>Ga0208788_1001251_pt1 | contig 12377 bp, 10 predicted proteins | sample Wag4_2014_7_11_3_FD_187363 | JGI IMG/M metagenome (GOLD analysis project Ga0208788, IMG submission 187363) | Fresh water mixed with fracking chemicals microbial communities from Ohio, USA - Utica-2 Time Series FC 2014_7_11 (SPAdes) (version 2) ... | reverse complement strand
CCCTTGCGCCATCAGAAGTAGTGCTCCAATTATTGAAGCAACAGCTGGTACGAAAACTGCGAAGCGGGTCAAACCTAATATTTTGCGCATGGCCCAATGGTACTAGCAGCCGCGACTAATCAGAAGTTGTAAAAAGCCAACAGGATGGCGATTCCAAACATCACAGCAGCAATCACCAAATCCAGCACCTTCCAAAACACCGGCTTGGCCATGAACCTGGAGGCCGCCTTAGCGCCGAAGCCAATTGAGCTAAACCATAAAACGCTGGCCACTGCTGCCCCCAAGGCAAACCACCATTTGTCCTGGCCAAATTGATTGCCGATTGATCCAAGCAAAATCACAGTGTCTAGGTAGACATGCGGATTCAAGAAGGTAAAGCCAAGTACCGAAAGCACAACGGTCTTCGCACTGGCACTTTGAACTCCGGAGGCATCCAAGACTTGAGTCTTGAAAGCTGAGCGAATTGACCTAATTCCAAACCAAGTCAAATAGGCAACACCAAACCAGCGGATTATTTCAAGTAGCCAAGGAAGCCCTGAGATTAGAGCTCCGAGGCCAGCGACACCTAACAGGATTAAAAGTGCATCGGAGATTGCGCAAATTGCAACAACAAGAAAGACATGCTTTTTTGTCAGTCCCTGTCGAATTACAAAAGCGTTCTGCGCACCAATAGCAATGATCAAGGAAAGGCCAGTGAGTAGGCCCGGTAGGAAAGCAATCACCGGTTGAGTCTAAAGGTTGCTAATTAAAAAAGTTGGTGCCCTCGGCAGGAATCGAACCTGCGACCAAGAGATTAGAAGGCTCTTGCTCTATCCACTGAGCTACGAAGGCGAGCGTGCCCGAATTGTAGGCAACTTCAGTCTACACAAGGCGAAACATGCAGACTTTAGTGGCCCAGTCAGACGCTGAATCTCAAGCAGTTAGTGAAAAGGTTCGTGAATGAAGACCAGAATCACATAAAACTTTTGTGAACACTTTGATCCTAGGAAATCGCCATCGAGAAAGTTTCGAGCAGTATCGAGGCAGCTAGCTACCACTCCTGTGGCTTTCCTGATTCGACGTGCCAAGTGCGAAGGCATCCTGTTGGGAAGTCCATCCTGGCCATATAAACACCGAAATCAAAGCCTTTCAGGGGGCTTCGAACTCGCCGTCAACCGCCATTTTCAGCCCCAGACATGTTCCAAGTGACTCAATCTCCCGAAGCATGCCCAGCAAATGCTTATCGTGAGGCTCCCAAAGGCCAGAATGACGGATCACTAGGGACAAAAAGTTGGTCTAATTCTCGAATATCTATTTTCCCAAAAGTAGGGTTAACCCCACGTAAGCGGGGTTAACCCTTCGTTAAAGCGAATAACCTTGACTCAGTATGGCAATCAGAGCCCTTGTTCTAGAAGATGACCCTTTCACCAGAATTAGCGTTGTCGCCGCACTCCATAAGTACGGCTACCAAGTCGTTGTCGATGAATCTTCCCCATCCCAAGCAGTGCTTAGAGCAAAAACCGCACGACCTGATGTGGCCGTGTTAGATCTGCATCTAGGCGCTGGGGCAACTGGACTTGACGTGGCTCAAGCACTCAGGAGGGTGAATCCTCGAATTGGGATTGTTCTTTTGACTTCTTTTGAGGACCCTAGGCTTCTATCTTCTGGACTGCCAGCGGTTCCAAGGGGAACAATCTATCTGACAAAGCAAAGCGTAACAAAGATGAGCCAGCTAAAATCAGCAATCTCAGATTCCCTCATTTTTGATTCGCACCTCGAAAGCATCCAGCTAAACCCAGCCTTTGGATCACTAACCGACGTTCAGGTTGAAACCTTGAAGCTAGTCGCTGAAGGGCTATCAAATTCTGAAATCGCAATACAAAGGTCAGTGAGTCAAAAATCAATCGAGCAGACTATAGCCCGAGTCGCTAAAGCTTTAGGAATAAGTCCGGATTCGAAATCTAACCAGCGAGTCCACATTGCCCGAGTCTACTTTAGATCTATCGGTGCAAAAACTGATGCCTAAAGGCAGCACGAGATTTCGCATCTCTAAGTATTTTGGGCCTGGTGCCTTTGATCCAGTGATAGCCCTAGCCATCATTTTTGCCAGCGCAGTGGCACAAATACTACTCGGTCCAGAATTAATGGATGTCGCAACCGCTTATAAGTTGTACACAGTCTTTTTTATAAGTCACACTGTGGTTATCTTAACTTTTTTACTTTTTGGAAAGTTGCTACAGCAAAGACTTGCAAACGGAGGAATCAGTTTTTATTGGGTAATTGGTATTGGCCTGTTCTTAGGAGTGGAGAGAGCCGCGGTGGGATGGGTCGCTTCTCAAGCAACAGGGATTTCGCCCAACATACAGTTTTTCTCTCCTGAGAGATTAATAAGTGGCATCATTTCGTGTGCCATTCTCATTTTTGCAATTACACTTTTGGGAACAGCCAGGCAGAGATTTACTGAAACTAGGCAAAATCTCCTGGCACTCAGTGTGCTTCGGAAATCTGACATGGGGGTTATCCCTGATGAAGTTCGGCAGTTCGTCGATGCAACACGATCCAAGATCTCCCAACTCCCTACAGAATCAAAGTGGGATGACATAAAGAAGATTATCAACCAGATAATCTCGACTGATCTGCGTCCCCTGAGTCACAAACTTTGGGAGATTGAAGACAAGAAGCTTCTAAGTTTTAGCCTTAAATCAATTTTTTTCCGTGCCAGCAATGACCATTTTTATAGACCTCACCTGGTTGTTCCAATTTGGTTTCTAACAACTTTGCCAATATATATAATTGATTTTGGTCTAGCCACTGGCTTAGAGATTGGGCTAATTCGGGCAGCATTGCTGCTTGGAGTGCTTTTGGTTGCGGGTCAGATTAAGACAAGCTCTCCAATACTGCAGATTGCCAAGCTTGTCATAACAGTTTTTGCTTTCGCCTCTTTGCAAATTGTTGTGGGGAGATCTTTACTGGATCTTGAGGACCAAACTATAGAACTTCGTTATTTCCTTGCCGCAATGTTATGGATATTTGAGCTGATCATTGCGTTGGGATTGTCATGGGCACTTTTTGAATCAGGTGCCAAAGTTAAGGCACAGCTTGATGAAGTGGGCAGAGAGCTAGGTTTCAAGCATCCGCCATCTACAGGCCCAGAAATTCTTCGAAGTCGGAAATTAGCTCGTCACCTTCACGGCCAAGTACAAAATCGCCTACTCGCATTAATCGGTGGGGTACAATCTGGCGATAAAGCAAGTAAGGATGAGTTGCTATCAAAGATTGACCTAGTTTTGCAGTCTGCGCTTGAGCCATTCGAAGCTCCTATAACCTCAGCCCAAGAACTTGAAGAGTCGATTCTGGCCCAATGGAGCGGACTAGTCGAGATCAATATCGAATTTCTACCCAAGGAAATGGTGCTCACCCAAGATACCTGGTCCCTGGTTTCAGGTGTAGTCGAAGAGGGTGTAGCGAATGCGGTCAGACATGGTTTTGCGTCAAATGTGAAGATTTCTGCTGTATACACCGATTCCGATTTGACAATCTCAATCCGAGATGACGGCACTGGCCCACGGCAGGGCCGCCCCGGTATCGGTTCTGCTTTTTTCAACGCAATTTCAAATGACTGGATCCTGAAAGAAACCGGCTCAGGCTCGAAATTGAAGCTAGTCCTTGCGACCAACTAGAACAAGTGCGAATGGTACAAAGCCAAGCCGACTAAGGGCTATTTTTCATTAGAGGGCGGCTGATACCAATAGGGATACAGCGGTCTAGGTTGAGATCCTGCTGGTCTTGGAGTTGTTGGACTAGGTCTGCCTGTTGAGTAAGGCGACGGAGGGGTCGGCCTCTCTGGTAACGGCGGCAGCGGGATCACCCTTGCGGAAACTTGAGGGGCAGAAGTTTGGTTTTGCGCATTGGCAAGCGGTAACCCTATAGGGGCGAAAGGATTTGCCCTCAACTGGGGCTTTGAATCAGAATCTTGCAGCGACTGCCTGGTCCCGCGAGAGCTCAAAAGTGCTTTTCCTGAATCAAAGATCCTCATCGACGCTCTGCCGATACCTCGCACGAGCGACATCAAAACGCCCAATGCCAGTAAAGCTTGCTTACTTACGCTGGCAAAGAGCCCGGCTCCGAACCTAGGCTTTGGGTTTCTGCCACCAATCGGACTAGGGCTACTGTTACCGCCTTTACGCGGGCTACGAATCATTCTGTAGCCAAAAACTAGAGCTCCGAGGGCAACCACTAAAAGCGCTCCGCGTAAGAGGAAATCGGGGAGAGTCAGCAGGTTAGGGTCATCAAAGACTATTTCCCCTTCGAAGATTTCAGTCTTCCGTACTCCTCCATGTTGGGCAATTACAAACGAACGGTAGTATCCATCTTCAAGCTGTGGCTGGACTGGCACATCTACGTACCCCTGCTGATTTGTGCGAATCACTGGAACAGTAAAATCTACGGGATCATAAACGAGCTCCGCAAAGGATGCGTCTGCTAGCTGCAATGTTCCGTTGAGACGCAGTGGCACCAGACCTGTGTTTTCAAAGAACACTCGGACAAACTTCGTTCCCTCGAGTAGTACCCCGTCGATACCAATGATTTCAAAATTAGGCATTAGGGCTAAGGCATCACCCACACCAAGCCACATACCGGAGTCAATCGCCAGGCTCGTGCCCACGACTGCCTTAACTCCGTTGGCCTCCTCCTCAACTTCTTCCAGGTTTTGTACGGACCCTGCCTTCACCCTAAGAGTGGCGTCAAACGCTCCGTCAGGCGCGTCATTCGGAATGTTGATCGTCATTGTGATTCTGACCTCACCACCGGGGCGGACAATCGGCTGTGCGGGTGAGAAGGTGACCCAGTCTGAAATTCTTGACGGAACGGTAGTATCCGTTGTTACCTGATCGTTTACTAGAATCTGATCATAAATCTCGAAGGATATTGCCTGTGTAACGTCATCGCTTAGGCTACCTATCAAAATAGTGCGGGTTAGCGTTGAGCCTTGGTCTCCTCCAGCCCAAATGCTCCCAGTTACCTCGGCATCAGTTTGTTCAGCCTTCTCAAATGAGACGCTTATACCTAAACCAGGAGCAGCCATGGCAGGCAATGCTGCACCCACAACAATGGACAGCAAAATACCCAATACAAGTTTGACTCTTTTATTCATTTGAATTCGCATTGAGAATCTAGTTGATAGAGCCCGATAGTTGAATTCTCAAGGCAGGTCCAGTAAACGACCAGACGATATTTCTTGCAGCTGTTTTCAAGAAGCACCTTCTTTTGAAGTACACCTGGTGAAAATCACAACAACCCAAGAGCTATGCTCCTGGGTTGTTGCATCAGACGTTTGACCGTCTGTAATCTTCTAGCTAGTTAGCGGCGAAAACAAACGAAACTGATCCACCTGAGAAGCTGTAAACCGCTCCAGGGGCTGCAGGCGTTCCGGTTATTGACGGAATGGTTAGAGAGTAATTCGTGTTAATCGGACACCTTGGCCCTGAATTCGCTGCGTACTCATTAACTACAGAGAGAGCTTCCATCGAAAGCAAGCTAGTTGGCGTGTCATTAATCAACTCACTAACAGTTGCTGGGGTCACGAAGGCTACAGGGCAAGCAACGTCCTCGGTTGTGTTTACTTCGAATGGGTTAAGTGCTCCCACATTGAACGAAAGGTCCGGATCATCAGTTGCGACTCCGCCAACTCCAGGGAAAGTGGCTCTCACTGACGTTGAACTCATAGCTACATTAAGTTCAGGATATTTCTCATCGTTATAAAACGTGCATTCTGTGCTGGTACCGCTTGTTGCTAAAGCAGGGTCTACCGAACCGCTCAGGCCTACAGTAATTGTGCTAGGAGTTTCTGAGGAAACAACAAGCTCGTCACCGACATATTTCTCTTCGGTAGTCAATGTGATTGTTGTAGGAACTCCGGCTACTTGCCATGCGCATTCCTCCATGGCAGTTACTGTCGACTCAACTGAAGCTGCGTTAGCGCTTCCGACAGACATTGAAAGGGCAATCACAGGAAGAGCAAGAGCCATTAGGCCAGCTCCAATTTTCTGTCGGTTCATTGAATCTCCTTATGCTGATGAACGTGATATCCCTCTAATTCCAGCAGCTGAGAAGGATTGGGGGCCTAGTTTCCAGCAAAATAAGGGGTTAACCCTAGCTACATCATTGGCCTTGAGGTCGGGCCTAAAAGTGCCTTGGGTTTGATGGGCTGCGGTGAGGGTATCTTCCCAAGGTGCCAGCTAAAGCTTGGACTTTAGGTCATATCTAGAAAAAGCCCCGGTAACAATGTTCGGTGGGCTACCTTAGAGGACAGAAATTGTTAGCAGTTGGAATGATATCTCATTAGCTACTAATTGGGCTAAATCTAGCGTGGTGGAAGATAAGGGAGAATCTGATTCGCGGTGAATTCCTCGTAATCATACAGAGCGTCTCCGGGAGTGACAGGAGTAGCAGGAGCAGCATCCACTGTGGAGAGAGTGTAGATAAGTACGGGTCCTGCGAGAGTAAACTCTCGTCCAGCGGCGTCCGGCGTCCCTGTGGCTTCAGGAATAAAGAACATGACCAAAGTGCTTATTTCGCATCTTGACTCCGACACTAAATCATATGTTCCGTTGACATTGGTTGCCCACATGATCATTTTGTTAGTACCAGTGTGTAAAGGGTCATGACCACGCATGATGGACTTGGCTGACCCCAGCCTCGAATAGAGGCACTGAAAATCGTTAGGGGTTAGGCCTGCGATGGCAGCTGCCAGCGTGGAGGGCGTCGTCGCTCTGGTTAGTGCGACAAGTCCCGGGCTATAGAGGGAAGCGGTTAGGGGGTTTCCTGGAACTAGCTGAACCGAGAGCGAGGGGTCAGTCTGAGTCGCACCAATTGAATCCACGTAGGTTGCAGTAAAAGTTTCGGGCATATCCGGGTCAAGGGTAGCTGTAACTACTGGGAACCTAACGTTGTTGTAGGCGCTGCAGTCCACACTCTCACCTGTAACTCCATCGACCGAATACCTTCCCGTCATGGCCAAGGTGAGGGGTTCAATTCCACCCAGTAACATTTGTTCACCGAAATACTTATTGGTGCCTTCGATCAAGGGTTGAGCGTTGTTGTCAACTGGAACTAGAGAGAATTCTTCTGGAGCGGAAAGTTCCCAGCTGCAGGTACCAACGGTTTCGACAGTCGCAGTTATATCAGAAGCGTTTGCGGGTCCAGTACTCAAGGCCAGGACAAGGGTGGGAAGCCCTAGCGAGATTAGGGCAACACCGGCTGCGACTTTAGCGCTATTCCTCATTTTTGCCCCTTCAGAAGATTGATAAGCAATGGCTAAAATCTAATTTCCTTGGGGGTTTATTGGCGCTTCTCTAGAGAATATTGTGGGGTTAACCCCACTTCTGGAGATCAAGTAGAAATCCAACTTGCACGGTTCTTGGGCAAACCCAGAACTACAACTTTGCCAGCACCGTCAGAATAGAAATCCTAGATGGCAAGCCCAGGTGCTAGCAGGCTCTTGGTTTACCCACTGATCTGGCGGGCCGAGCCAGATTAGGAACATAAACATAGACACGACAAAAACAACTAGCACCACTACTAACAGCAAAGGGCGGAAGATAAACCAGCGAAAGAGCCTGTCAAACCGACTGTTGTCGCGAGGGTCTTTTGTGCCTTCGATTCGCCACTCACCTTCCAGCAACGAACGCTTTTCAAGGTAGCGATCGAATGGATAAGTCGCGAATGGCACGATTGCTAGGGCAACGGCCAAAACAGTATTACCGATGGACCACCTTTGGTTCACTCCCACTAGGACAGCTGTGACCGCGTAACCCATGAAGGCCAGCCCGTGGGTAGCTCCGGCAATTGTGAAGATCGTTCCAGCCAGTCCGATAGTTTCCCTGGCTATGATCGCTGCAATAAGTAGTGCCCAGGTAATCATCTCGAGGCGTGCGAATGAGCCGAAAATGTCTTTTGGTTTAGCGTCCATACCCAAAGCCTATTGGGCTAGGACTTATCTTTTAGCATGGCGGCGTGAACCTCAGTTGTTAGCTTCTCAATTCGAATGCTTAGCTCGTGAACCTTCCGAGTCAGTTCAAGGTTCTCTTGGTCAACCTGGTAAGTGTGAATGGCAAGCTCAGAGTTAATCTGGTCTTCGCGCTTGGCCGCAATCAAAAGGATTGCTCCCTGAAGAGCAGCGACGCAGGAAAGGATTAAGTTCAGCAAAATAAATGGAAAAGGATCGAAGGCTCCATCAGAATTGAAGTACATCCAAACTGCGAGAAAAGCTAAAGCGCCAAAGACAAACGGCCAAGACCCCATGGCATTTCTGAGCACATCGGCTGCTCGCTGACCGGGACTGAGCTGCTCTTTGCCAAATTTTGTAGTTGCTGGGTGTTCGTGCCAACGAGCCATAGCGTCTCCTTTGTTTATTGGTTCTTTCTAAAGGCTAACTGAGTGAACGGTTTAGACCAGCAATAAGGCTAGCGCCAGTGTTTTTCGAAGGCAATATTTGCCTCTAGATTAGGTGTCATGAAATCAATTCCACTAAAGAGCAAGCACGAGGCACTTGGTGCAAGCTTTACCAACTTTGGTGGCTGGGAAATGCCAGTTCGTTATAGCTCAGACTTAGCCGAGCACCACGCGGTTCGAAACTCCGCAGGCCTCTTCGATATTTCTCACATGGGTGAGATCTTCATAGAAGGTAAGCAAGCTTCTGAACTTCTGGATTTCGCCCTGGTGGGAGCTGCTTCGGAGATTGCAATCGGCCGAGCCAAGTATTCGCTTATCTGCAATGAAGATGGCGGAATCATCGATGACCTTATTGTTTATCGCCTGGGCCAAAACGCATATTTAGTAGTTGCCAATGCCTCTAACCGCGAGGCGGTTGTTGCTGCCATGCAGCAGCGCAGTTCCGGTTTTGATGCAAAAGTTAAAGACGAAAGCGATTCCTGGGCTCTTTTGGCGATTCAAGGACCAAACTCGGTCTCGATTCTTTCAACTCTCACCGCTGATGCGCTTGAGGATTTGAAGTACTACGCAATCTCTGAATCAGAAATTGCGGGAGTCAAATGTCTTTTGGCTCGAACCGGATATACCGGTGAAGATGGCTTCGAGATCTACATTCCCGTCGAATCCGCCGGAAAAGTATTTGATGAAATAATCTCCGCAGGATCTAGTCAAGGAATGCTTCCCACCGGGCTTGCCTGCCGCGATACCTTGCGGTTGGAAGCTGGCATGCCGCTTTACGGTCACGAGATGAACCTTGATGTCAATCCGTACCAGGCAGGATTTGGCAAAGTTGTAAGACTTGATAAGCCTGGGGATTTCGTTGGCAAAGCTGCATTAACGAAACTGTCTCAGACCCCTCCAACAAAGATTCTGGTTGGCATTGCCGGTGAGGGTAAACGCGCAGCCCGCGCAGACTATGAAGTTTTTGTTGAAGGTTCCACTGCGCCGATTGGCGTGGTTACCTCTGGAGCACTGTCCCCAACCCTTGGTTTTCCAGTGGCGATGTCCTACGTTGGAGCCGATTTTGCTCAAATCGACACGCCTATTAGCGTAGACATCAGAGGAGCTAGGACACCGTTTACAGTTGTGAAACTGCCCTTCTACAAAAGAGACAAGAAGTAACCAAACCCCCCAAAGGAATGATTCACAGATGATCAACCGCGAAGGTCTCAAATACACCAAAGAGCACGAGTGGCTATCAATCGAGGGCGATATTGCCACTGTTGGTATCACCGAGTACGCCGCTGAAAAGCTAGGTGACATTGTTTTTGTTGACCTGCCAAAGGTCGGATCTTCTACTACTTATATGAAGATCTGCGGTGAGATTGAATCCACCAAGAGTGTCGGTGAACTCTACGCACCGGTTGATGGCGAAATAGTCGAGGTAAACGACGTTGTGTCCGGCAATCCAGAGCTCGTAAACCACGATCCCTTCGGTGCTGGCTGGCTAATCAAGATTAGATTTACCGAGCTTCCAACCCTTCTTACTCACGAGGAATACGCCGCACTAACCGGAGAGGGCTAAGTCAAAATTGCTTCCTGAGCACAAAGACTTCAAATACCGTCACATTGGCCCCACCCCGCAAGAACAATCAGCCATGCTCAAAGAACTTGGCTACTCCTCCCTAGATCAACTCATGGCAGTGGCCCTGCCGAAGGCGATCCAATTTGAAGGAGAAGGAAAGCTTCCAGACCCACTAACCGAACAAGAGACCCTGAACGCTCTTCGCGTACATGCCAACAACAACAAAATTACAACATCACTTATTGGCCAGGGCTACTACGGAACATTTACTCCGGGAGTTATCAAGCGAAACGTTCTAGAAAACCCTTCTTGGTACACCGCCTATACCCCTTACCAGCCTGAAATCTCACAAGGTCGCCTTGAGGCCATCATCAACTTCCAAACAATGGTCAATGACCTAACCGGGATGAAAACCGCCAACGCTTCGATGCTTGATGAGTCAACCGCTGCGGCAGAAGCGATGTTGTTATCTCGTAGGTCCTCTACAAACGAGAGCCAAGTTTTTTACGTTGATTCCGACACAATGCCTCAGACCAAATCATTGCTTGAGCACAGAGCGCAGCCGGTTGGAATCACAATCGCCTACTTCGATGCTGCAAAGGGTGCAGCGGAATTAACTGGCGAATACTTTGGTGTCATGGTTCAGTATCCAGGTGCATCAGGCAGATTGACACAGCTAAAGCCAATCTTCGACGCAGCTCATGGCGTAAACGCCATGGCGGTTGCAATAGCTGATCTGCTTGCGCTTTGCTTGATTGCCCCTCCGGGTGAGGCTGGAGCAGACATGGTTGTTGGAACCACCCAGCGCTTTGGAGTTCCAATGGGATTCGGTGGTCCTCACGCTGGCTACCTTGCTGTTCGTGAAGATCTAGAAAGATCAATGCCGGGCAGATTAGTTGGTGTATCCCTTGATGCCGATGGGGCTCCTGCTTATCGATTGACTCTTCAAACTAGAGAGCAACACATCAGACGTGAGCGAGCAACGTCGAATATTTGCACCGCTCAAGTGCTTCTTGCCGTCATGGCTGGAATGTATGCCGTCTACCACGGTCCAAAGGGTTTGCGATCAATCGCTCTCGAGGTTCACTTGAAAGCTCACGCACTGGCTGATTCTCTAAGGGCAGCAGGACTTTCGATTTCCGAAACTGACTTCTTTGATACTTTCCAAGTCACAGGTATCGACGCCAAGGCAATTTTTGCTAAGGGTAGGCAGCAGGATTTGACCATGCGGGTAGTTGACGAGTCAACAATTGGAATTTCTATCGATGAAACCATTAGTCCAGAAACCCTGAGCCAAATTTCAGAAGTATTCGGTGCCAAGAAAGTTTCTTACGGATATCGTCCATCTGGCCTGCTCAGAGTCGCAGGGCTTGATCGAAAGTCAGAGTATTTGACTCACCAGGTCTTTAACTCTCACCATTCCGAAACTGCGATGCTCCGCTACCTAAAGCGCCTATCAGATTTTGATTACGCTCTTGATCGCGGAATGATTCCACTGGGCTCCTGCACAATGAAGCTCAACTCCACCACCGAAATGGAAGCTGTCACCTGGCCTGAGTTTTCGAACCTGCACCCGTTCTCCCCCAAGGAAGACATCCAGGGCTACCTCTCATTGATTTCTGAGCTTGAAGGCTGGCTCTGCGATGTCACCGGTTACGACGCGATTTCTCTTCAGCCAAATGCTGGAAGCCAAGGGGAGCTAGCGGGCCTTATGGCTATTCGCGGTTACCACCTATCGCGCGGTGATTCGCAGCGAGAGATTTGCCTTATTCCATCGTCCGCCCACGGAACCAACGCAGCATCTGCCGTTCTTGCCGGTATGAAGGTTGTTGTTGTTGCCTGCGACGAGCTTGGCAACGTGGACCTTGAAGATATCAAGAGCAAAATCAGTGAAGCCGGTGACAAGCTCTCGGCACTGATGGTCACCTACCCATCCACTCACGGAGTTTACGAAGAAGCAATTGCTGACATATGTGAAATGGTTCACCAGGCCGGTGGTCAGGTTTACATCGACGGTGCCAACACCAACGCTGTTGTTGGATATGCCAAGTTTGGACTTTTGGGTGGAGACGTGTCGCACCTGAACCTGCACAAGACTTTCTGCATCCCTCACGGTGGTGGCGGTCCTGGTGTTGGTCCAGTTGCAGCAAGATCTCACCTTGCCCCATTCCTACCTGGCCACTCGCTAGCTCAAATTGAGCTTCCAAACTTTGGGCCTATCTCAGGAGCTCCGTTTGGTTCGGCCTCGATTCTGCCAATTTCTTGGGCCTACATTCGCATGATGGGAAACCAGAGCTTGCGGGATGCCACTTCGGTTGCCGTGCTGTCAGCAAACTACATCGCCATGAAACTAAAAGATCACTTCCCGCTTCTTTATACC
>Ga0208788_1001250_pt1 | contig 12383 bp, 11 predicted proteins | sample Wag4_2014_7_11_3_FD_187363 | JGI IMG/M metagenome (GOLD analysis project Ga0208788, IMG submission 187363) | Fresh water mixed with fracking chemicals microbial communities from Ohio, USA - Utica-2 Time Series FC 2014_7_11 (SPAdes) (version 2) ... | reverse complement strand
CCCCCCCCTCTGGGCCGCGATCTCCCAGGACCCCGACACTCACCATCACCGACTGGCCGGCCTGGGACAGGATGACCTGGGCGCGCTGGTGGCTCGCACGCTCGGCGCCGAGAGCGTCGCCCCTAGCCTCGTGACGGCCCTGCATGCCCGCACCGGGGGAAATCCCTACTTCGCGGGTGAACTCGGGCGCGCCCTGCTGGAAACGGGAGCCGCCCACCTGCGAGAGGGCGTCATTCACCCCATCCCGTCGCGCTTCGCCGAGGTCTGGGGCACCATGACCGCGACGATCGAGGGGGCGGTGACCCACCGACTCGACCGACTTCCGCACGGCGATCGCCTGCTCGTGAAGGTGGCGAGCGTGCTCGGGGAACGCTTCACGGAGGACTCCCTGGCAGCGGTCTTCCCGGAACCCTGGAGCCGCGAGGACTTGCGCCGCTCGGTGCTCCACCTGGTCAACCTGGGGCTGTTCGAGAAGGACGGAGAGGGTCTCCGCTTCCAGCACGTGCTGACGCGAGACGTCGCCTACGATCTGATGCTGCCAGCCCAGCGCACGCCCATCCATCGTGCAGCGGCCCGTTGGTTTCTGGACCAGCACCTGGCAGGCGTACCCTCGTGGTTGCATGCGACGCTAGCAAGCCATCTCCTCCAGGGAGGGCTCAGCGAGGAGGCGCTGCCCTGGTTCGATCGGGCAGCCCGGACCGCCCTCGAGGAAGGGCGACTGCGGGAGTGCATCATGCTGACCTCGCAGGCCCTCGCCCTGGCTCCGGGCAGCGGCGCGGCCGGAGACAGAGCGCAGCGGCTCACGCTCCTGGGGCTGGCACTCCAGGGCGCGGGGGACCTCGAACCCGGTCGCAGGGCCCTCGAGGAAGCCCTGGCGATCTCGGGACATCCCGTACCCCAGACCATGCTGGCCCGCTTGGCCGCCATCGCGTGGACCCTCCTCCGCCTGGTCGCACCGGCCCGACAAACCACGGATGCCCGGGCTCTCGAGGCCACGGTGGCCCGGTTCCGCCTCGAGGAGTCGCTCGCGGAGATCCATTTCTTCGCGGCGAACCGTCTGCCCATGCTCGTCGCCCTGCTCAGGGGGATGCATGTCGCCCGCCGCCTGGGCCCCTCGGACGAACTCTCGAGAGCCCGGGCCAACTGCGCCTACGTGGCCAGCCGGCTCGGACTGGGGACCCAGGCGCGGGCGTGGCGCCGGGCAGCCGAAGCAGCGCTGTCCGGAGAGTTGCAGCTGGCCACCCGCTCGCGGGTCCATGGCCGGCTGGGTCTGGACGACCTCGGCAAGGCGGACTGGTCCAGTGCACAGAAACATCTGCTGGCCTCCATGCACCATGCGGAGAGCCTGGGAGATCGCCGGCGGCAAGGCGAAGCCATCAGCCTGCTCGGGGTCTCCTACCTGATGGCCGGGCGGTATCCCGAAGCCCTGGAGGTCTACGAACGGCTGCGGAATCTGGCCATCGAGGCCGGAGACGATCAGATGCGCACGTGGGCGACCTTCCGCTCGGCATGCCTCTGGCTCCGGGTCGACGAACCCGAGCGCGCCGCCCTGCTGATCGCGGAACATCCCGAGGCGATGCTGCGGGAAGCCGACACGTCGGCGACGTTCAACTTCTGGGCGTGCGCGACCGAGGCGTGGTCCCGGCTGGGAGACACGCGTGCCGCCGCGGAAGCCCTCTACCGGGCCCTGTCGATCACCCAGTACCCCGATGCCCCGTATGCCCTCGACGGATACCTCACGATCGCCGAAAGATTGGTCATCGCGGGTGGCTCACGCGCGACACTCGCGAGCATGTCCCGCCTGCTCGGACGGATCGCGCGTTTTTCGCCGGTCGCCCGCCCTGCAGCCGCCTACGTGGCCGGCTATCTGAACGGGGTCCAGCGAGGCGACCGCCATCAGGAACGCCAGATGCGCACCACGCTCGAGCAGGCCCGGCGCCTGGGGTTGCCGCACGAGGCGCGCCTCGCCAGGAACTGGCTGCTCACGCATGCGGAACCGGATCCCGCCGAGCGCCTCGTCTGGCAGAGCGAACAGGAGGCCTGGGAACACCAGGTCGCCCGGATGCGGGGACGGATGCAGGATTTGACTGCGGGCACGCGCTGACACCGACCGTCAGCTCAGGAACATCGCGTCCCCGAACGAGAAGAACCTGTACCGTCGTGCGATCGCCTCGGCATACGCGCTCTTGAGGAGGGCGAGCCCCTCCCCGGAACGTCCCGAGCGGTGCTCGATGAAGGCTCCGACCAGCAGCAGCAGGGTGGACCGGGGCAGGTGAAAGTTCGTGATCATGGCATCCACCAGCCGGAACGGGAAGCCCGGCATGATGTACAGGTCGCTGTCCCCGGCGGTCGCGGCGAGATCGGTCGATCTCGCCAGGTGCTCGAGGGTTCGCACGACGGTGGTCCCGACGGCGACGACCCGGCCGCCCGCACGCCGGGTGGCCATGATCGCCTCGAGTGTGGCCTCGGGAACGTGGTAGCGTTCGGCATGCATGACGTGGTCGCGCACGTCCTCGACCGAGACGGGCCTGAAGGTTCCCGGTCCGACATGCAGGGTGACCGCAGCACGCGAGACGCCCCGGGCCTCGAGGGTGGCGAGCAGGTCGGGCGTGAAATGAAGCCCGGCCGTCGGAGCCGCGATCGCCCCAGCTTCCCGGGCGTAGACCGTCTGGTAGCGTTCGGGGTCATGCGACCGCTCACGGATGTAGGGCGGCAGCGGGAGCTCCCCGTGACGCGCCAGCACGGCCTCGAACGAATCCCCTTCCCATGTGAGCTGGAGGATGCGAGAGCCGTCTTCCTCGACCCCGACGACGGTGGCCCGGAAGTCGGACCCGAAGGTGAGTTCGGACCCGATCCGGATCTTGCGCCCCGGCCGCACCATCGCGAGCCACCGATCATCGGCCAGCGGACGCACGAGCAGGACCTCGGCCTGCCCTCCGGTCTCGCGCGTGGCATGCAAACGGGCCGGGATCACCCGCGTGTCATTGACGACGAGCAGGTCGCCGGGACGGAGGCGTTCCACGATATCGTGGAAGACCAGGTGGTCGCGACGATCGGCGGCGACGTCCCAGGCGAAGAGGCGACTCTCGTCCCGACGATCGCTGGGTTGCTGGGCGATGAGGGACTCGTCGAGGGGGAAATCGAGTTCGGACAGCAGCATGATGGTGAGAAGAACCTCGGGATCAGGGGGCGCGACGGTGCATTTCGCCGTAGATCTGGAGCGCCGCCAGGACGACGAGGATGGCCAGGTTCGCGAAATCGGCCCGCTTGAACGGGCGCATGCGGTGATGCACCCAGAAGGCCAGGATGAGCCCCACCCACTCGACGCCATAGAGCACCAGCCGGCGCTGGGCCTCCGGGGTGAAGGTCATGGCGTGTAGGTGCTCCCGGGAATGCTCGAGAGCTGGGCCGACGGGTAATAGTGGGCCAAGATCTGGAGGTGCGTGTAGCCGTTCGACGCGAGCGTCCTCGCGCCCCACTGGGACATGCCCAGACCGTGACCGTGTCCCCGTCCCGCGAACAGGAAGCGGGCCGGGACGCCGTGCGGATCGAATGAATCGGGTGCGACGGAGTACAGCGTGGAATAGAGCCCGGCAGCCGTCCGGACGGCACCACCGGAGACGTCCCTGTGACCGGAGGTGCCCGTGACACGTACCTTCAGGACGCGCCCGGAATAGGACCGCTCGAGCACATCGACCCGCACGGGATCACCCACCTGCACCCCCTGGCGCGCAAGGCCCTCGCGGAGGCCTGCCCGCGAAACCTGCTTCTGCCACGAGTATCGCGGACTGGCCTGGTCATAGTCGGGAACGGGCTGCAGGTAGGGACGGGGTTCTCCCCAGATCGCCGCGCCCGAATCCGTGAAGCCACCCGAGCACGAGTGAAAATAGGCGGCGATCACGCGTCCACCGTGCGTGAGCACCTGCCCGTGCGTCCCGTCCACGGCGGCATTGGAGGCCACGGTCTCGACGCTGGCCCCGGAATAGACCTGATTCTCCGTGTTCGGGCGGAGATCGAAGCCGCGAGACTGGAACTGCCCGAGCTTGGCGAGGGCATAGGTCCGGGCAGCTACCGCCTGGGCCTTGAGCGCCTCCAGGGGCCACCGGGGAGACATCTCGGCCGGGACAACCCCGTACAGATACGGTTCGAGGCCCACCTCGTTGACGACGGTGAGCGCCCGGCCTCTCGCCCGGATCTCGAGTGCGCCCCGGTACCAGTGCCCGGCGGCGAAAACGAGTCCGGTGCGACCGGGTTCGGATGGCGCCTCCAGCCTGAGGGGGGAGGCAAAAACCCCGATATCACGTCCACGAGAGGCCAGGACGACCCGCCCGGTCTCGGCCCGCAGGGCCCAGAGTTGCATGGCCCCGCTGCCCATGACCATGCGACCGGTCGCATCGAACCAGTTCCCGGGCACGGAGGTGGACACTTCCGCCCGGCGAACGCCTTCCTGGAGGCCAACCTTCACGGTCGGCTCCGTGGCCATGGGCTGGGCATAGCCGTCGGGAGCCACGATAACGAAGGAAAGGACGAGCCCCGCAAGGGGCCCGGCCCAGGATGTCGGGAAACGGGGTGAGGCGCGCATGACGGTCCAGCCGATCAGCCGGGCCATCCGAGGCGGTCGGGAGGCCAGAAGCGCACGACGGCTCGACCGATGATCTTGTCGACGGGCAAGAAGCCCCAGACGTGGCTGTCGAGCGAGTTGTTGCGGTTGTCCCCCATGACGAACACGTGACCGGCCGGGATGAGGATATCCGAGCCCTCGTGGAAATAGGCCACGGGGTTGTCGGGGTCGGGCAGGCGATAGACCGGTTCCTCGCGAATGTAAGGCTCCGACAGGGGCTTTCCGTTGCGGTAGACGACCCCGTCATCGACGGCGAGGCGATCGCCCGCCACGCCGATCACCCGCTTGATGAAGGCGTTGTTGCCCAGATCGTGATGCGCGGCGAGCGAGGCCTCGTCAGGCGGCGTGAAGACCACGATATCCCCGGCACGAGGCGGAGACAGGCGATAGGAAACCTTCTCGACGATGAGGCGATCGCCCACCAGCAGGGTGGGGAGCATCGACTCGGACGGGATGAAGCGAGCCTCGGCGATCGTGGCCCGGATGCCGAGGGCGACGACCAGCGCGAACGCGAAGGTTTCGACCGTCTCGCGAAGATGCGACTTGGGCCGCTGCTTGCGACGACGGTCGAGAAACTGGGAAGGGCGCCAGGAGAGTCGGGTCATCCAAGTCACTCCGGATCGGGACGTGATCCAGGAGTCTAGCACACCCGGCCCCGGAACCCCGTGATCCCGGACGCAGGAACCCGACTCCAGGGGCGGGTTTCAACCCCAGCCCAGTAACCAGACCCCGGAGGCAGCTGCCAGGACCAGCAGGCCCGCGGGGTGATGCCCGGGATCGTCCCCGACCCTGCGGGTCCCGAGCAGATAGACCAGGGCGGCCACGATGAAGGCCGGAGCCGGGATCCACCGACCGGGGGATTGTGGAACGAGCGCAGGGTGCGTGGCTGCCACGACCCCGGTCATGGTCAGGAAAGGCAGGGACCAGGCCACCATGCGGAAAGCGACCTCGGCAAGCCCTCCCCAGCTGGCCCCGAGGGTTCGCAATGTCCGACGGGACGTCACGGTCCGCGGGCTCCCGAAGATGGCCTGGATGGGCACGGCGGCCGCAGCAGCCAGAAGGAAGCCCGTTCCGGCCCAGGCCCCTGTGGCCCCGAGCACGGTCCAGTCCGGAGGAAAGCCCACGGGGATGGGGGAGCCCCCCCCCAGCAGGATGAGCACCCCGGGGGCGAGGATGGCCGGGACGAGCGTCCAGAGACGGGAACCGAACTCGAGCGTGATCAGGGTGAGCACGAACTGCGGCCCCACCAGCACGAGGGCCCATGGCACCAGGGACCGGGCATGCGAGAAGGCGACCCCCTGCGCGGCGAGCGTGGCGAGCAACGCGAGGATCGAGCCGGGAACACAGAGCCGATCGAGATCCGAGGCTGGTCGGACGAGCTTGGCCCCCCAGAGCACGGCCACGGCGATCGCCGAGAGGGCGACGACATCCTGACAGGTATGCAAGAACTCTTCCGGTGACGTCACGACGCCCCCTTCCCGTCTACCGGTTCCGGCTGCCAGCCCGTCACCTCGAAGCAGCGTACGGGCTCCCGACGTCCGCTGAGCGGAACATTGCCGAGGTCCCTGCCGCGAACCCGCGACCGGACGTACTCGAGGGTCGCCCCCGAGATGAGGGTCTGGCTGTGGAATTGCTTGTTGAGCGTCTCGAGGCGCGCGGCCATGTTCACCGTGTCCCCGATGACGGTCCGTTCCTGCCGATGTGCCGGCCCCACGTCGCCGACGATCGCTTCCCCCGTGGCGATCCCGATGCGGATGCGGAGGGGTTGCTGCCCCCTCGCGAGCGCCTCATCCTGGACCCGACCGAGCGCCTCGTGCATCGCGAGCGCACAGCGAACCGCCTGCTCGGCCCCTCGGACGGGATCCTCGAGGTTCCAGAATACCAGGATCGCATCCCCGATGTACTTGTCGACCACCCCACCATGTGCCTCCACGGACGCGACCATGACCTCGAGGTGGCGATTGAGGATGGCGAGAACCTCCCGCGCCGGGAGTTGCTCCGCAAGACGCGTGAACCCCTCCAGATCGGCGAAGAGCACGGAGACCACGGCCAGCAAGGCTTCCGCCCCTGCCGGTTCAGCAGGGGCGGAATCGGATGGCGGACGCTTGCCGAAGAACCGCATACGCCCCTAGAAGCCGAGCCCCCAGGACACGCCGACCTGTCCGTTGCGGAACTCGGGATCGACCCCCACGCCGAGATCGATGTGCGTGAGGAAGAGATTGAGCCCCACCCCCGCGCCGTACATCGGGTTGAAGCCACCGAGACGGGCCCCGGCGCGCGCATACAGGAAGTTGAAGATGTTCCAGGCGAGACCGGCCTGCAGCGTGGGTGAAGCCATCTGCTTCGAGATCGGATTGCTGACGAAGTCCTGCCGCAGGTCTCCCATGAGGGTGAAGCCCAGGGGCAACTGCAGGGCGGTTCCGAGCGACAGACCGAAAGGTTCGGTGTCCGTGAAGTTGATGTTGGACGTGGTCCCGGGCTGCAGCTGGAACGAGCCACCTGTGAAGCCGAGTCGCTGGACACTCTCGGTCCCGGGCCAGACGACGATCGGGTTATAGGCCGCGAGGCCGACCGACCAGGCATCCGTCAGCAGGACATTGGCGCCCAGATCGAGGCCGAATCCCACCGACCCTGCCGCCCGGGACTTCCAGTCGAGCGAGAGGACCTTCGAGTAATCGAGGTTGCTGAAGCTCGAGAACTGGCTCTGGAGATCGGCAAGCTTCGAGAGGTCCCCCGACACGGCATCGAGGGCCGAATTCAGCGCACCGAACTGCGGCCCGAGATCGACGTTGCCCGAGATGGAAAGGGTCCCTGGCGCCCCGACCTGAGGCTGGAAGGTGGCCGAGGTCCCGATCGGTGCCGTGATGGAACCGGGCGCGAGGAAGAGCTTGCCGCTTGCCCCGACCATCGCCCTGGCCCTGGGAAAGCCCGGGATCGGAAGCGGAACGGGCTGCGAGAGCGACACCGCGGTGGTCGAGTAAGCACGGTTCGCCACCGAGAGCGAGATGGACTTGGCCGTGTTGCCGTTCGCATCCTTCTTGGTGAAGACCCCGAGCCCCGACTCGCTGGTGAGGGTGGATCGGATGGCGTTGATCTTCTCCCCGACGGCCCCGACCGACAGCGTGTTGCTGTTGAGCACGGCCTGCAGGGCCCCGATGTCAGCCGTGAGTTGCTTGTCGAGGGCCGGCAGGTTGGTGACGGCCTTGAAGACGTCGGGAGCTCCGAGCGTCACGTCGGCCGAACCATCGACCCAGCTCCGCACTCCGAGGGCCCCCCAGGCCAGCTTGGCTCTGGGCGCAGGCCCGGTCTTGCTGGCCGGGGCCTCGACGGGCTCGGTGACGCCGAAGAACGACGGCATGGGCAACTTGAAGCCCAGCAACCCCGTCCGCAGACCCAGGCTCAGCGTGAGGCCCTGGGAATTGATCTGATCGAGGGCCGCGGGATACTGCGGAATGGCATCGAGGGCCTTTTGCAGAGCGTCCGGTTTCGACGCCGCTTCCTGGCCAGCGCCCAGGTATCCCCCGAGCGCGCTGAAGTAGCCTGCGACTTCCTGCGCATTGCTGACCCCGACCGCGTTGGTTCCCAGACCGAATCCGAGGTTGGGCCCCAGGTACAGCCAGCCGCGCTGCTGACCGACGAGGGCGGGATTGAGCTGGGTGCCGTTGACGTCCGAGTTGGCAAACGACGAGTAGTAGCCGCCGAGCGACATCGCGAGCGGATCGAGCGGTTCGAGCGCGAGGGCAGGGGTGGCGACCAGGGGGAGGCTCAGGGCCACGAGACCGAGCCAGGAGAGCGTGCGACGCATGCGGGATGTTCCTCCGAGTCCGTGGGCGAGCATCACTGGACGAGCCAGTTGCCGAGGGCGGGCTTGCCGAAGCCGACGTTGATCGCGTCCTGGTCAGCCGCGATGGGCAACACGAGAACGGCATAGGCCTTGCCGGTCTCGAGCGGGGCCACCCCCTCGTCCTTGGTGTCGAAACGGTTTTTCGTGCCGTCCGCTGCCTTGAGGGCCGTCATGACGTCATCCGAGAAGGACGTCAGGTCGGACTTCGTGCCGTACGAGACCGAATAGATCCCGCCGGAAAGGTGCTTCGGCCCGTCGATGAACGCGGTGTAGACAGGCTTGCTGTCGGGCACATCCGCATCATTGGCGCCGTTGAGACCGGGGAGGAGGTTGACGCTCACGAGGAAGCCCGCTGGAGACCCTCCGGCGGTCCAGGACACGGTCGGCTGCTTCTCGCTCGTGGGCGTCACGGCCTGCGTGGACACCGGCAGAGGCGCCGTCAGGTTCGGCGATTGCAAGGTGGCCACATTGGCCGTCGAGATGATGCGCGTCTTGTCCGCGCCCCCGAACTTGCCGACGTAGGTGTAGGTCTGCCCTGGCTGAACGTCCGTATCGGTATCGGTCACGCTGCTCAGGTTGAAGTTGCTCTTGGTCCCGACGCCCCCACCGGTCCTCTGCAGGGAGGACGGGGCCGCACCCCAGACGAGGATCACCGTGGAGACGGCCCCGGCCCCGACCGTATCGGCCAGGGTGACGCTGCGCGCCAGGAAGGGGGTCACGCCCCCCGAGGTGAGCGACTGGGCCTTGTTGATCGCCAGGCAACCGGATAGCGTCGCGGCCACGAGGGCGAGAGGTAGAAACTTGCGCAAGATGAATGGTCCTCCTCGCAGGACGAACTCCGAACTACGGTGGCATCGGCAAATCACCCATGCCCGGGTGGCCACTCTTATACACCCTGAACGTTGAAATGTCTCCATGGACAATCCGTGAACGGGATTGGTACGATGCGGGCGCGTCCGGGCCGGTCCCGGACCGCTCCCCGATCCGCTCCACCATGCCGGAGGTCTCCGTGAGCACCGTTTCCCCAGGACTCCTCGACTCCATCGAATCGACCCTCATCTCGGCCGAGCAGATCCGGGACCGGGTGGCGGAACTGGGGCGCCAGATCACGCAGGACTATCACGGGAAGGATCTGCTCGTGATCGGCGTGCTCAAGGGCGTGGCCATCTTCTTCGGTGACATCCTCCGTCAGATCGAGATTCCCTGTGACATTGACCTGATGGCCATCTCGAGCTACGGCGCCTCGACGCGTTCGAGCGGCGTGGTGCGCATCCTCAAGGACCTCGAAGAGACCATCACCGGACGCCACGTCCTGGTGGTCGAGGACATCATCGACACCGGTCTCACGCTCAGCTACCTCATCCGGATGCTCAAGGAACGGCGCCCGGCCTCGGTCGAGGTGTGCACGCTGCTGGACAAGCCCGCTCGACGCCTGGTTGACACCCAGGCGAAGTACGTGGGCTTCACCATCCCGGACAAGTTCGTCGTCGGGTACGGCATGGACTACAACCAGAAGTTCCGCAACGTGCCGTTCCTCGGAATCCTGAAGCCCGAAGTCTACGCCAAGTGATTCCCGGACCCCGATCTGCCCCTCCGGCCGCGCGCATGTTATAGTGAATCTGGAAAGGCACTGGACGGTTCACCGTCACGTACCGAGAGAGAGGGCCTTGGCCCCCTCTCTCGTATCGCTATCAGGGGGGGGTCGTGTCTCGCATCGCCGATACCGTCAAGGAACTCTGCACGCCGATCGCGACCGAACTCGGTCTCGAGCTGGTCGAGGTGGAATACGTCCGCGAAGGTGCCCGGTGGGTGCTGCGGGTGACCATCGACTCGGAGAGCGGCATCTCGCATGCCGAGTGCGAATCGGTGAGCCGGAAGCTCGACGAGGCCCTCGACCGGGCCGACCCGATCCCCGGAGCCTACGATCTCGAGGTGACCTCGCCCGGGGCAGAACGCCCCCTGCGCACGGACCGGGACTTCGACCGGTTCCAGGGCCGCCTCGTCCTCGTGAAGACCTTTGCGCCCGTCAAGGGCAAGAAGGAGTGGACGGGACACCTGATCGACCGCGTCGAAGGCGTGGTGCGGATCCGGGCGGGCGAGAAGGAGCTGTCCTTCACCCCCGACCAGGTGTCGCTCGTGAGATTGACCGTCGATTTCCGTCGCCACGGTCTCGACGACCAGAGGGAGCTTCAGCAGGATGAAGATTGACAAGGAACTCTTCAAGCAGATGCAGCGTGAGCGGGGGGTGACCACCGAGGTGCTGCAGGAAGCTCTGGAGGCGGGGATGCTCTCGGCGTACAAGAAGACGTCGAACCCCAGACCCAACACCATCGCGCGTCTCGACCTCGAGACGGGTGAGTTTCACATTCTCGACCTCCGGGAGGTCGTCGAGGAGGTCGAGGATCCCGACAGCCAGATGCCGCTGTCGGAAGCCAAGGAACTTCTCGACGAGGCCGAGGTCGGTCAGGTGCTGGAGATCGACGTCACGCCGGACCCCAGCGAACTGGGCCGCCTCGCCGCCCAGATGATGAAACAGGTGCTGAACCAGCGCCTGCGCGAGGCCGAACGCAAGAGCGTCCTCGACCAGTTCAAGGGCAAGGAAGGCGAGACGATCATCGGCACCGTCCAGCGGGCCGAGGGACGCAACATCATCGTCAACTTCGGCAAGGTCGAGGGCATCGTCCCCGGTTCCGAGCAGGTGCCGGGCGAGCAGTTCCGTCCCGGCGACCGCATCAAGGTCTTCCTGATCGAGGTGCGTGAGACCACCCGGGGCATGCAGTTGCTGGTGAGCCGCGCCCATCCCGGGCTCGTGCGGGAACTCTTCGAACTCGAGATTCCCGAGATCATGGATGGCACCGTCACCATCGAGGCGATCGCCCGGGAGGCCGGCTTCCGGACCAAGATCGCCGTCCGCTCCCGCGACGGCTCGGTCGACCCCGTCGGAGCCTGTGTGGGCGCCCGCGGAGGCCGTATCCAGGGCATCGTGAGTGAGCTGCGTAACGAGAAGATCGACATCATCCGCTGGTCGGAAGATCCCACGACCTTCATCGCGAACTCGCTCTCTCCGGCCAAGGTCGTATCGGTCAGCGTATCCGGTCTCGAACGGACAGCCCGGGTCGTGGTGCCGGACAACATGCTCTCGCTCGCGATCGGCCGCGAAGGCCAGAACGTGCGGCTCGCCGCCCGTCTCACCGGCTACAAGATCGACATCAAGAGCGAGAGTCAGCAGCGCGAGATCAACGCCCAGGCCCTCGAGGTCGCGATGGGTGAGATCGAGCATCGCAATCTCGACCACGAGGGTGAGGAAATCGAGCCCGCCACCGCGGACGTTCAGGCCTGAGCGTCCGGGTGAGTGAGCAAGCAGGGGGGCCCCTGAGACGGTGTGTCAGTTGTCGCCAGATGGCATCAAGGATAGAATTGATCCGACTGGTACGCCAGCTGAACGGTGAAGTGGTTCTGGATCCGACGTGTCGGATCCAGGGACGAGGTGCCTACGTCCATCGGGACCCCTCCTGCGTGTCGAGCGCGATCCAGCGCAAGCTGCTGGATCGAGCCCTGAAACGGGCCGTGCCGGGTGCGGTCGTCGAGCACCTGCTCCCTGGGGGCAAGAAGCCCTGATCCGGAGCGCGACGACCGGGAAGGCTGGCTAGGAGGATACATGACAGCGAAGCGGGTACACGAACTGGCCAAGGAGCTCAACCTCCAGCCGAAGGAGATGGTCACCCTTCTCCATGACCTGGGATTCCACGAGGTCAAGAACAACTTCAATACCGTGACGCCTGCCATGGAGAAGGCTGCAGCCGAGAAAGTGCTGGGTACGAGCAAGCCTGCCGCCCCGGCCAAACCTCGCGTGGCCATCCACCGGCCGGCCCCCCCCCACCGTCCGGCAGAGCCCGCACCTGTGTCCACCGAGTCGGC
>Ga0208788_1001248_pt1 | contig 12385 bp, 13 predicted proteins | sample Wag4_2014_7_11_3_FD_187363 | JGI IMG/M metagenome (GOLD analysis project Ga0208788, IMG submission 187363) | Fresh water mixed with fracking chemicals microbial communities from Ohio, USA - Utica-2 Time Series FC 2014_7_11 (SPAdes) (version 2) ... | reverse complement strand
CCTCGAGGGTGCGTACACCCGCCATGCCGTTGCCGATCATCACCAGCTTGAGTTTTTGCATGCCGGCCATCTCCTGAGTCATTGATCACGGAAAAAAGTGGCCGCCATGAATGGCAGGCCAGAAAAACAAAAAAGGCGTCCCGCTAGTCACCTAGCGAGGACGCCTTTGTCCAGGTCCCGTTCTATCGGGAAGTGCAGCCTTCTTCGTTGAAGGTCGCGCTTTATGTGTTTGCTGCCAGTAACAATGCAGTGCCTGTGCCAACTTTCTCGAAGCTCGGTTTTCCTGGCTTTTCAGCGACTTGGCGTGTCTGCTGGACGGGGCTCGTGCACCTTTGCGAGGCGTTTTGCGCTGCTTTGGTGCGGCTCGGGCTATTTCAGCAGCAGTACGGCCAACAGCAGGTTGAGCAGCAGCGACACCAGCGCCACGCTGCGCCAGACCAGCAGCGGCTCGCGTTCCAGCAGCGGTCGTGGGTGGTTATTCAGGGATTGGCGCTCGCCGCTTTCCAAGGCCAGCAGCCATTCCTCGGCGGTTTCGAAGCGCTGCGCCGGGGTGGCGGCTACCGCGCGGTTCAGTACCTCGTCGAGCCAGGCCGGCAGGTCCGGGCGATAGCGGCTGGCCGGGGTCGGCTGGCCGAAGCGCGGGTGCTGGAAGGCTTCGACCTCGCCATAGGGATAGTCGCCGGTGAGCAGGTGGTAGAGGGTCACGCCGGCGGCGTAGAGATCCTGCTGCGCGCTGGGCGGGCTGCCGGCGAAGGCTTCCGGGGCGATATAGCTGGGGGTGCCGGGCAGGGCATGCGCCTCGTCGCGGGTCAGGCCCGGACAGTAGGCCAGGCCGAAGTCGAGTACGCGCAGCTCGCCGTCGTCGCCGAGCAAGAGGTTCTCCGGCTTGATGTCGCGGTGGATGATATTGCGCCTGTGCAACAGGCCGAGCGCCTTGATCAGCCGCGGCGCCAGGTCCTGCCATTCGGCCAGGCTCAGCGGGCCGGCCTGCTGCAGGCGCGCGGCCAGGGTCTGACCAGCGTACTCGCGCTGCACGTAATACAGGTGCTGACGCTGCGGCAGGGCGTGCAGCTCGGGGAAGTGGCGGCCGGCGACGCGGCGCAGGAACCATTCCTCCTGTAGCAGCGCCGGGCCGGCCTGCTCCTCACCGGCGCGACTGGGCGGCAGGGTCTTGAGCAGCCAGGGCTGGTTGTCCGCGTCGCGCACCCGGTAGATCAGCGACTGGCGCGATTCGCCGAGCAGTCCTTCGACTCGCCAGCCCTCGAACTCCTGGCCGCCACGCAGGCGCGGTGGCAGCGGCCAATGCTCGAGCTGGGCCAGAGTGTCGGCCAGCGCCGCCTCGGGTAATTGCTCGACGTGCACCAGCAGGGCGCTGGCGTTGTCCTGGCTGCCGGCGCGGTGCGCCTCGTCGACCAGCGCCTGGCAGATCGCCTGGGCATCGTCGCCCTGTAGCAACAACTCGCCGATGCGCTTGTCGCTGAGGCAGGCCCAGACGCCGTCGCTGACTAGCAGAAAGCGGTCGCCGGCCTGCAGCTCGCCGTCGCGGTAGTCCACCACCAGGTGCTGGTCCAGGCCCATGGCGCGCTTGAGCACGTGCTGCATGCCCGGCTGTTCCCAGACATGGTCCTCGGTCAGGCGCAGCAGGTGGCCGTCACGCCACAGGTAGGCACGGCTGTCGCCGATGTGCGCCAGGGTATAGCGGCGGCCGCGCAGCACCAGGGCGGTGAGGGTCGTGAGCAGCGGCTGGCCGCCGCCATTGGCCTGCAGCCAGCGGTTATGGGCGGTGAGCAGGCGGTCCAGGCTGTGCTGCACCGGCCAGGTTTCCGGCGTGGAGTAGTAATCCAGGGCCAGCGCCTGCAAGGTGGCGCGCGCGGCCAGGCCGCCGTCGGCGCACTGGCTGACGCCATCGGCCAGCCCCAGCAGGTAGCCCTTGCTGGTGGCCAGGGCCGGCGCCGGGGTGACCACGCGCAACGCGTCCTGGTTCTCGCTGCGCGGGCCGATGGCGCTGGTTTCGCCGATGCTCAGTTGCAGGGGCATAATGCGGTTTCCGTAGCTCTTTGACCGTAGGGTGCGCCGTGCGCACCAGGTTCGACGATAGAACGCTGGTGCGCACGGCGCACCCTACGGGGCGAATCGCCGAAGGTTCGCTTACACCCGCGCGGCGGTGACCGCGGCGCTGCCCCAAGTGGTGCGCCAGCGCTGCTTGACCCCGTGCAGGCCGATCCAGGCCAGTACGCCGAGGCTGGCGAACAGCCACAGACCGAGCTGGTAGTCGCCGGTGTGTTGCTTGATGGTGCCGAGGCCGGCGGCGAGGAAGAAGCCGCCGATGCCGCCTGCCATGCCGATAAGCCCGGTCATCACGCCGATTTCCCTGCGAAAGCGCTGCGGTACCAGTTGGAACACTGCGCCGTTGCCGGCGCCGAGGCCAAGCATGGCGGCGACGAACAGGGCCAGGGCAGCGGTCGAGCTGGGCAGGTTGAAGCCCACCACAGCGATGCACAGCGAGGCGATGGTGTACATCATCAGCAGCGTGCGAATACCGCCGATGCGGTCGGCCAGGGCGCCGCCGAGCGGACGCAGCAGGCTGCCGGCGAAGACGCAGGCCGCGGTGTAGTAGCCGGCGGTCACCGGGTTCAGCCCGTACTGGTCGCTGAAGTAGCCGGGCAGGGCGCTGGCCAGGCCGATGAAGCCGCCGAAGGTGACGCTGTAGAAGAACATGAACCACCAGCTGTCGCGATCGCCGAGGGCCTTGAGGTAGTCGCCGAAGGCCTTGGGCTTGGGCCGCTCCGGCGCATTCTTGGCCACCAGGGCGAAGATCACCAGGGTCGCCAGCAGCGGGATCAGCGCCCAGCCGAACACGTTCTGCCAGCCGGACAGCGCGGCCAGGCCGGGGGCGAACAGCGCTGCCAGCACGGTGCCGGAGTTACCGGCGCCGGCGATGCCCATGGCCTTGCCCTGGTGCTCCGGCGGGTACCACTGCGAGGCCAGCGGCAGGGCCACGGCGAACGCCGCGCCGGCGAAGCCGAGGAACAGGCCGAGCAGCAGCGCCTGCTCGTAGCTGCCGATGCCGATCTGCCAGGCGCAAAACAGCGCGACTATCACCACCACCTGGCCGAGCAGGCCGGCGGTCTTTGGCGACAGGCGGTCGGCGAGAAAGCCCATCAGCAGACGCAGCACGGCGCCGGCGAGAATCGGCGTGGCCACCATCAGGCCGCGTTGCTGGGCGTTGAGGTCGAGGTCGGTAGCGATCTGCACCGCCAGTGGGCCGAGCAGGTACCAGACCATGAAGCTCAGGTCGAAATAGAGGAAGGCAGCAAACAGGGTGGGGGCGTGGCCGGCTTTCCAGAAACTTGTATTCATCGATCACCTCATCAGCGAGAAGGAGCCCGGCCAGGCGCGGCGAACCATGGTCGTGGACACGGCGGCCGCGCCTGCCGGGAAGGCCGTGCACGTTTGGTGCAGAGCCCTGCGGCCGAAGCCACAGCAGGTTTGCGCGATTGCGGTACAGGCTCGGATCGCGATGCCTGCGCCGGCCCCGGTCACTGGGGCGAACACGAAAAAAAAACGCCGCTTCACCACAGGCCATGAAGGCCGGATGAGGCGACGTCGTTGTCGTGAGGGAGGTGGCCGCCGTTGGCTACCTGCTGAGAGGGAACAAGCAAGAGCCGAGCCAACCGGGCAGAGGCTCTGGGATCAGGCGTTACGCACTTTCAGTACGCGCAGTACTGCCGTAAAACGAGGCGCTTGCGCCGTCTATGCCCCCGAATGGGGCGATCGCTGCGTGCTGAGAGAGGCTTGAGACTGGACGCTGGAAAGTTGGCTAACGCTGGTTGCGTGAGTGGGTAGCGGCGCGGTCAGCAGGGCGAGTGCCAGCAGATTGCTGAGCAGCCCCGCCTGACGGGCACGGTGGTAGGTGTCGGTCATCCTCGATCCCCCCTTTTTCTGTTCTGACCTAGGCGTAGCAGACGAATGCCAATGTGTCACGTTATTAGCAGCAATAACTGTGCAGGGTTTGCCAGGCATCTGCTCGCCCATAGCCCTGAAGCGTCGGGATCGCTGGCTCAGTCGAGCCGATTGACCTTGGGGAACTTGGCGCTGAAGGATTCCGGCATCGGCACCACCTTCGACTGCAGATAATCGAAGAACACGAAGCCGGACTTGGCCATGGCCACCAGCGCACCATCGGCCGGACGGGTGATGCGGAAGGTGATATCGCCGCCATAGCGGTTGAAGTCCATCACCCCGACCTCGAACAGTAACTGGTCGCGTGCATGAGCCTCTGCGCGGTAAGTGGTGGCCAGGTCGGTGACGATGATGCTGGTGCCTTTACCGTCGGTTTCGCGAATGCCGAACTCGAAGAGGAAACGCGCACGCGCCTCGGAAATCATCGAGATCATCGAGTCATTGCCCAAGTGGTTGGCACCGTTGATGTCGGTCACCCGCACCGTCAGTTGCGTGCGGTAGTAATACTGGTCTTCGGGAAAGTCGAGGGTCAGGCGCGCCATGGTCGAGTCATCGCAAAAGGAAGGCGATGATTGTAAGCCGCCTCATACCTCAGCGGTGCAGGCTGTTGAGGTGAAAGAAGGTGACGCGGCCGCCTTCGTCGTCCTCGCCATAATTGTCCTGAATGTAGGCGCCGGCCTTGAAGTACAGGTACTGGTCACGCCAACTGCTGCTCAGTTGGTGGTAGAAGGAGCCGGTATCACCCTCGCTGCTGTTGACACTGACACCAAGGCGCCCGCTGGGTAATGCCAGTCAGTTAAGGCTGTACGCGTTTGGCTCCCCTCTCCCGTTTACGGGAGAGGGGCTGGGGGAGAGGGCCGAAATACCGCGAAACGGCCATTTACCCCTCTCCGAACATGGCTCGCCAGAGGGGCGAGGGGACTCATCGTAGGCAGTCGGCGCTTAACTGATCAGCATTAGCCCGCTGGGTGTAATACGCAGGTCGTAACCGAAGCGTTCGCCCAGTTGCACGTTTTCCGCCAGCAGGATGTTCTGCACGGCAGTGTCGCCTGGCTGGTCGCGCAGCAGCAGTTCCAGGCGGCCGACGCCACGGCGGTAGTGGTATTGCAGCTTGACCAGCGGATCATTCTGACTACCCGGCACATCGGTGCTGTGGATCTGACCGATCACCACCTTGTTGCGGCTGGGCACCTGGTCGACCTGCAGCACGGCACTGAGATAGCTGTCCGAACTGGCATGCAGCCAGTTATCGAGTGTGCCGTCGTGCTGGGTTTCGCGCAGTTCGCTACGCGGATAGCGGGCATCGGGCGTGGTCGAACCGGTGACCGGTACCCAGAAGGTCACGCTGCCGTCGGCATTGCGGCGAAAGTAACGGCTCTCGTAGCCGTTGTTCAGGCGCTGGGTGGTGATGGTGATGGGCGTCGGTTCGGTGGGAATCGACAGATTCCAGGTGCTGAGGTCGAGCACGGGATTCTCTGCTTGTCAGTTGAGGACATTCGTTCGTCCCTGCGATGAGCCAGAGGTTCAACCGCTCCAGCCCTTGAGCCAGAGCGGTTGCCGGTACTCAGGCGGCAGGCCGCTGCTGACGCTGGTAGAGGAACTCGAGCACGGAGGTGCGATAGGCGTGGTACTGCGGGTCGTTGGCGAGAGCCAGTCGATCACGCGGACGAGGCAACTCGACGGTGAGGATTTCACCGACAGTGGCGGCCGGGCCGTTGGTCATCATCACGATGCGATCGGACAGCAATACGGCCTCGTCCACGTCATGGGTGACCATCACCACCGTGCTCTGGGTTTCGCCGACGATACGCAGCAGCTCGTCCTGCAGGTGCGCGCGGGTCAGGGCGTCGAGGGCACCGAACGGCTCGTCCATCAACAGCACCTTGGGCTCCATGGCCAAGGCGCGGGCGATGCCGACCCGCTGCTTCATGCCCCCGGAAATTTCGTTGGGATGCTTGTGCATGGCGTGCGCCAGGCCAACCATGTTCAGCGCCTGTTCGGTACGAGCCTTGAGCTGCTCCTTGTTCTCGTGTTCGCCGAACACGCGTTCCACTGCCAGGTGCACATTGCCGAAGCAGGTCATCCACGGCAGCAGGCTGTGGTTCTGGAACACCACGGCGCGCTCCGGGCCGGGGCCGTCGATTTCGCGACCGTTGCAGATCAGGCCGCCCTCGTTGGCATCGAGCAGGCCGGCGATCAGGTTGAGCACCGTCGACTTGCCACAGCCGGAGTGGCCGATCAGCGCGACGAACTCGCCGCGGGCGATGCTCAGGTTGACGTCTGCCAGTGCCTGGAAGCGGCCTTTCTTGGTGTCGAAGTGCTTGCTGACAGCGGTCAGCTCCACGAATTTGTCCATCGGAGTTCTCCCGTTCTGGCGCCGTGCCCCGGATTTAATCAGAGACACTTTCATTTAAAACAAATACTTGGCGTCTACTGTTAAACTGATTTGCAAGCTCGCGTAGCCCAATGCAATTCGGGGAAACGGAGATCGCGTTCCCTGATTGCATCTCATTGGGCTACGAGTTGGCCGAACGCGCCTCTTCAGCTTGCGTAGTCAAAGCGTTTGGCGATCAACAGCAGCATCTGCTCCAGCGCCAGGCCAACCAGGCCGACGATGATGATGGCGATGAGAATGTGCTCGACGTTGAGGTTGTTCCATTCGTCCCACACCCAGAAGCCCAGGCCGATGCCGCCGGTGAGCATCTCCGCGGCGACGATCACCAGCCAGGCCACGCCGATGGCCAGGCGGATGCCGGTCATCAGGTGCGGCAGCACGGCGGGAAACAGGATGCGCGTCAGCACCTTGAACTCCGACAGCTTCAGCACGCGGGCCACGTTCAGGTAGTCCTGCGGCACGCTGGCCACGCCGGCGGCGGTGTTGAGGATGATCGGCCAGATCGAGCTGATGAAGATCACCCAGATCGACGCCGGGCCGGCCGCCTCGAACACCAGCAGGCCAATAGGCAGCCAGGCCAGCGGCGAGACCGGGCGCAGCAGACTGATGATCGGCGCGAGCATGCCGGCGAGGAAGGCGAAACGGCCGATGGCGAACCCCAGGGGAATGCCCACCAGCGCCGCCAGGCCGAAGCCAACCCCGACGCGGCCGAGCGAGTTGAGGATGTTCCAGCCAATCCCCATGTCGTTGGGGCCGTTGTCGTAGAAAGGATCAGCGAACAGCACCAGCGCGGCTTGCCAGGTGCTCAAGGGGCCGGGCAGGCCCTCGCTGTACTGCGCCAGCAGCGACCAGAAGCCGATAAAGGCGAGAATGCCGAGGAGCGGCGCGATGCTGGTCTTGCACAGGTTGCCCAGGGTTTCGACACTCGGTAGCAGGGCCGTGGGCGAAAAGCGCGGTTTGACGCTGTGCGGCAGAGGCGTTTTCAGGGGCGCATTCATATCGACCTCCGATCAGGCTTTGATGGTAAAGGAGTCGGCGTAGGCGGCTGGATTGCTGCCGTCCCAGACCACACCGTCGATCAATGTGCTGCTGCGCAGCGGGCTGCTCGGCACGGCCAGCTTGAGGGCGCCGGCCGCCTCGGCGTAGAGCACGGTCTGGTTGACCTGGGCGGCCACGGCGGCGTAATCCGGCGCCTCCTTGAGCAGGCCCCAGCGCTTGAACTGGGTGAGGAACCACATGCCGTCGGAGTGATAGGGAAAGTTGACGCTGCCGTCCTTGCAGAAGGCCATGGCATGTTCGTCCCTCCAGCTGTTGCCGAGGCCGTCCTCGTACTGGGCGAGAAAGCGCGGCTCGATCACCTGCACCGGCGCGTTGACGTAGGCCTTGCCGGAAATCAGTTTGGCGGTGCTCTTGCGGTTCTCCTCGCTGGCCTCGATAAAGCGGCTGGCATCGAGAATCGCCATGATCAGTGCGCGCGCTGCGTTGGGATACTGCTCGATAAAGGCGCGGGTGGTGCCGAGCACCTTCTCCGGGTGGTCCGGCCAGATCTGCTGGGTGGTGGTGGCGGTGAAGCCGATCTTATCGAAGATCGCCCGCGCGCCCCAGGGCTCGCCGACGCAGAAACCGTCCATATTGCCGACGCGCATATTGGCGACCATCTGCGGCGGCGGCACGACGATGGTCTTCACATCGCTCATGGGGTTGATGCCGACACTGGCCAGCCAGTAATACAGCCACATGGCGTGGGTACCAGTTGGGAATGTCTGGGCGAAGGTCAGCGGATTGCCGCCTTTTTTCACGTGTTCGGCCAGTTGCGCGCCGTTGGTCACACCGGCCTCACGCAGTTGCTTGGACAGGGTGATGGCCTGGCCATTCTGGTTCAGCCCCATCAGCACTGCCATGTCCCGCTGCGGCCCGGCCAGGCCGAGCTGGGCGCCGTACATCATGCCGTAGAGCACGTGGGCAGCATCCAGTTCGCCAGTGTTGAGCTTGTCGCGCACACCGGCCCAGGAGGCCTCCTTGCTCGGGTTGATGGTCAGGCCGTATTTCTCGCCAAAACCCTGAGTGGCGGCGACCACCACCGAAGCGCAATCGGTCAGCGGAATGAAGCCGACGTTCAGCGCGGCTTTCTCCGGCGCATCGGAGCCGGCCGCCCAGGCTGCGCTGCGTAGCGAAGCCGGCGCCGACAGGCCGAGTGCGGCGATGCCGCTTACGGCGCCGGCCAGAGCGATGGATTGCTTGAGGAAATTGCGGCGGCTGGTGGCCAGGGGCTTGTTCGAATCACGATCGGTCATGGTTCTAATCCTTGTCAGGCGCATAAACAAAAAACGGCGTACGCCAGGCCACCTCAATGAGAGGAAAGTGACCTGACGGACGCCGTTGTCCGTGATCCTCGGCCCGCCGCCGTTGGCGTGCTACGCAGGATGGTTGACAGGGACCAAGCAAGGGGCTTGCCAGCTTTCGTGCACAGCGGCCGAGTAGCGGCATGTGGCACCTGGCAGGTAGGGGCCGGATGCCGGCTTTCCAGAGGCTAGCTGTTTAGGATCAATAAGTTGCAGCTGAATTCTGAGAGGATTTTGAAGTGTGTGGAGCGAGCGCTGGCTTGGCTCACCCCACATGCTTCTGAGCCAATGCCGTGCATGAGTGGGCACCGCTGAGCCTTTTTGGTTCGTATCGTAGGCTCAGGATGCCGGTTGAACGCGCGCCTCCTCGACGAAGTCGCGCAGCCAGCGCAGCACTTCGACGGCTTCCCAGCGAGCTGGATCGAACAGCGCATAGGCCAGCCCCTGATAGCCGACCACATCCAGTTGCCGATGGTAGCCGGCGCGCTGCAGCAGCGCCTCGATCTCGGCGAAGCAGGTGTTGAAGTGCTGACGATTGAAAGGGGTGCGGCTCTCGGTGACGATGCCCTCGAGCTGCAGATCCTCGACCATCTCGTGTACCCGCTCCAGCGGCATGCGGTTCACTCGGTGTTTTAGCTGCAGTACGTCCAGCATGATGGCGCTCCTGTGCAATCGATCATTTACCTGCGATATAGCCTAATCGAAAAATACTGTACAAATAAACAGTATTGAGTGATATTGGCCTCACTTAGGCGACAACAACCCGTCCACCACCTGAAGGTGGGCGCCTTGCGAGGGGGGTATTGGCAATGCAACAGATGCTGATGACGATTGTGCTATTGGCCCTGCTGAGCGGCTGCGCGCAACCGCAGATTGATCGGCCACAGGCCAACGGTGCCTATCTAGTGATCGAGGGCGAGCAGGCCTGGGCCGTGCTGGTCTCCGATGGCCAGCGTGTCGAGGAGACGGGCATAGTGCTCGATGTGATTCGACTACCCAGCCATCACTCCAACATTGCCGCCAGTTACGTGATCGAAACGCCCAACTGCGGCAAGCTGCAGTGGCTGACCGAGCGCCATGGTGCTGCAGAGGGTGAAACCACGCTGTTGCCGGCCGCCTTCAACGAGCAACTGAGCAAGCCCGGCTGCGTGCTCGCGCAAGGCCTGAGCCGAGCCTGGACGGCCCTGGATTATTCCGGCTGACCCGTTGGGTGCGCCGCGCGCACCGACATTCGCCGGCGGGGTAATTGGCGAGACGCGCAAAGAAAAAGCGCCGCGACCTAAACGGAAGCGGCGCTTTTCATTTATGGGGTACCGAGTGCTTACAGCAGGTGTTGCTTGTCCATTTCGATGGCGGCATCGAGGGTTTCCAGCAGCGCCTTGCGCACCTTCAGCTTGGTGTTCTTGTGCGCGGTCATGTTGATCTTCTTCATCTGCTGCGCCACCGCCTGAGTGGTAGCCAGCAATTGCTCGGCCGGCACCACCTTGTCCAGGAAGCCGGCCTCTACCGCGCCAGCCGGGTCGAACATCTCGCCATTGATCACCGAACGGTGGAACGCCGACTTGCGCAGACGATCACGGGCCAGCTCGATACCGACGTGGTGCATGGTCATGCCGATCTGTACTTCATTCAGGCCGATATTGAACGGACCTTCCACACCGATACGGTAATCGGCCGACAGCAGGATGAAAGCACCCTTGGCCACGGCATGCCCCGGGCAGGCGACGATGATCGGGTAGGGGTGGGCGAGCATGCGTCGCGCCAGCGTGGAGCCAGCAGCCACCAGGTTGATTGCATTCTGCGGGCCGGATGTCATCACCTTCAGGTCATAGCCGCCGGAAAGAATCCCCGGCTGGCCAGTGATGACGACGATGGCGCGATCCTGCTCGGCGCGGTCGAGGGCGGCATTGAACGCAGCGATCACGTCAGGCGAGATGGCATTGACCTTACCATTGCTCAGGGTGAGGGTGGCGATGCCGTCTTCGAGTTGATAGCTGATCAGGTCGCTCATGGCGGTTTTCCTTGTTGGAGCCTTGGGGGCGAATGTTGGCAGAAGGTACTCAGCCGAAGCGCTCTGGTAAAGCGCCGCGGCTGACTGGCTGGTCAGTGTTTTTGCCTATCGCGGCGATGCCGGATGGCAATTGGTCGAACGCAAAGCCAGGCCTTTAAGGTGAGCAGCGAACCGAAGGAGCTGCCCCATGAACACTCTCTACTCCATCCTTTATATGGTCACTGTGACCGGCCTGCTGCTGGCATCGGTCGTGCTCAGCGAAACCCTCTACCTGCGCAGCCCATCCGGCGTGCTGCTGCTATTCGGCTTGGGTCTGCTCATGTCCCTGGGTTTTCTGCTGTTCGGCCACATTCGCTTCGACGAGCAGCCCTGCGAGAAGCGCGAGGAAAACCCGCTTCGCTCTTAAGCGCATGAATCCTTTAAAAAAAATTTGCCATCGGGAAAACATTCGACTACATTAGCGCGCCTCGACGGGGTAAACGCTAAAACGTCGAGATCCGGTGAAGTGTCCGAGTGGTTGAAGGAGCACGCCTGGAAAGTGTGTATACGGGAAACCGTATCAAGAGTTCGAATCTCTTCTTCACCGCCACTTTCAATAAGCCCTTGATTTTCTTAGAGAATCAGGGGTTTTTTGTTTCAGCTAGACGCCTTTCTGATCCCATAGGTACAGAAGGGTGGTACAGATGCACGTCATGACCAAGCCGTGGAAGCATCCTCGTTCGGGGATTTTTTACCTCTGCCGTGAAGTCCCCGAAGACATCTGACAGATCATCGGTAAGCGCGAATGGAAGGTCTCACTCAGAACCCGAGACTTCGCCACTGCCCGTCCTCGTTTCGCATCGGAGCTGATCCGTTGTGAGGACATCTTCTTCCCAGCCAGAGAGCAACTCGCTGGCCGTCCACGAGTTCTAGCCTCTGATGCCCCCAAGCTCGCCGATAGGTGGGCGCAAGCTGTGCTTGAGTCATGGGAAGGCAAGCCGGAGGATCTCACCGATTTTCTGATCCAGCCTCTTGATGGCGATGACGCCACCGGTGTCCAGCTTGCCTGTGATGTTGTCGATAGCAGCAGCTACAAGGCTCGCCAGAACGCTGTAGAAGGGTTCATGAAGTCGGTGCTGGCTGAGCACCATTTGCCTGTTCCTGATGCCTCTGAGCCCGCCTACAGGTCTCTGGTGGATGCGTTCTACAGCCGCTGGTGTGACCTCTGCAGGATGGCACTGGCGCGCTTTGCAGATGACTGGCGAGAAGCCATGGAGCTTCCGTTCGTTGAGAAGTCACTCGCGGTGGAGCAGAAGGTTGCAGAGAACAAGCTGAGCGGCCCCAGGCTTTCAGAAGTCTTCCGCAAATGGGCGGATGACAAGCGCCTGACCGATGGCGATACCCGCAGCACCAACAAGACCATCTCCGAGTTTGGCGCAACGGTCACGCGCTTCGTTGAGCTATACGGCGACCTTCATGTACCCCGGATCACCCGTGCGCTTTGCCAGGAGGTCAAGACGGCACTGAGCAAGCTGCCGACAAAGGGCGAGGCATTCGCGGGCTGGCTGTTCCGGAATTGATTGCCAAGGCTGAGGCGGAGTAACCGCTCCATAAACCCCGTCCTGGCGGACGGTTTTTTTCAGGAAGCAGAGGCAGAAGCTGGCGAGCAGTTCCACGGCAGCAGCGCTTCGTAAT
>Ga0208788_1001247_pt1 | contig 12389 bp, 8 predicted proteins | sample Wag4_2014_7_11_3_FD_187363 | JGI IMG/M metagenome (GOLD analysis project Ga0208788, IMG submission 187363) | Fresh water mixed with fracking chemicals microbial communities from Ohio, USA - Utica-2 Time Series FC 2014_7_11 (SPAdes) (version 2) ... | reverse complement strand
GAGCTGACTTGCTCCGGCCGCGGCGTCCCCTGTGGCAGGTACATCCTGAGGCAGGCAAACCTTGTAGCACCAGTGCTGCAGCAAGGCGCACGAAACGACATCGAACACGCTCGCCAGGCCTTCTCGCAAAGGGAAAGCGGTGAGCACGAGACCGAGACATGAAAGTTAAAGAACGCTACGTCTTCCTCGAGTGCACCGTGTGTGGCAACCGCAACTACACGACGCACAAGCGGCTCAAGTCGCAGTACAAGCTCGAGAAGTCGAAGTACTGCCGCTTCTGCAAGAGCCATCACCCGCACAAAGAGAAGAAGCTCTAAGGCAGGAAGAAGCTCTAAGGCAGGTCGCGCACTTACCCAGTGCCCGGCCCTACCTAGTACTCGACACGGCACGTGCGGTTCCCGCCAAGGCGGACCAGCGGGCCTCAGTCTCACCCACCGCGAAGAGGGCGCGCGCTGTGCGCGCCCCGCCAGACCAAGAAGCAACAGAAGGAGCAGACAATGGCCTACAAGCAAGATCAAGGACGCTACGCGCGCCTGGCAGCGTTTTGGACGCTCGCTCTGCTGATCTTCTACGGCTGCACTTCCCTGCGCGAGCAGCTCTCGGCATACGGAGCGCTCAACAAGCCGCTCGTCGCCTCGATGGCCAAGCTGCCCGTACTGGGCCTGCACCTCGACGCCGGTTTGTTGATCGTCACCGTCGTGCTCGCCGGTGGCTTGTGGCTGCTCTACCGTTTCCTCGAGCAGCCGCGTCAAGCGGACTTGCTGATCGAGACGGAGTCCGAATTGAAGAAGGTCACTTGGCCGACGATGCCCGAGGCGGTGAACTCCAGCCTAGTGGTGCTCGGCACAGTGGTTTTCTTGATGGTCTTCCTTGCAGGCGCCGACTGGATTCTCGGCCGCTGGACCATGTACCTCCTCACCGGAACCCCCTGAACGGAGCCACCTGACTATGTCTATGCAGTGGTACTTCGTTCGCTGTCAATCGGGTCGTGAAGACTCGATTGCCCGCAACGCGTTGACGCGTCTGCGCACCAAGGGCGTTTCGGACATCATCCCGCAAATCCTCGTGCCGTTTGAGCGCGTGACGGATTTGAAGGCCGGCAAGAAGCGCGTCAAGAACAAGAAGCTCTACCCGGGCTACTTGATGGTGCAGGCCGACATCGAGGACCTAGAAGACGCGCGTGTGTTGGTCGCACGCGACACGCTGCGCACCATCGATGGTTTGCGCGACTTCCTCGGCACACGCGGCGAAGCCACGCCGCTCTCCGATCAAGAGGTCAACACGATCCTGTCGCGCATGTCCGACAGCGAAGCGAAGCCTCAAATCACCATCGGCCTCAACAAGGGCGACATGGTCAAGATCAAGTCGGGCGCCTTCGGTGGCTTCGATGGCCCGATTGAAGAAGTGAATGCGGAGAAGGGCACGGTCAAGGTCGTGGTCACGATCTTCGGACGCCCGACCCCGGTGGAACTCGAGTACTGGGAGGTCGAGACCGTGTGAGCTCAAGGCCGTACGCGCGTAAGCGCGCTAGCCCGATGCCCAACACGCAACCTCGTTTGCTTCTCAACGCTCACACCAATCTCAGGAACAGGTAACCAAGCACACCTCAACAAGCCAGCGGCGAGCCCGCAGGCAGGACGAAGATGGCAAAGGAAATCACAGGCAAAATCAAACTGCAGTGCCCCGCGGGCCAGGCGACGCCTGCACCGCCCGTTGGCCCCGCGCTCGGTTCCTACGGCGTGAACATCGCCGCCTTCGTCAAGCAATTCAACGACGCCACGCGTCCGCAGATGGGCCTGATCATCCCGGTGGAGATCACGGTCTACAAGGACCGTAGCTTCACCTTGGTTTTCAAGACGCCGCCGGCCTCGGTGTTGCTGAAGAAGGCCGCCGGTATCGAGACCGCCTCCGGCAAGGTGGGTCACGAGTCCAAGGGCAAAGTCACCAAGAAGCAGGTCGAGGACATCGCCAAGACCAAGCTGCCCGATCTGAACTGCCGCGACCTCGCGGCGGCGATCAAGATCGTCGAAGGCACCGCCCGTTCCTCGGGTATCAAGATCGAGGGCTGAGCGCAGCTCGGTCCTAGCTAAGAGAAAGCAACCACATGGTCAAACGCAGCAAGCGCTACTTGCAGGCCGCGGCGAAGGTCGACCCGACCAAGTCGCACGCACCGGCCGCTGCCCTGCAGCTCATCAAGAGCCTGCCTGGCACCAAGTTCGATGAAACGGTCGAAGTGGCCATCCACCTCGGCATCGATCCCAAGAAGACGGACCAACTCGTGCGTGGCGCAGTGTCGCTGCCCAAGGGTTTGGGTAAGTCGGTCAAGGTGATCGTGTTCGCCGAAGGGGATAAGGCCGCTGCCGCCAAGGCCGCAGGAGCCGACGAAGTCGGTTCCGGCGAGCTGGCGGACAAGGTCCTCGGCGGTTGGACGGATTTCGACATCGTCATCGCCAGCCCCGACATGATGAAGCACGTCGGTAAGCTCGGTAAGGTCCTCGGTCCGCAGGGCAAGATGCCCAGCCCGAAGTCCGGTACGGTGACAGCCGACGTCGGTCAGGCGGTCAAGGAATTCAAGGCCGGTAAGGTCGAATTCCGCACCGATGCAGGTGGCAATGTCCACGCAGCCTTCGGCAAGAAGAGCTTCAGCGTCGACGACCTCAGCGCCAACCTGGTCGCTCTACTCGAGCATGTTTCGTCGCTGCGCCCTGCAGCGGTGAAGGGCTCGTTCTTCCGCAAGATCTCGGTTTCCTCGACGATGGGACCGGGTGTTCAAGTCACATGGGAGGTGGCAAGTGCCTAATCTCGTCAACCGACTGTTGGTCGAAGACCTGACTCGCGAATTGAAGTCCGCTGAAGGCTTGGCCATCGTGACTTGGGGCGGTCTCAACGCCGTCCAAAACGAAGACCTGCGCGACAAGCTGGCTGAGAAGGGTGCGGGCATGATGCTCGTGCGCAACCAGCTCGCTCGCATCGCCCTGCGCGAACGCGGCATCGAAGTCGCCGAAGACATCTTCGTCGGCCAGATGGCCATCGCGTACGGCTCGACCGAATCGACCATCCACGCCATGCGCATTTTGACCTCGGAAGAGGCCAAGAAGACGGGCAAGGTCACGGTCAAGGGCGGCGTCGTCGAAGGCCGCTTCATCGCTGGCAAGGAAGCCGAAGCTATCGGCGACCTGCCCGATCGCAACACGCTCAATGGCAAGGTGGTATCGCTGCTCGCCAGCGGTCCGCGCGGAGTGGTCTCCGTGCTCAACGCCGTGCCGTCCGCTCTGGTTCGCGTCCTTCAGGCGCGCGCCGAACAACTGGAGAAGGCCAGCGGGGCCGCCTCCTGACTCACTCCGTGCCGCACGCGGCGCGGGACCCACTCAACCTCACCCTAAAAGGAAAGTTCCATGTCTGACACGATCGAACTCGAACAGGAGCTCGCCGACATCGTCGCGAAGCTGGATGGCCTCACCCTCATGCAGGCCTCGAAGATGGTTAAGCACCTCGAAGCCCGTTGGGGCGTCAGCGCTGCCGCCCCCGTGGCGGTTGCCGCTGCCGGCGGTGCTGCCGCTGCTGCTCCGAAGGTCGAAGAGAAGACCTCGTTTGATGTGATCCTCGACGCCGCTGGCGAGAAGAAGATCGACGTCATCAAGGTCGTGCGCGAAGCCACGGGCCTGGGCCTCAAGGAAGCCAAGGACCTGGTCGACGGCGCCCCGAAGCCGGTCAAGACTGGCGTCGACAAGGCCGAAGCGGACGCCCTCAAGGCCAAGCTCGAAGGCGTTGGCGCGAAGGTCAAGCTGGCCTGATTCCGGCTTAGGCTGACACCTCTGTCGCCTCCTGACTCTGTGGGGGCCCCTCGGGGCTGCTTGCAGGGAGGGAGGCGGCGGTACGGAGTCAGTCATGCCTTAGGTAGACCTTGCGCAAAGGATGGGGGATTGCACTAGCAATCTGCCCCGTCGTTTGCGTATGGTTTCCCCTCCACAATCCCGAACGCACGCTCGCTGTACAGTAGGTGTGCCCGGTTTGGTGGTGGAATCGGCACTTGAGTTGCGTGCGCTCGTCGCTCGTGCACTCTCGCCCGTTTCGTCTCTATCGACTGCATTGCACCGATCCTTGACCGCTTCCCTCGCGGTGATGGATCACACAGCCCCAAAGCTTCGGACGGCGTACCACCGCCGCGTCGGAGCCCCCTCAGCACGAACGACCCCGGCGGACTGACCGTTCTCGGCGCAGCTGTCCGGATCACAGCACCACGACTGACCACACGGTCCAAGGCCTGTCGCGACTCGGAGTCCTTTGCAGAAGGCGACCCGACGAGAGGCCCGCGAACTGGGTGACCATGACCAAGACTAACGTTCCCGTGCGCACGTTCGGCCGGTATCCGGCCATCCTCGATCTCCCGAATCTGGTTGAAATCCAGACCGAGGCCTACCAGAAGTTCCTTGCTCTCGACACGCCGCAAAGCCAGCGTGCCGATGAAGGTCTGGAAGCGCTCTTACGGGAAGTCTTCCCGATCTACTCCTATGACAAGACCATGTGTCTGGAGTATGTCGGCTACGACCTGGGTCGGCCGCGCTACTCGATCGACGAGTGCCGCAAGCTACGCCTGACCTACGGCCACCCGTTCAAGGTGCGTTTGCGCCTGATCAAGCCCGAGCCGGTCGAGGAAGAGGTTTATCTCGGCGAGTTGCCGATCATGCTGGGCGGTGGTGAGTTCATCATCAACGGCTCGGAGCGGGTCGTTGTCAGCCAGTTGCACCGCTCACCGGGCGTGGACTTCAACTACGAAGCCTCCAGCGCTGGTGACAACCGCAAGCTGCACAACTGCTGGATTATTCCGGAGCGTGGCTCGTGGGTGGAACTGAACGTCACCAAGAAGGAGACGCTCTCGGTTCGCATTGACCAGTCCGGCAAGTTCTCGATCGTGACGCTGTTGCGCGCGTTGTCCGAGGGCCTCAGCACGGACCGTGACCTGTTGCGCGCCTTCTACCCGACCAAGGTCGAGAAGCGTGGCAAGGCGCAGACGGCCAACAGCTTCGCCAAGGCCATTAGCAACCGCATCGCCGTGGGTGATGTGGTGGTGCTGAAGACCGGTGAAGTGCTGGTGCAGTCCGGCATGCCGATCACCGAGTCGCAGGCTGCCGAAATCGCGGCCGGGGACTTGGCCGAAGTCGAGATCATCGACGGCGAAGAGGTCGACAACCTGATTCTCAACTCGCTGCACGAAGACCCGACCAAGAGCCACGAAGAGGCTCTGCTCAAGATCTACTCGCGTCTGCGTCCGGGCAACCCGGTGCAAATCGAGAAGGCGCGCGAGCTCTTCCACGAAAAGTTCTTCGACGCGCAGCGCTATCGCCTCGGTCGCGTGGGGCGCTTCCGCTTGAACCGCAAGTTCGGGCTCACGACCAACGAAGAAGTCCAAACGCTTACGGCCGACGACTTCGTCAACTGCATCAAGTACATCATCGGCCTGCGTGCCGGTAAGGGCGAGATCGACGACATCGACAACCTCGGCAACCGCCGTGTGCGTTCGATCGCCGAGCTGGCCGCTGACGAGTTCCGCAAGGGTCTGCTCAAGCTGCGTCGTACGGCGCAGGAGCGCATGAACCTGGAGAACCCGGAGACGGTCAGCCCGCGTACTCTGATCAATGCGAAGACCTTCAGCAGCGCGGTCGAGTATTTCTTCGGTCGTAGCGAGTTGTCGCAGGTCGTTGACCAGGCCAACCCGCTGTCGCAGCTGACCCACGAGCGCCGCTTGTCGGCCCTCGGACCTGGTGGTCTGAACCGCAAGCGTGCTGGCTTTGATGTGCGCGACGTGCACCTCTCGCACTACGGCCGCTTGTGCCCGATCGAAACCCCGGAAGGTTCGAACATCGGTCTGATCTCGTCGTTGGCGATGTTTGCACGCCTCGACGCCTATGGCTTCTTGTGCGCGCCGTACCGCAAGGTCAAGAACGGCAAGTTGACCGACGAGGTCGATTACCTGCGCGCCGATCAAGAAACGGGCAAGGTCATGGCGCCGGCTGACGTGGCCATCGCCAAGGACGGCTCGATCGTGGGTGAGCGCGTGCTGGCGCGCAAGGACGGCGACAACTACGAAGTTCCGCCGACCGAAGTCGACTATGTCGACGTCTCGCCGGCGCAGATCATCGGTGTTTCCGCGGCCCTGATTCCGTTCCTCGAGCACGACGACGCCAACCGCGCGTTGATGGGTTCGAACATGCAACGCCAGGCCGTGCCGTTGCTCCGTCCGGAAGTGCCGATCGTCGGCACCGGCATGGAGAAGCAAGTGGCGCGCAACTCCAACATGCCGCTGTACGCCGAGAAGGCCGGTACGGTGCGCTATGTCGATGCGACCAAGATCCTCGTTGATGACGACGAGTATCCGTTGCAGAAGTTCCGCGGTATGAACGAGCGGACGACCCAGAACCACCGTCCGGTGGTGAAGGAAGGTCAGAAGGTTGAGAAGGGCACATTGCTCGCAGACGGCGCTTCCAGCGCTGGCGGTGAGTTGGCGCTCGGCAAGAACCTGTTGGTCGCCTTCATGACCTACGACGGCTTCAACTACGAGGACGCCATCCTCGTATCGGAACGCCTGGCTCGCGACGACGTCTTCACCTCGATCCACATCGAGGAGTACGAGGTAGAAATCCGCGAGACCAAGCTCGGCAAGGAAGAGTTCACGCGCGACATCCCCAATGTGGGCGAGAAGGCCTTGTCGAACCTCGACGAAGCCGGCATGGTGCGCGTCGGTACCTTCGTCGAAGCCGGTGACATTCTCGTCGGCAAGGTCGCTCCGAAGAGCAAGAGCGAACTGACGCCGGAAGAGAAGCTGCTGCACGCGATCTTCGGCAAGGCCGGTGTCGATGTGAAGAACGCCAGCCTCACGATGCCTCCCGGCACGCGTGGTGTGGTGATCGACGCCCAGAAGTACTCGCGTCGCGTAAACTTGACAGACGCCGAGCGTCTCAAGGCCTTGACGGTCATCCGTGACGCCGAGAAGGACTTCCTCACGGCATTGAAGGACTACACCGCTGGCATGTTGCGCGAAGTCAAGAACGCGCTGGGCAGCGATGTGACCGACGACCTAACGGGTTCCCCGGCCAGCATTGACGACACGGCGACCTTTGACGAGCTGCGGCGCGTCAAGTTGTTGTGCCGCCAGAGTGCCGAGAGCCATCCGTCGAAGGACAAGCGCGACAAGGCCTTGACCGTCATCGACGAGTACACGGCCAAGATCGAAGGCAAGGAAGCCGACAAGAACAAGATCGTCAACCGCCTCTCGCGCGGCGACGAATTGCCTACCGGCGTGCTCGAGAAGGTCATGATTTATGTGGCCACCAAGCGCAACTTGTCGGTCGGTGACAAGATGGCCGGTCGTCACGGCAACAAGGGTGTGATCTCCAAGATCTGCCCGATCGAAGACATGCCGTACCTTGAGGACGGCACGTCGGTCGACATCGTCTTGAACCCGCTCGGCGTGCCGAGCCGTATGAACGTCGGCCAGATTCTCGAAACGCACTTGGGCGTCGCTGCTCGCGAGCTCGGTGTGCGTTGCGTGACTCCCGCCTTCGACGGTGCCGACGAAGAAGAGATCGAAGCGTTGCTGACCGAAGCCGGGCTGCCGACTTCGGGTAAGCGTCGCCTCTACGACGGTCGCACCGGCATGCAGTTCGAGCAAGATGTCACCGTGGGTGTGATGTACATGCTGAAGCTGCACCACCTCGTCGATGAGAAGGTGCACGCCCGCGCAACTGGTCCGTACTCGCTCATCACGCAGCAGCCGCTGGGTGGTAAGGCGCGCTTCGGCGGTCAGCGCTTCGGCGAGATGGAAGTGTGGGCCCTTGAGGCGTACGGCGCGGCGGCGATCCTGCAGGAGCAGCTCACCGTCAAGTCGGACGACGTCGACGGCCGCACGAAGATCTACGAATCAATGGTCAAGGGTCTCAACATCCTTGAACCGGGTACTCCGGTGTCGTTCGAGGTGCTAACGAACGAGATCAAGGGCCTGGGCTTGAACATGGAACTGCACAAGAAGGCCGCGAGCCTCTGATAGGAGACGGGACCATGAGCGACATGATGTACACGCGCGTCAACGACTACGGCTCCGTCACGATTTCGCTGGCCAGCCCGGAAGACATCCGGTCCTGGTCGTACGGCGAAGTCAAGAAGCCGGAGACGATCAACTACCGCACTTACCGTCCGGAGCGCGACGGTCTGTTCTGCGAGCGCATCTTCGGTCCTGAGAAGGACTGGGAGTGCTTCTGCGGCAAGTACAAGGGCATCAAGCACAAAGGCATCGTTTGCGACAAGTGCGGCGTGATGATCACGCACAGCCGTGTGCGTCGTAAGCGCATGGGCCACATCAACCTGGCCGCTCCGGTGGCGCACATCTGGTTCTTCAAGGCGATGCCGTCGCGCTTGGGCAACCTGTTGGGCGTCAAGGTGTCGAACCTTGAGCGCGTCATCTACTTCCAGGACTACATCGTCGTGGATCCGGGTGATACGCCGCTCGAGGAGCACCAACTGCTCACCGAAGAGGAGTACCGCAAGGAGCGCGCGAAGTACGGCTCCGAGTTCGACGCCGATATGGGCGCCGAGGCGGTCAAGAAGATGCTGCGCCGCTTGGACCTCCACAAGTTGTCGGAGGAACTGCGCGAAGAGCTGGTCTCGACCAAGAGCAAGCAGCGCATCAAGGACATCATCAAGCGCTTGCGCACCGTCGAGATGCTGCGTGACTCGGGGCAAAACGCCGAGCACATGGCCCTCGAGGTGATCCCGGTCATCCCGCCGGATCTGCGCCCGCTGGTGTTGCTGGACTCGGGCAACTTTGCCACGAGCGACTTGAACGACCTCTACCGTCGTTTGATCAACCGCAACAACCGCCTCAAGAAGTTGCTCGACCTCAATGCGCCTGAGGTCATCATCCGCAACGAGAAGCGCATGTTGCAGCAGTCGGTCGACGCGTTGTTTGACAACGGTCGTTGCCGTCGCCCGGTGCTCGGCTCGAGCAACCGCCCGCTGAAGTCCTTGACGGACATGATCAAGGGCAAGCAAGGTCGCTTCCGCGAGAACTTGCTTGGTAAGCGCGTGGACTACTCGGCGCGTTCGGTCATCGTCGTCGGTCCCGAACTGCGTTTGCACCAGTGCGGTTTGCCGAAGAAGGTCGCGTTGGAGTTGTTCCAACCCTTCATCATCCGTCGTTTGAAGGAGCTGCAACTCGCGGACACGATCAAGTCCGCCAAGCGCATGCTCGAGCGTCGCGATGAAGAAGTGTGGGACATCCTCGAGGAGGTCATCCGTGACCACCCCGTGTTGTTGAACCGTGCCCCGACCTTGCACCGCGTCGGCATCCAGGCTTTCGAGCCCGTGCTGATCGAAGGCAACGCCATCCGTCTGCAACCGCTGGTCTGTGGCGGCTTCAACGCCGACTTCGACGGCGACCAGATGGCTGTGCACTTGCCGCTGTCCTACGAAGCGCAAATCGAAGCCGCGACCTTGATGTTGTCCACCAACAACATCTTCTCGCCTGCCAACGGTGCGCCGATCATTTCGCCTTCGCAGGACATGGTTCTGGGTATCTACTACTTGTCGAAGTCGGCCCAGGGTGATCGCACGAAGGTGCGCACGTTCGGCTCTACGGCAGAGTTGTTCCTAGCCAAGGGTCACCGCGAAGGTTCCGCCGATGTGCGCACGCACCAGCCGGTGCGCCTGCGCATGGAAGCGGGTCGTTTGGTCAAGCTCCATCCGGATCGTTCGCCCGTCGAAGTGGCGGCGGACGGCAAGATCGAAGATAGCGGCAAGCGCGGCTACCTCGAGACGACCTACGGTCGCGTGCTGTTCAACGACATCCTTCCGCCGGGGATGCCGTTCTACAACTACGAGCTGAACAAGAAGGCCATTCAGAACCTCATCTCGGACTGCCATCGCTTGCTGGGCCGCGACGCGACCCTCAAGTTGCTGGACGATTTGAAGGACATCGGCTTCCGCAGCTCGACCGCTGCCGGCATGTCGTTCGGTAAGGACGACATGCGCGTGCCGCAAGGCAAGCGCGCCATCCTCGACGCCACCCAGAAGGAAATCGACAAGGTCGAGAAGAACTTCCAGAAGGGTGTGATTACGGAAGGCGAGCGCTACCTGAAGATCGTCGACCTGTGGACACACGCCCGCGAAAAGGTGGGCGAGGAGTTGATGGGCGTCCTCCGCGAGGACTACGACGACAAGACGGGCTACATCAACCCGATCTACTGCATGGTCACCTCCGGCGCGCGCGGTTCGATCGACCAGGTGCGTCAGCTCGGCGGTATGCGCGGTTTGATGGCCAAGCCCTCGGGCGAGATCATCGAAACGCCGATCAAGGCGAACTTCCGCGAAGGCTTGAAGGTGCTCGAGTACTTCTCGTCCACCCACGGCGCGCGTAAGGGTCTAGCCGACACCGCGCTCAAGACGGCCGACGCCGGTTACTTGACGCGTAAGTTGACGGACGTAGCCCAGAACGTGGTCATCACGATGGAAGACTGCGGCACGCAAAACGGCGTGTACAAGTCGGCCGTCTACAAGGGTGAGAAGGTCTCCCTCAAGCTCTCGGCCGCGATTCGTGGCCGCGTGGCGGGTGAGACGCTCGTGGATCCGCGCAATGATGAAATCATCGTGCGTGCCAACGAGCTGATCACCGAAGCCATCGGCGATCGCATCAATGACGCGGGCTTTGAACGCGTCAAGGTGCGTGGTCCGTTGATGTGCGAGGCTCCGCTCGGTACCTGCGCGCGTTGCTATGGCATGGACCTTTCGCGCGGCACTTTGGCCGAGCGTGGTCTGGCCGTCGGCATCATCGCCGCTCAGTCGATCGGCGAACCTGGTACTCAGCTGACCATGCGTACCTTCCACATCGGTGGTACGGCCAGCCGTTCGATCGAAGAGAACGATCGCAAGGCCAAGCGCGAGGGCCGCATTGTGTACACCGGCACGATCAAGACGGTCGTGAATGCGGAGGGCAAGAAGGTTGTCCTTTCGCGTAACGGCGAGCTGATTCTGTTCGATGCGCGCGAGCGTGAGATCGAGCGCTACAGCGTGCCGGTCGGTGCCGAACTGATCGTCACGGACGGTCAGACGGTCAAGGCCAGCGAAGTGCTGTGCCGTTGGGACCCGCACAACGTGCCGATCTTGTCGGCCGAAGCTGGCACCATCCACTACCAGGGCCTGATCGAAGGCAAGACCCTCAAGGTCGAGAAGGATGCCCGCCGCGGCACCGTGCGCAAGCAGGTGATCGAGCACAAGGGCGACATCCATCCCGAACTGATCCTCAAGAACAAGTCGGGCGAGGTCATCGCGCAATACGCGATCCCCGAGCGCGCTTACATTGAGGTCGAGGACGGAGCCAAGATCGCGGCTGGTGCCATGATCGCGAAGACGGCTCGTGAAGCTGCGGGTACGCAGGACATCACGGGTGGTTTGCCGCGCGTGACCGAACTGTTCGAGGCGCGTCGCCCCAAGGATCCGGCTGTCATGTCGGAACTCGACGGCATCGTGGAAATTGGCGATAAGAAGCGCAACAAGCGCACCATCATCGTCAAGGCCCTCGGTGGCAAGGGCGAGACGCTCCAAGAAGTCGAACACAGCGTGCCGCAGGGCAAGCACATTCGCGTCCACAAGGGCGACGAAGTGCGTGCCGGTGAGTCGCTGGTCGAAGGCCCGTTGGATCCGCACGAGTTGCTGCGCATCCGTGGCGAGGAGTCGGTCCTCGAGTACCTCCTGCGCGAAATTCAAAATGTGTATCGCAGCCAGTCGGTGACGATTGACGACAAGCACATTGAGATCATCCTGTCGCAGATGACCCGCAAGGTCTTGGTCAAGGATCCGGGTAACTCGGACTTCCTGCCGGGCGCGGTGATCGACAAGTTCCGCTTCCGCCGTGAAAACGAGAAGCTGCGCAAGGAGAAGAAGAAGCCGGCTAACGGCGAAACCTTGCTCTTGGGTGTGACCAAGGCCAGCCTCTCGTCCGACTCGTTCATCTCGGCTGCCTCCTTCCAGGAGACGACCAAGGTGCTCACCGAGGCGGCCATCGCGGGCAAGCGCGACATGCTCGTGGGCCTGAAGGAGAATGTGATCCTGGGTCACATGGTTCCGACGGGTACGGGTTTCCGCGACCACTACCGCACGCGCGTCAAGAAGAACATCGACTTCGGCGAGATCAGCACCGGTCTCGGCTTCTCGGGCTTGACCCCGACGCGCGAAGCCGACATCGAAGGCTTGCTCTCGGGCACCGGCTTCGGTGGGGGCTTCGGGCAAGGCTTCCAGCAGGGCTTCGGCGGCGCGGCTCTTGCAGCCACCGGTTCTGAGGGCGGCTTTGGCGGTCGCGGCGTGCTGAGCGCCGAAGATGCGGCCGAAGCGGGTCTCGGCGG
>Ga0208788_1001246_pt1 | contig 12400 bp, 10 predicted proteins | sample Wag4_2014_7_11_3_FD_187363 | JGI IMG/M metagenome (GOLD analysis project Ga0208788, IMG submission 187363) | Fresh water mixed with fracking chemicals microbial communities from Ohio, USA - Utica-2 Time Series FC 2014_7_11 (SPAdes) (version 2) ... | reverse complement strand
TGTTAAAACCTGGTCGAAAAAAGATGGCCACTTCTGGCTCCTGCCAGCAAATGATGATTTCACACCAATTCCAGCAGATGATGCAATTATTTTAGGAAAGGTAACTGCAGTACTTCGTTCGGTGTAACTAAGCAGTGAAATTAGTTTTGCTAACAATTTAGCGTAAGGTTATCCAATGCGCGCTCTTTTTATTGAACATGATCACATCTCACTCGGTGGGCCAATCTGGCGAAGCCTTGAAAAACATGGGTATGAGATTGAGCGATTTTTGATAGTGCCTGAGGAAAATTATGACTCCCCAAATGTCACCACAACCTTTCCAAACTTTAATGAGTATGACCTACTAGTTCCAATGGGTGCTCCCTATGGGGCGTATGAGGATGATCGAATTGGTAATTGGTTACTACCTGAGTTAGAGAAGTTAAAGGCAGCTCATAATGTTGGTATTCCTATTCTTGGTATCTGCTTTGGTGGTCAACTAATGGCAAGGGCGCTCGGTGGCTCAGTTGCTAAAGCACCAAAGGCTGAGGTTGGTTGGTTTGAAATAGAGTCAAATGATAAAACTTTAATCTCATCAGGTCCCTGGTTTGAATACCACTGGGATAGATGGCAAAGCCCAAAGGGGGCAACTGAGATTGCAAAGAGTGAGCTGGCAAATCAAGCATTTGTAATGGGAAGAACTTTGGCATTGCAATTTCACCCAGAGGTAGATCCAGAGGTTTTAGAGGCCTGGCTAAGTAGGCAAAGTGGTTGTGTTGAGATCACTGGTGAGGGTGTTGATTTAGATCAACTTAGAGCCCAAACTAAAGATCAAGAGGCGGGAAGTAATGCGCGAGCTGCTGAGTTAATTGATACCTTCTTGCGCCGGGTGGCGACTGCACCAGTTTTAAAAGCTTAATTCTTTATTAAATAACCACCATCTGCAGTTACGATCGAGCCAGTCATAAATGATGACTCGTCACTTGCTAAAAAGTAAATCACCTTAGCTATCTCATCCGGTGTTCCCACCCGATTAAGCGCATGCATCTGCTCAGCTTTTTTTCGATGAGCAACTGGATCTGGAGTTAGATTTAAACCTGCCACAGTAAATGGGGTCTCAATCCAACCTGGTGCGACTGCGTTAACTCGAATACCTGGTGCTAACTCAAGTGATAATGCCTTGGTTAAGGAATCCACCGCTCCCTTAGTTGCAACATATGCGGCATATCCGCTAGTTCCAATCTGGGCTGAGATTGAGCTCATATTTACAATACTGGCACCTTTTGCCTTGCGAAGAAATGGCGTCATATGTTTTATACCCATCACCATCGCCACCACATTAACCTCAAACATATTTAGCCACTCACTCTTTTTAGCCTCAGTGATTAGATCAAAGTAATTTCGTCCTGCGATATTAATCAGGCTTGAGATCTCCAACCTGTTTTGCTCAATTACTCCTGAGATCTTCTGCCAGGTTGCCTCATCTGCCACATCCCCCACAACTGCAAAATCACACCCAGGCACCTCTTTATTATCTGTTCCTAAAACTTGAAGGCCATGTGATTTAAATAAGGCAGCGGTTGCTCCACCCATGCCGCCGGCAGCACCGGTGATAATTACAGTTTTCATATTAGCCAATCTCAACTTCAACAACTGCTCCCGTAAATGGTGGCAGTTTTATTGCGGATGAGTCAATTGTAATCTGATCTCCGATTTGTAGTAGCACTGATTTAAGTTGGTAATTCTCATCATTTTTAATAAGTAGCTCTTTATCGGTGAAGTTAACTAGGCTGATGCTGAGCTTGCCATCTAGTTTTCTTGATATTGCAAATAAGCCATCTGGGTAATTTGATGAACTCCACCATGAGATCTCACCAGTCAACCAAATCTTTGATCGCTTAACGCTGGCAAGTTTGGGAAGAAGTTGTTCAATTCCAATCTCACCTCCAGAAAACATCATAAATGGACCAGGAAGTGAGCCAAAGATAAGAGTTAGAAGCTTTACCTTTGTAATATCAAATTGTTCACGCCGCCACTTTTTTCCCCAACTTGGCCACCAAAATGTGTCATGTGAGTCGATGTGGTGAGCGGTTAATGATCCTGCTGGTAAAAACTTATCTCGCTCTGCCACCCAGGCAGCTAACTCCCGTGCTCCTCTTATCCCCCAAGCAGATTGGGAGGTGGGATCTGAGATTGCAGTTACCAACCACTGTTCATCGTAGTTGTAATTTAAATCCATCGCCTGTCTAAATACATGACCAGATGGTTCGGTATACAACAAAGATTGTGGATTAATTTTTTTCATTACTGGGCGAAGTCGATCAAATAATCCAAGGCAACCAAGGGCAGATGCCCCAGCTCTTCCCCGTGCCCAGCTGGCCCAATTAGGAAAATCATTGTAGGAAGGGGCATCAAATCTAAAGCCATCAATATTTAACTCATTCATTAAAAACTCACATGCAGAAATAAAGTAATCCTGCCAAGATGAGCTTCTAGCATCAAAGGCTTTGGTGTAGACACCTTGCACTTCACCCTTTGAATTGGTGTAAAACCAATCTGGATGCTGTGCAATTAATGGTGATACTGCTGGGCTTCCCTCATACCAATACTTTTCAAAATCTAAAATATGTCTAGACCAGGCAATTAGGTAATTATGCCAATCCTTAACATCGGCATTAAAGCTATCACCGGTTTCAGAGGTAATTAACTGCGCAAATGGTCCACTTCGAACCCCATCAGCTGCTACCTTAATAATCTCTTTATCTAATACGCCATGTAGCAAGATATCTAAAATTACCTTGATCCCAAGTTTGTGCGCCTTTGTCACCAACTCTTTAATCTCATCTTTGTTTCCATAGGAGGTATCAATATCCCAGAAATCATGGATGTTATAACTTGGGTATGGCTGCTTTGGCATTAATTGAATACAGGTAAAGCCGAAATCTGCAATCTGATCTAAGTCATTAATTAAATCTCGCACCTGCGGGTATGGTGAGTATTTATTGACCTCATTAAAAACTGAAAAACCAATCTGTGCCTCATAGATCATCGCCCCATCAATCCACTTTGGTGGATTATTTGGTGAGACATAACCATCTCGCCTCATCCAATCTTGAAAAGTTGGCGCAAATTCATCATAGACCGGAACAGATAGATCAATCTTGCAGATCTCAAGCTCAACTCCTGAAACTACAGATAGATCAGAGCCAAAGTTGGTATCAATCTTTAACTGCACCTGATTATCACCATTGTTTTTTAAGGTTAATTGCGGAATCTCAACTCGATTATTTGGCCAGATAACAACTTGGCCATTATTTTTTGATCCTAAGTGGACCACAGAGCTTGAGCCACGAAGGCCACCAACTGGTGAGATACCAACCTCAGTATTAAGAATTGAGATCGGAACATCCTTTCGCAACCCATTTCCTGGCATATTAACTATCCAGTTATCTTTTGGTAATTTAATTTCAAACACCAGATTGATGTCGCGAATCAATACCTCTTGCCCTCCTGGAAACCAGATAGCAAGAGCCGCTGATGCTGATTGTCGATCTAATCGATAGATTAACTCAGCCTTAACCTCACCAATACTTACTGGCTGATGCCAGGAGATGCCATTAAAACCTTGGCCATAAATTGGCGCACCCTTACTTAAAACCTGTGATTGATTTTTGCAATCAAAGTACTCAAGTCCACCTGTGGCAGCTCGCCTTTCACCACCACCTGTTTGAATATTTAAGGTGGTTTCGAAGCTAACTGCTCTTACCCCAGTTGGGAAGGTGTAGGTAAGGCCGGTAAGTAATCCAGTTTTATCATCAACCTCAAATTGATGATGCGACTCTGCGTGATGTAACTTCACAAAAACTATCTAGATAATCGTCCAGAGAATTTTCTATGACCAAGCAGGGATAGGACAATTACCAATCCAAAGCCAAGTGAGGTCCAGTGGCCATCTAGGCCGGCTGCCACCACACCAGTTTGAATAAAGACCACAGTGGTAGCTCCAATTACTAAGCCGCCAATTGTTCCCTTACCACCAGTAACTGGTGTGCCGCCAACAAAGACAGCAGCTAGGACCGGTAGCAGATAAGCCTCGCCCATTGTGGAGAAGTAAGTGCTGAGAAGAAGAATTCCTAGGATGCCAACAATTGATGCGCATAACCCAACTAATACAAAGCAGAGAATTTTAGTTCGCTCAATATTTACACCCATCGCACGACCTGCCTCTGGATTATCTCCTGCAACTCGCACATGTAAACCAAATTTATGTCGGTGGAAGATCATTCCCAATACAAAAGCAATTAAAATCATCCAAAACATCTGTGCTGGAATTGGCCCAAAGGAGCCAACTAAAATCGACTTAATTCTCGTGTCATTTAGCTCCTCAAAGGTTCTAACTGCGCCATTGTTTAAGACATTACATAAACCAATCAAGGCAAAGTTCATACCTAAAGTTGTAATCAAAGAGGAAAGACCTAGTTTTGTAACTAAAAATCCATTTAGGAAACCACAAGATATTCCCACCACAACTGAAAATACTGTTGCCAAAAGAAAGTTTAAGTTAGTTTGCTGCAAGGTCCAGGCAAAGGCTAATCCTGATAATGGGATGATCGATGGAAAGGCTAGATCAATCTCACCAGCTGCCGTTACAAAGACCAGGCTTAACCCCATAATTGCAAAGAGCGGTAAAGATAAAAAGACCGCTGAGTAGATACCGATCGTTAAAAACACCTCTGGCGATGATGCAATGAAAGCAGATAACATGACAACGAAAAATATAAATGCGCCTAAGACTGGTTTAAATTTCTCCGGGATTAAAATGCCTTTTTTCTGCTCACTCATGACTTGATATCCTTCTTCGCAAATTTGTGGAGAAGTGCGATGAAATCATCAGCACTCATTGAACCCTTTGGTCCATCATAAACAATCTTTCCCCGCTCTAAAATTACAAAACGATCTGCCACCGCATGGGCATCCCATGGATTATGGCTGATGAAAACTACTGATTTGCCGGAGGTCTTTAAGTTACGAACAAACTGCAAAACCTCAGCAGCTTCAGTAAGTGCCATTGCAGTAGTTGGCTCATCTAAAATTACTAATCTAGATTCAAATAAAATCGCTCTAGAGATCGCAACTCCTTGGCGCTCACCACCAGATAATTTATTAACTGATGATAATGGCGTCCACACCTTTGAGGTGTAGCCAATCTTTCGCATTAAGGTTTCAGTCTCTTCGATCTCTTTTTTTCGATCGATAAAACCAAATCGATTGGTGATCTCTCTACCTAAAAAAACATTGTCATAAATTGATTGTTGCTCAGAGAGTGCTCGGTTTTGATAAACCGTCTCAATTCCTCTAGCTCTAGCTTTTGCTGAGCTCCAGTTATTTACTTCCTTATCATCAACAATGATCTTTCCATTGGCATCTGGTGCTTCAGTACCGGAGATGATCTTGGTCAGGGTTGATTTACCGGCGCCATTATCGCCCACTAGGGAGACAATCTCACCTGGGTAGAAATCTAAATTTATATCCTCCAGGGCATAGACATTGCCATATGACTTATTGACATTTACTAACTTAACAATTGGTTGATTACTCACAGTGTTATCAAACTCTCTATTAGTTGAGTTGTCTAGCATTAATAAAAAATTGAGCAGGCAGTAGGAGGAAAATCTGCCTGCTCAAGTTTTACCTAGGTCTTAGCGGAATCCTTTTGGAAGCGCTGCGACTGTCTTGTAGTTAGCGGTTGTAACGAAACCTGATGAGGTGTCGACGCTAGTTTGTCCTAAGCCGTATTGCTTGGCTAGGCATAGGGAGATAATTGGCATATAACCTTGCTTAAATGGCTCTTGATCAGCACTTAGCTGAATGTAACCATCAGCAAAGCCCTTAAGCACAGTCTCGCCAAGGTCAAATCCTGCAACCTTAACTTTTCCTGCCTCTAGGTTTGCAGCCTTGAAGTAATTGTTCATATTTCCAAGAATAGGACCGGCAGCCACAATCAGCTTCAGCTTCTTATTCTTCAAAATACTTGCAGTTAAAACAGGTGTTACCAAGTTTGGATCTCCAGCAGCATTTCCAGGAAATACCTTTAGGTCAAGCTTTGTTACCTTGACGCCAGCTTTTTGTAAAGTGTTAACGGTGCCATCTTCGCGATCAGAACGTCCAGGTACGCCGAATGTTCCAATTACGATTGCCTCGTCACCCTTCTTTAACTTGAAGTCTGTAATTGCTCGTGCAGCTAAGTTGTTACCCATTAGCAGCAGATTTGCACCAGTAAATCCACCATTTACCTCTTTGATTGACTTAGGTGCAGGTACGTTTGAGAAATCAACAAGAATTCCAGCAGCCTTTGCAGCCTTAGCAGATGGCTGAATTGCAGCATCACCAGGGTGACCCATGAATGAGATTGCATCTGGCTTCTTAGCTATTTCCTCTTTGAATTTTTGCACCATCAGTGGGAAATCCCAGTTTGATGAAATGATTGTGACATTTGCGCCAGTATCAGCAGCAGCCTGCTTTGCACCCTTCTCCAAAATATCGGAGAAAGAATCTGCAGTTCCGCCTTTAAAGTAACTTATGTTAACTCCAGAACACCATGTGCCAGCATTTGCAGGAGCAGCTGAGGTGATCGCAAGAGTTAATGAACCTAGCAGCGTCATCGCAGTGGCGATAGCCGATGCTTTGTATTTGCTTTTCATATTTACACTCCTATTATTTCCTAGTAGTCTGACCTGTCTGATAGGTCTGATTAGTCGGCGATACTTCTCTCCTCCAGATCAGTTGTCAATAGCAATAAAGGATTGGGTGGTGAGGTAACCAAAGTGTTACTAACAGAGCAAAATTACTTAGAAAAAGCGGCAGAAGTGAGCATATTTGCGCGATCAAATAGCTGCTTACAACTGGGCGCCCAGAAAAGCGGTAAGAATCTGCCCGCCCTCCCAGTTAATTCAAAGGAGATCTAGATGCCAACACTTACCCAAGATGAGTTAGCAAGAGAGTTAACCACCAAGTACATACTTGAGGATCAAAGCAGTGATGGTCTGATGCCCTCCGCCAGAATCTTGGCTGAAAAGTATGGGGTATCAAGATTATTTTTACGTGAGGTCTTAGCAGGTCTGCAAAGACAGGGCTTAATCAAAGCAGTTCCTGGCAAAGGTGTATTTATTAGAAAACCACATATGTTAGATACTGCAAAAAATGTTCACACTACATTGCGTCAATCTGCTGCTACTGCCCGAGATTTAATTGAGGCACGTATTAACTTAGAGGAGCAAACTGTTTACTTAGCAGCGATTAGAGCTACTGAGGATGATATTGCCCAGTTAGAGCTAGCACTTACTGCCTTTGATAATGCAACTGAGTTACTACCAAGAGCTGAGTCAGATATTGCCTTTCACTCACTGATTGCAAAAGCTACCCAAAATCCAGTATTACAAATTGTCTTTGGCTCAATTACCACCTTGACCTTTGAAATTATGCTGCGCTCTCTAGCTGATTCTAAAACCTTTGCCCAGGGTGCTCCCCTGCACGCCAAGATTTTGAGCGCAATAAAGGATAAGGATCCAGATAAAGCGGTGGCGGCGATGTCCAAGCACCTTCATATCGCCGAGGATACCTACGATAAAGATTATGACATCGCACTCTCTGTCTTAGCCGATCGAGTAGTGCAACAAACCTTTGGTGGCTCTCGCACCATTCATGAGGTTTTAGATTCAGCTCTTAAAAATTACTCTATGGATATCCTGCGATAACCCGATGAAGATAACTACTGTTGAAAGTTTTGTTCACCCAGATTTTCCAAATATCATCTATGTGAAAATCGGCACCGATGCTGGGGTTTATGGTGTGGGCGAGAGTTACTACTTTGGCCGAACAGTTGCCACATTTGTGGAAGAGTTTGTTGCGCCAACCTTGATTGGATTAGATCCAGCAAATATTGAAAGCATCAGTCGAAAGTTAACCACCTATATCGGCGCCTTATCATCTGGCGTTGAGATGCGGGCAAAATCTGCTGTTGATATCGCACTTTGGGATATCAAGGGAAAGGTTGAGGGTAAGCCGATCTATCAATTACTTGGTGGATCAAGCAAAGCGTTACCAATTTATAACACCTGCGCAGGCCGAGGTTATATGCGCAAATCAGATCAAGATAGTTCAGCTTGGGGAATCTCAGCTGATAATGATCAGTATGAAGATTTACAAGCATTTTTAACAGATGCAGGGACCTTAGCAAAAACATTACAGGCTGAAGGAATTGGTGGCATGAAGATCTGGCCATTTGATATCTATGCTGAAAAAAATGATGGCGCAGATATATCAGATGAAGATCTCAAAAAAGGATTGATCCCACTACAGAAGGTAAGGGATGCAGTTGGAGACTCTATGCAGTTAATGCTTGAGCTTCACGCTCTTTGGTCACCGCTGGCAGCTAAGAAGATATTTGAGGCGACAAAGGAGTTAAATCTGACCTGGATTGAAGATCCAATCTATCCAGATCTTCTAGATGATTACGCAATCTTGCGAGATAAGGGGTATGCCCCAATCGCCCATGGTGAGACAGTCTCTAGCCTTACCCGGGTTAACGCATTGCTTAAAAATGATTACATCGATGTGCTCACCTTAGATCTTGGTTGGTGTGGCGGCTTTACCCAAGGTATTAAATTTACAGAGGCGACAAAAAAGTATGGCAAATCTATTGCACCCCATGATTGCTCAGGGCCAATTGGTTTAATTGCTGGCGCTCAACTTTCTACCGCTTCTGATAACGCAGTAGTGCAGGAGACCTCAAGGGCAAGTCTTCGCACCTGGTATCCAATGATTGTTAGCAAGCTACCAACAATTGCTGATGGCAAGCTCTCACTGGGTAGTGAGCCTGGTCTGGGCACAGATTTAACTGCAACATTTACCTCCGCGGCAAAGTTTGCCAACTAGGCGAACCAAATAACTCGAAGGGTAAATAAATCATGACCAAGAGCAACCGCGCCATCTATAAACCAATTCCAATCAACGCAATCAAAGTTGATGGCTGGCTGGAGCAACAATCATCACTAGCGATGAAAGGTTTCATCGGATCTTTGCCATTAATTAGCAAAGAGGTGTGGAGTGATGTCTTTGCAAGCGGTCAACTTGGTCTTAAATCAGCTTATGGCACTGGAAATAATGTGGCCAAGGTTGAGTGGTGGAATGGTGAGAGTGAGGGCAATTGGCTGATCGGTTGGATGGGACATGTATTACTTCATGGCAAAGCTACTGAGATCGAGCAGGTTCGCACCTATTTAAATCGAATTCTTTCTACCCAAGGCTCTGATGGTTACATCGGAATGTTTACATCTGAGGCAAGAGCAAGCCGAAACTTTATTGTGGGAGATCTTTGGACCCAAAGCAGAGCGATCTTGGCACTGCAGCTGTGGGCAGATTACACAGATGATAATAAAGTTCGAGATTGTGTATCTCGCGCCTTGGATTACACCATCGATCGTTACCGAAAATCAGATAAGGATCTGCGCTTTAACGCACCCTCTGGAGATTCTTGTGGAGCAGGACATGATCTTATGTTTATGGATGCACTAGCTGAACAAAGCAGACAAACTGGTGATTTAAGATTTGCTGAGTTTGGCAAAGAGTTATATGCCGATTACTCAATTGGAATAATGGATTGGCATGAGACTGATGGTCAACTGCAAACCCTGCTCTCTGATGAGCCAATTGTTGGCCATGGCGCTCACGCCGTTGAGTTTTTGCGTGTGCCACTAGCGCTGGCAGAACATCTTGGAGATGAGCAGTATTTAAAGGCATTTAAAAATGGCATGGTAAAGATTGAACGGGCAATTGGTATTGGTGGCGGAGTTAAAAGTGATGAACAAATATCACTGCCTGGCATTGAGTGCATACCACTTCCAGAAAATGGGTATGAGATCTGCACTATGTTTGAAATGATTATCACTCTTCTTGAAGCGGTGCGATTAACTGGTGATTTCCACTACCTTGATTTGGCAGAAAAACTCTTCCTAAATGATTTCCAAGCAGCTGTTACAAATGATGGCAGACGAACTGTCTACTGCCTGGCACAAAATCAACCAGCAGCAACTCATCAGATGGGCACACGTTGGGATATCTCACCTACCCATGATGATGTGGCGGTCTGCTGTGTACCAAATGCTGGCAAGATCTTGCCAATCTTCTCCCGGCGAATGCTTGCTCAAGCAGATGATTTGATTAGCTTTCAACTCTACGGCCCAATGCAGGCAACTGTTCAGGTGCAGGGTAAAGAGGTATCAATTAAACAGGTGACCTCATACCCATTTGAAGAGCGGATCACCGCCCATATCAGTGCACCTAACTTAACCTTCACCGCAGAGTTTCGAATCCCTGCCTGGTGTAAAAATCCAGAGATTAAGGTAAGTGGGGCTAAAGATGTTAAGCAGGTACGTCTTGCTGATCGTTTCCAAATTACCGCTACTTGGTCTCCTGATTCAAAGGTTGAGCTTGATCTTCCACAAGAGCTAATCCAGCGCACCATCTCAGATGGCAGATATGTCTTTGATGTTGGTCCATTAGTTTTCTCAGCACCAATTGCCCATGTGGCAACTGATTACCGAGAGTACAAATTGCCAGGTTATGCCGATCAGGATGTTACGGCGGTAAATTCAAAATGGATCTTTCCCCCAGCATTTCGAAAGGCAGATCTTGCAACTGCAAAGCTAGAGCGCACCGCACTACCCCCAGGAAGCTATCCATGGAGTGAGCAACCAAGTATTTCAATCTCAACAAATTGTTGGAATCTAAACCCGCATGCAGATGAGGGCTTGGATGTAGATGCCTTTAACAAGGTCAAACTAGTGCCGATGGGAACCACCGTTTTGCGTTGGACGGCATTTCCACAGGCGAGATAGGCTTCTTAGGTCATGAGTAAATCACAACATGTATTGGTAACCGGTGCTGGCGGTGATATTGGCACAGCCATTGTTCAACACTTTCTAGATGAGGGTGCAACTATTACTGCAGTTGATATCAAATCAGAGAGTGAGATATTAAAACGATACGCCCCAGCAGATCATGGACGGATCAAAGCGGTCACTTTAGATCTATGTGATCAGGCAGCAGTCACTACGCTGATTAACTCAGGTGCCCCACTTGATTGCGTAATTGGCAATGCTGGTGTGGGTGGAACCGCACCCTTTGTTGATATTGATCCCGCCTTTTGGCAAAACACCCTTGATGTAAATCTGACTGCAAACTTTATTCTTGGACAGGTTGCCGCAAAGCATTTTATAAAAAATAAAACACCAGGACGGATTGTCTTCACCGGCTCCTGGGTTGGTTCAGTTCCCTGGCCTGAGATCACCGCATACACCGTCTCAAAGGCAGGACTTGAGATGTTGGCAAAACAAATGGCAAGAGAGCTTGGTGTTCATGGCATTCGGGTAAATGTAGTTGCCCCAGGAATTGTTAAAGCTGGCATGGCTGGTGAGTTACTTAAAACAGATCCTGTTTATGCAAAGCGTGCTGGCAAAGTTGTGCCCCTTGGTGAGTTTCAAACTGCAAATCAGGTTGCTGATGTTGTCGGCTTTTTATGCTCAACAGCTGGTGATTACATAACTGGCACAGTTTTATTAGCAGATGGCGGCTGTTCACTCTTTCAATTTGATTCAGATATCAACACAAAGTAATTAAGTAAATAATGATTGGTGAGATAGCCTCCTTTTCAACCGCCTTAGCAAATGCCTTCACCAACACCCTTGGTGGCAAATCAACCCAGCAATCATCCTGGCGCAACACATTACGTGCCACCACCACAATTGCATTTGCAATCATCTGCGTAGTAATTGCATTTGATTTAAGCTCCCTTACTCTGCGTGTGGTATTAATTGGCGTAGCAGCAGGCTTTACCGGCGGCCTTGGTCTGCCCCTGATCTACCAAGCATTCTCAGTTGGCTCAGTCTCATTTGTTGGCCCAGTTGTGGCATTGGTGCAATCTTTTAACTTAATTCTCTTTGCCGTCATAGTTAAGGATGAGGATCTATCAGCCCTCTTTCCAATCGCAGCACTCCTTGGCGCAATAGGTCTTTATCTTTGCTCTCGCCAGGGGGGCAGTAATCAAAAAGCTACATTTTATGTATTTTTCTTAACCGCATCTGCTGCCACATGTTTTTCAGGTTTCTCATTTATTATCACCCTAATTGAAACAAGTCAGATCCTGCCAGCACTCTTTGGCGCAAGAATTGGAGTACTACTTATCTCACTTATCTTTCCGCCAAAGACAGATAAGAAGATCCTCACCAAACCAACTAGCTGGCGCAAGTACGCACTTTTATCTGGTGCCTGTGAGATCACTGCAAACCTATTATTTATGATCTCAATTAATAACTTAGAGTTAAGTAAGGTGGGAATCTTTATGGCATCCGCCCCTGCCCTATCT
>Ga0208788_1001243_pt1 | contig 12411 bp, 15 predicted proteins | sample Wag4_2014_7_11_3_FD_187363 | JGI IMG/M metagenome (GOLD analysis project Ga0208788, IMG submission 187363) | Fresh water mixed with fracking chemicals microbial communities from Ohio, USA - Utica-2 Time Series FC 2014_7_11 (SPAdes) (version 2) ... | reverse complement strand
GCAGGATGATGAAGGCGAAGGCCAGCGGCACCCCGGAGAAGTTGCTGGTCATGTTGGAAAACGCCATGACGAAATCGCGCAGGCGGCTGCTGACCTGGCGCAGCGAATAGCTGCCGATGATGGCGATGACGATGCCGAACAGGCTCGACCAGAAGGCGACCTCCAGGCTGTGGCGCATGGCCTGACGGTAGAACGGCGAGGAGAAGGCCTGCTGGAAATTGCCCAGGCCCCAGCCTTCGGCGGTATTCAGACTGTTGCTCGCCACCCAGGCCAGCGGCGCGATCTGGAAGGCGAAGAAGAACAGGGCGAAGGGCACCAGGCACAGCAGTGCCCAACCCTTGCTGGATATGGTGGACTTCATGCAAGCAGCTCCCTGCACCAGGGTTTGTCGTGGGCTGCGCCGAGTAGCTGGCAGATAGTGCCGCACAGTTCGGTCTGTTGCGGGCGGGCTGCAGGATCGAGGCTGAAGGCGCTGCCGAGAACGATCAGCGGCACTTCGCGCTCTTCCGGCAGCACGCCGTTATGGCTGCGGTCGTTGTTCATGCCGTGGTCGGCGGTCACCAGGATCTGGTAACCGGCGTCGAGCCAGGTCTGGATGTATTCGGCCAGCAGCACGTCGGCCTTGCGCGCGGCGTTGCGGTACTGCGAGCTGTCGAGACCGTGCTTGTGGCCGGCGTCGTCGATGTTCATCGGGTGCACCAGCAGCAGGTTGGGGCTATGGCGCTGGCGCAGGCTGTCGGCATCGGCGAACAGGTGCGAATCCGGGTAGTGGTCGGCGTAGTAGAAGTGGCCGTGCTGGATCGGTAGCGACTCATCGCTGGTGTGGCGGTCGCGGGCGGCAACGAAGGGCGCACGGTTATACAACTCGCTGACCCAGTGATAGGCCGCGGCGGCGGTGCTCAGCCCGGCGTCGCGGGCGTAGTGAAAGATGCTGCGCTGATTGGACAGGCGCACCACATCGTTATTGACGATGCCGCTGTCGATGGGCGCCACGCCGGTGAGGATGCATTCGTAGAGCGGGCGGGACAGCGCCGGCAGGGCGCAGTCGAGCTTGTACAGCGCGGCGCGTCCGGCCTGACAGTATGCCTGCAGATGCCCCAGCGCATGCTGGGCCACCTGATAGCTCAGGCCATCCAGTACCACCAGAATGACGTTGTGTTTCATCGATATCTCTCGTTCGGTCGTAGCCCGGAGATGATCCGGGAGAAGTGCCGTCATATTGTTCACATAAGCAACGGTCGAACGCGGTCAGTCCCCTCGCCCCTTTGGGGAGAGGGTTAGGGAGAGGGGAAAACCGGCAGATTCGCGGTGTTTTCAGCCCTCTCCCCCAGCCCCTCTCCCATGAATGGGAGAGGGGAGCCAATCGCGTGCATGCAGCATTCAAGGTAATGCCCAAGAACACCCAGGATTACCTCCGGGCTACGGCATCAGTTCATATTGATGATCACGTGCTCCTGCCACAGGCGCGGCAGGGCCTTGGAGGTGGCCTCCCAGGCAGCGGCATCCTTGATCGGCTGGACCTTGGCGTACTGCTCTTGCGGCAGCAGCTTGGCCTGCACCTCGGCCGGCAGCTCGATGTGCTCGGCACGGATCGGGCGGGCGTTGCCCTTGGCCAGGTTGATCTGCCCGGCGTCGCTCAAGATGTATTCGCGGGTCAGCTTGGCGGCGTTGGGGTTCTTCGCCCACTTGTTAATGATGGTGGTGTAACCGGAGATCACCGAACCGTCAGACGGGATCAGCACCTCGAAGCGCTCGGGGTCGATCTGGTCGCGGTAGCTCAGGCCGTTGAAGTCCCAGACGATGCCGACTTCCACTTCGCCCTTCTCCAGGGTCTGGATGGTCGGGTTGGCCAGCGACAGGCGACGCTGCTTGGCCAGTTCGCCGTAGAAATCCAGGGCCGGTTGCACGTTGCTCTCGTTGCCGCCCATGGCGATGGCAGCCGCCAGTACACCGTTGACCGCTTGCGCAGCGGTGCTGACGTCCCCGGCTGAGACCTTGTAGGTGCCGGTCTTGAGGTCGGCCCAGGAACGCGGGATGTCCTTGACCAGTTGCTTGTTGACGATAAAGGCGATGGAGCCGGTGTAGGCCAGCATCCAGTGGCCATCTTCATCCTTGGCCCAATCCGGAATCTGCGCCCAGGTGCTCGGCTTGTACGGCTGGGTGACACCCTGCTGCACTGCGATGGGGCCGAAGGCGGCGCCGACGTCACCGATATCGGCGGTAGCGTTTTCCTTCTCGGCGGCGAACTTGGCGATTTCCTGCGCCGAGCTCATGTCGGTGTCCTGATGCTTGAGACCGTAGAGGCGCGCCAGGTCCGCCCAGGTGTCTTTCCAGTTGGCCCAGCTGTCGGGCATACCCACGCTATTCACCGCGCCTTCGGCGCGTGCAGCCTGTTCCAGTGCCTGCAAGTCGGTGCCTTTGGCCATGGCGGAGGTCGCCAGGGCGATGGCCGAACCCATCAGTGAAGCCAGCAGCAGTTGTTTCATTGGAAACTCCTTTGCAGTGAGAGTGTTGGTCTAGATCAGCAATACCCGAGCCAATCTAAGCGCCTTCGGTGACAGTTTTATGTCCGGCCATGAGTGGCAGATGTCTAGGTGCAGTCAGCTGGCGCGCTCATCAAGCGTAGACCATGGATAAGTGGCTGATTTCGCGGGCCGTGAGTGGATGTGACGGTGGCATGCGGCGTGCTTGCAGCATGGCTGTCATCTATCAGTCATCTAGATTGCCTAGTCTTGTAGCCCATCTGAGCGAGTGATTGTTGCCCTGTAATGGGGCTGGACTAGTCCAAAAGGGGAAGTGTTGATGCGCGAAGCAGCGCCGCGGGCCGTCACCCTCATCTGTAGCGCTTTGCAGGAGCAGATCGACCGTGGTTTGTTGCCTGCCGGCAGCAAGTTGCCGGCCGAGCGCAAACTCAGTGAGTTGTTCGATACCACGCGCATCACCCTGCGCGAGGCGCTGGGCCAACTGGAGGCGCAGGGGCTGATCTATCGCGAGGAGCGCCGGGGCTGGTTCGTTTCGCTGCAGCGGGTGGTCTACAACCCGCTGGTGCGTACTCACTTTCATGCCATGGTTGCCGAGCAGGGGCGTGTGCCGGCGACCGAGGTGCTGAGTGCGCGCCTGCTGCCGGCCAGTGCGCATATCTGTCAGGTGCTGGAGCTGCCGGCACTGTCGAGCGTCTATCAGGTGTGCCGTGCGCGGCGTATCGACGGGCGTCTGGTGCTGTATGTCGAGCACTACCTCAACCCGGCCTACTTTCCCGGCATTCTCGAGTTCGACCTGACGCGCTCGCTGACCGACCTGTATGCCAGTGAATACGGTATTCGTTATGGTCGGGTGCGTTTCGAGATGGTGCCCACCGCCTTGCAGGCCGAGGCCGCGGCCAGCCTCAAGGTGGCGGCGGGCAGCCCGGCGCTACGCATCACCCGGGTCAATCGTGACCAGCATGGGCGCATTATCGACTGCGATCTGGAGTTCTGGCGCCACGACGCCATTCACGTCAGCGTCGAGGTCCCGGAGTAGCGGGTTGTGTCCGTGTTGTTGCCATCAGCAGATTATTGGCGACCCAGTGCCAGGCAGGACGGCTCGTAGTTCTGCTGGCAGGCACTCTGATACAGGCGCTGGGCCTGGTCAGGGTCGCGTGGTACGCCGCCTTCACCGCGACGGTAGAGGTTGCCCAGTACATGCTGTGCCATCGGGTTGCCCGCAGCGGCTGACTGGTTGAGGTACTTGAGCATGTCACGCTGGTTGGCGAACTCAGGGGCGTCGCGCCCGGTGTAGAGGTAGGCCAGGCTCACTGCAGCCATGGCGTGGCCCTTGTCGGCGGCCTGCTTCCACCAGTACTCGGCCTGCTTGAGGTTCTTCTCCGGCTGGCCGACGAAGTAGCTGCTGCCGAGCTGGAACTGGCTTTCCAGATCACCACGGTGGGCCTTATGACGCAGTTGATCCTGCTCGGTCTGGGTGACGGGCTGTTCCACCTGTGGCTGTTTTTCCGGCGCGCTGGAGTCAGGCTCACGCCCGGCGCAGCCCGCCAGCAACGCGATGGCGAGCAGGGCAGTGGTAGCGTGACGCAGGTTGATCGGGCTGGGCATGGCAGAAACTCCGTAGGCGGGAAACAGGGCAAGTCGCTATTAGGCTGACCCTGGCCACCATAGTTCGCTGTCGTTGATCAGTCTGTCGCGGTGCGACTTCACACTCGCGCCATGAACTGCAATCCTGAGCGCTGGTTTCGCTTACGAGGCAGTCATGAAGATCAGTGCGGATTTCGACAGTGGCAACATTCAGGTCGTCGATGCCAGCGACCCGCAACGCGTACTGCTGGCCATGCGGCCGGACCTCAACAGCCACCATTTCCAGTGGTTTCACTTTCAGGTCGAGGGCCTGCAACCTGGCCAGGGATATGGCTTCTGCCTGACCAATGCCGGGCAGTCGGCCTACAACCGCGCCTGGGACGATTATCAGGCGGTGGCCAGCTACGATCAGCAGGACTGGTTTCGCGTGCCCACCCGTTATCAGGACGGGCAACTGCACTTCGAGTTGCAAGCCGAGCACGAGTGCATCTGGTTCGCTTATTTCGAGCCTTACCCGCGAGCGCGGCATGAACGCCTGATCGCCAACGCTCTGGAGCGCGGTGCTGAACTGGTGGCCAGCGGCAGAAGCCTGGAAGGTCGTGATATCCAGCTACTGCGCATCGGTGGCCAGGCGGGCGCTGCGCGCAAACTGTGGGTCATCGCCCAGCAGCATCCGGGGGAGCACATGGCCGAGTGGTTCATGGAAGGGCTGATCGAGCGTTTGCAGAATCCGCAGGATGCCGAGATCGCCGCGCTGTTGGCCGAGGCAGAGTTCTATCTGGTGCCGAACATGAACCCGGACGGTGCCTATCGCGGTCATCTGCGCACCAACCATGCCGGGCAGGACCTCAATCGCGCCTGGCAGTCAGCCAGCTCGGAGCGCAGTCCCGAAGTGCTGTTCGTGCTGCAGCACATGCAGCGTATTGGCGTCGACCTGTTCCTCGATATCCACGGCGACGAAGAGATCCCTCACGTGTTCACCGCCGGTTGCGAGGGCAATCCGGGGTACACCCCACGGTTGGCTGCGCTGGAGGAAGACTTCCGCAGTCGTCTGGTTGGTATCGGCGCCGAGTTTCAGACCCGTTTCGGTTATCCGCGGGACGAGCCGGGTCAAGCCAACCTGACCCTGGCCTGCAACGCCGTTGGCCAGGCCTTCGATTGCCTGTCGTTCACCATCGAGATGCCGTTCAAGGACCACGACGACAACCCGCAGCCGCGCACTGGCTGGAATGGCGCACGCTCGCAGAAGCTGGGGCAGGATGTGTTGACCGTGCTGGCGCAGATGGTTGGGCGCTTGCGCTGAAACTGGGCGTGCCGGCTGATGGAGTGTAAGCCGGTGCGTACGGCGTCCCATGACCACCGTCGAGCTATACCGAGTACAGGCCCAGAACATCGAGGCCGAAACCGACGGTGCCTTGGGTGTAGCCGGAGCGGGCATCGAGAATGAAGCTCTGAGTCCAGCCTGAAGCCTGGCCCTGACCGCTCTGAGTCTGGTTTAGAAAGTTACGGTTGAAGTAGTAGTTGCGCAGGCCTAGGGTGACCTTGGCGTCTGCGACGAAGCCGGCAGCGTGCGTGGTGGTCGGCATAACCAGGGCCAGAGCCGTGCTGCTGAGCAGGGCCAATGGAATGATGTTGCGTGTGGTCATTGTTGTTGTGCTCCCAGTTTTTGAACGAACCATCCCCTGCCGGTCTGCATAAGGACCTGCATGATGGGAATGTTGTGTTTGCCCGTAGAGGGCGATAGCCCGGCCGAACGCGGCCGGTCATTGCTGGTGGCTGACGTCAGCCTCCGGCGAATCCGGTTCTATGGCGTGTGGCGGCGATGGATGCCGAGCAGGCTAGGGGCTGTTGTTGTTTTGCACTAACCATTTGATATGTAAGAGAAAACTCGTATCTTTGCTGCTCTAGTCCATCATCGATACGAGTTTACAATGCCCCGATTATTGCTCAGTGATGAGCATTGGTCGAAGCTGCGGGAAATTCTGCTGCGCAAGGCCATCTACAACAATGGAATGGGTGTTCATTGATGGCTGCTATGCCAAGGCTCACCAACACAGTGCAGGCGCTGCCAGCGGCAACGATGAGGCCATAGGAAAAAGTCGAGCTGGCAATACCAGCAAGATTCACCTGGCAGTTGATGCTCATGGACTGCCCATCGAGTTTGAAATTACGGGGGGCAACTCAATGATTGCACCCAGGCTCCCGCATTGATTGCCAAGCTCCCAGAGGCTGAAACCATTGTCGCGGACAAGGGCTATGACAGCGAGAGAGTTCGGCAGCAGGTTGAGCAACAAGGGGCCAAGGCCGTGATCCCGAGAAAGCGTAACTCCGTGAAAGGCAACGCGGATCTGGACAGAGGTCTTTACCGCAACCGGCACTGGGTGGAGAACGCCTTCGCCCGGCTAAAGCACTACCGGGCAGTGGCATCTCGGTTCGACAAACTCAAGAGAAATTCGAAAGCGTCGTGGCCATGGCCTGTGCCTTTCTCTGGTTACCTATGTGAAACGGCAACAGACCCTAGGGTCTGTACGAAAAATTGCCTGCGCTCGGTGATGCTGCGTTAAAAACAGGCTGGAACGCCAGCCCGGCCAAATGCTCATTTACAGCACGTAAACTCGAATGTGAGCCCAGTCCGTTCTTCGCCTGTTTTTGCCGGGCCGCCATCGGTATTGCCTGACCTTCGCTCGGCGACTTTTCGTACAGCCCCCTAAATCCCCTGCCGCCCCGGGTCCTCCGGCGGCTGCTCCTGCTCGATGTCCTCCAGTTTCAGCTCCAGCCCCCAGTCGCCTGCAGCAGCGGCTTTCGCTGCAGGAGCCGGCGTTACCACCGGCGCAGCGGCGGCGGGTGCAGGCCTGGCATTGGCCGGATTGTCGCGATGGAGCTTGAGCTTCAGGCGCACGTTGTTCGCCGAGTCGGCGTTCTTCACCGCTTCTTCTTCGTCGATCGCACCTTCGTGCACCAAGTCGATCAGCGCCTGATCGAAGGTCTGCATGCCGAGGTTCTTGGATTTCTCCATGATTTCCTTTAGCTCGGAAAACTCGTTGCGCTTGATCAGGTCGCGCACCGTCGGCGTACCCAGCATCACCTCCACCGCGGCGCGGCGCTTGCCATCGACGGTCTTGACCAGACGCTGCGAGACGAACGCCTTGAGGTTGTTACCCAGGTCGTTGAGCAGTTGCGGGCGGCGATCCTCGGGGAAGAAGTTGATGATGCGATCCAGCGCCTGGTTGGCGTTGTTGGCATGCAGCGTGGAAATCGCCAGGTGCCCGGTATCGGCGAAGGCCAGGGCATGCTCCATGGTTTCGCGGTCGCGGATTTCGCCGATCAGAATCACGTCCGGCGCCTGGCGCAGGGTGTTCTTCAGCGCGGCGTGGAAGCTGCGGGTGTCCACGCCCACCTCGCGCTGGTTGATGATCGACTTCTTGTGCCGGTGCACGTACTCCACCGGGTCTTCGATGGTGATGATATGACCGCCGCTGTTGCGGTTGCGGTAGTCGATCAGCGCCGCCAGGGAGGTTGACTTGCCCGAACCGGTACCGCCGACGAACAGCACCAGGCCGCGCTTTTCCATCACCGTGCCGAGCAGCACTTCAGGCAGTTTCAGGTCCTCGAAGCGCGGAATATCCAGCTTGATGTTGCGCGCGACGATGGACACCTCGTTACGCTGTTTGAAGATGTTGATGCGAAAACGCCCCACACCGGCCAGCGATATCGCCAGATTCATCTCCAGTTCACGCTCGAATTCCTCACGCTGAGCACTGTCCATGATCGAATCGGCAATGGCCGCCACATCGCCCGCCTTCATCGGCTCCTGGCTCAGCGCCTTGAGCACGCCATTAAACTTCGCGCAGGGCGGCGCGCCGGTAGACAGATATAGATCGGAACCATCCTGAGTGGACAGAATTTTCAGCATTGCTTGGAGATCCATGGCGGCGTTTCCGTGAGCGCGATTGAAACACCATAGGCCATGTTCATCCGCGTCGCGGACAACACACAACCCATAAAATTGACGCCATTCTGCTGGCGCAACGAATGCTGGCACAATAGCGCCCTGACAGATTTGAGGAACCCATCAATGGCAAAGGCAATGGCCCGCCACATCCTGGTCAAGACCGAAGCGGAAGCCACCGCGCTGAAAAAGCGCATTGCCGCCGGCGAGGCTTTCGATGTGCTGGCGCGCAAGCACTCTACCTGCCCCTCCGGCAAGAAAGGTGGCGACCTCGGTGAAGTGCGGCCCGGGCAGATGGTGCGCGCGGTGGATCAGGTGATCTTCAAGAAGGCGCTGCGTGAAGTGCACGGCCCGGTGAAGACCCAGTTCGGCTATCACCTGATCCAGGTGTTCTATCGCGATTGAACCCTGCTCAGGCGCCAGGCTCGCCCATGAACTCGATGATCTTGCTCCTCAGCCAACGCTCGGCGGGATCGTTATCGGTCACCCTGCTCCAGTCCATGGACAGATCCGAATTGACCAGCTCGAATGGCGGGTCATCGGCACGCAGGTGGGGCCCTTCAATCAGCGCCGCCGCGGCAAAATCCGGTACCGTGGCGAGCATTTCCGTACCGGCGATGATTGAGCGCAAGCCACTGAACTGCGGCACCGCCAGCACCACACGGCAGTTCCTGAGCCAACAGCATGGAACCCAGGTCGGGCAATTCCTTGTAGGAGAGATCCGAATGCCAGAACTTGCCGGCTCGCCCAGGCCGATGGGCTGACCGTTCTCGACGATGTTGGAGATGATGAAAATCTCCGGGTGATCAGCCAGCAGAAACTACTTGAGCACGTGGATCTGCAGCGGGCCGAAACGGCGGCTGAAGGCGATCTGTGCTCGGGGGTGATACGCTGGTCACGGAATACCAGCAGGGCGTGATCGAGATGGGCGCGATGGACACGGGCGAAGTCGTCATCGCCAAGGCTGGGTCAGATCCAGACCGATGACCTCGGAGCCCACGGGCGCATCGAAGGGGCGAACTTCGAATGACTGTGCCGACGCCACAGTGGTGGTATGGGCGACTACCGACATAGAAAACTCCATGCAAAAGCGCCAATCGGCGCATCACTTGACCGACCGAGGGTTCGGCCATGTGTTCAGTGCGGCGCGCCGATTGGTCGGCAGGTACGCATGGAATAAAAATCTATAGGTATAAGAAAATTAACTTAAATACCAAATAAGAATATTCATATGACCTGTCAGCGAGTCACGCCATCAGGTGTCACGCTCGTCGCCACTATCGGGCGCTTCGTCAGCCAGACAGTCGCTTGCTTTAGACATACAGAACCGGCATAGACCGCTGAATCAATCGCAAATAGCCTGCCACCTCGGTGGATGACCCAGCAGCTACCAAGCCAGATGCAAGCCAAGCAACGAGCCGAAGGTTCCGGGCATGAACGGCAACTGGCCGAGGCCAAAGCCCGTCGCCGCCTGCACGACCTGGGTTTCTATCATCAGAATCGCAGATCCATCTCACGCATCTGGAACAGGCTACAGGTCGGTTAGCCAGGGGCAGCCTGTCAAGGCGAGCCCGACCCCGTCAGCCCCGGAGTAACCTGGCCCGGGACTGACAGGGGAGTCGACTAGGAAGCGGTCGCCAGAGGCAGTATGCGCGCCAGTATGTCGGCGAGCGTTACCACCCCTTTCAACTGCCCGTCTTGCATGACCACCGCAAACTGAACGCTCGATTTACGCATGAGCGCCAGGGACTCATAGACCGGCGTTTTCGCGTCTAGAACGAATACCTGGCGGGCGATTTCCCGCGCCGGACGCATATCCGGCTCAAGCAGCGTATCACGCAGGTGAACGACCAAAGGCAGCTTGTCGCTGGCGCCGAGAATCAGGATCCGCAGATGGCCTGACTGAGCAGCGATGGCACGTACATCCGCTACGGACGCATCAAACTTGACGTGGACCGGGATAGCGTCACTCGTTACCAGCTCTTCGATCGGCAAGGTGCCGAGATCAATAAGACTGGAGATCTGCTGCTGAAGGCCAGGCTGGAGTGTTCCAACTTCAGCCGAGTGCTCCACGAGTCTACGAATGGTGGCGATGTCCTGCCCGCCCACCGCAGCACTCTCAACAGGCTCAACACCGGACGCTTTGACCAGTCGGTTCGCAATCCGGTTGACCCACCTCATCAGGGGGCGCAACGGCCAGATGTAAGCGCGTGAAATGAGCCCCACGGCAAGTGCCGAACGTTCCGGGTGTGCAATCGCCCAGGATTTCGGTGCCATCTCACCAACCACCAGGTGCAGGAAGGTCACCAGGAAGAGCGCGAGCGCGAAGGACGCACCACCAACCGCCCACTCGGGCACGCCCCAGGCGACCAGCAGCGGGCTCAGCCAGTTGTCGACCGCCGGCTTGGTCACGGCGCCCAGTGCGAAGGTACAGAACGTGATGCCGAGCTGAGCGCCTGCCAGCATCAGGGTCAGGTCGTTCATGCCACGCAACGCGGCGCGGGCCGAACTGCTGGTCGGAGCCAGTTCCTCGAGACGGTGACGACGGGCACCGAGCAGTGCGAACTCGATGATGACGAAGATTGCGCTGAGCACGATGAGGGCAATGGTCACCAACGTGACGATCAGAGGATCATTCATTGCGCTTCCTCCTGCTTAATCGTCTCGACAAGCGTGACACGCACCTGGGTCGGCACATAGCGCTCAACCCGCAGCACCTCGATCACTAGCCGACGCTCCACGGGCAGATCGGAGACCAGCTCCGAGGGATCCTCAGGCAAGGTTATCGTCACGGTATCGCCTTCGGCGGGCAAAGCCCCCAGCTCTGCGATCAGCAGGCCTGCGATGGTTTCAACCTCTTCATGAGGTAGGTCATAGCCGAGCGCACGCTCGACTTCGTCCAGGTGCACATCGCCATCCATGATCCAGATGCCGTCACCGCCCGGCATGAGCGGATCGGCGCTCTCTTCATCATGCTCATCGGTAATCTCGCCGACGATTTCCTCGGCAAGATCCTCAAGGGTCAGCACACCCACGAAGCTGCCGTATTCATCGATGACGCAGGCCAGTTGGTTGTTGGTCTGGATCAGCTCGGCAAGGGCATCCGGCAGCGCCATGAGGGTAGGCATGACAGTGGCCGGTCTCATCACCGCCTCGACGGTTTCTTCAGTATCCCCTGCTAATAGTCGCAACAGAACATCCGTGAGGTGAACAACGCCGACAGGGGTGTCCTCGTGGATGACCGGGTAGCGGGTATGACCACTGGCCATCAGCTCGCGCAGTTTGACCAACGTCGTCTCAGGTGTGAGCCAGTCAACCTGCGACCGCGGAATCATGGCGTGTTCGACGTCCTGCTGGGGGAAGTCAAGAATGCGATCCAGCATCAGCGAGAGCTCTACAGGAAGGTCTCCGCTGTCACGCGAGTCAGAGATGATGTGCGGTAGATCGTCGGCCGAGACACTTACGTCCAGATCGTGGACGGGCTCGATGCGCAGCATGCGCAGGAAAATGTTGGCCGACTTGTCGAAGAAGCCGATCAGCCAACCGAATACCGCCAGGTAAATCAGGGTCGAGCGCGCAAGAGCTCTGGCCAGAGGATCGGCATTGGCGATTGCCAGATTCTTCGGATAGAGCTCGCCAAAAATCATCTGGATAATCGTGGCGACCACCAGGGCAAGCAGCGTACCGACGGTTACGCCGACCTCGGACGGAATGCCGACCCCGCCCAGCAAGACACCGAGCGACTGTCCAACCAATGGCTCAGCCACGACACCGACCAGCAGACCTGTCACAGTGATGCCCAACTGGGCACCCGACAGCATGAAGCTGGTTCGTTTGGTCACTTCAAGCGCGCGCTTGGCGGAGGCATCACCGTCGGCAGCCAGTACAGCAAGCCGCGTACGGTCGACGGCCATGTAGGCGAATTCCTGGGCGACGAAATAGCCGTTTGCCGCAATGATCGCCAGGATAACGAGGGTACCGAACAGAAGAGTGAGGGTCGGCTCGATCACCGCATCACCGCATCATTTTTCGTTTTAGAAGAGCGTCTACAACCGCTGGGGCTTGATGTGTCCACAATGGATCCGAAGTGACAAAGGGCCTCCATTATATTCCTTCCCAGGTTCTATGCCACTTTGATAATCAATGCAGAAAATGCTTATGCAGGCCCGTAGATTGTGGTTTCTAGCCCGGATTTCTCATGAGGCCGGCAGGCGTGGCCGGTGAAGCCTCGGTGTATCAACAACCTGCCTTCCACCGCTAAAAATTGATCGTTTTTTATTTTCCATCGAAAGGTTAAAACCACCGGCTTTCAGCCGGTGAGCTTTAGCGCCACCATGCGGGGCTGGAGGGCAAGCGCATGGATTACAGATACGGCAGTCATACGGTCTACCAGAC
>Ga0208788_1001242_pt1 | contig 12411 bp, 13 predicted proteins | sample Wag4_2014_7_11_3_FD_187363 | JGI IMG/M metagenome (GOLD analysis project Ga0208788, IMG submission 187363) | Fresh water mixed with fracking chemicals microbial communities from Ohio, USA - Utica-2 Time Series FC 2014_7_11 (SPAdes) (version 2) ... | reverse complement strand
GTACTAAGGTTTTTAAACTAATATCTTCTGGTCCATTGGGTTTTGGACTACGAGAAATTTCAATAAAAAACTCTAAATCTTTTTCTCGAGTTTGTCTCATCATAAACTCTTTAAATGGTTTACTTCCTCGCTCAAAAGCCTGATCCATAGTCATTTTATCTTCAGCAAACGGCTGCCAAGCATTTTTATAGGCGTCATCAAACACAGGTGCCATGATAAAAAAAGTTAGAAACAATGCTAATCCCAATAAAACCTGATTTGGTGGTGATTGCATTGTCCCTAGGGCTTGTCGCAGTAAAGCAAGCACAATGACAATACGAGTAAAAGAAGTCATCATCAATATCGCTGCAGGGATAAATCCTAATGCAGTGATAAACACCAACATTTGCAATGATAATGAATAGTTTGTCCCACCGCCTGCAGTGGGAGTGCTATTCATCAGAGGAAATGAAGGTGTCGCAAAAACGAATTCAGCTAACCCAAACAGTAAGGGTAAACAGAACAACCATGCTTTTTTATTCATGGGAAGAACGATTCTGATCTTGGGCATGAGAAGCAGGCCCTTTGATATGAGTAAGCGCAGTACGGAAACGCTCGGCAAAAGAAACCGGAACAATAGTATCTGCGTCGGCAGGACGCGGTAGAGTGTGCAGGACATTCACTGATCCCTGCGCCACCCCTAGCACCAACCAAGATTGGTCTATCTCAACAATCACAACCCGCTCACGCGGTCCTACCATGACATGGCCCACGACCTTAGCATGGGCAGGCAGACCAAATGCAGATTGACCACCAAGCTTTTTAAGTGCCCATGCCATCAAGAAAATCAGGCCGAGTACAAATAATAGGCCAAAAGCCGCTTGGGCGAACTGTGACATGGGAGAGGTGAGCAACGATGAGGTAGGTGCACTCTCTTGTGCTAGGACAATAGAAGAGAAAGATGTAAACAGAAGCGCTGCCACAAAGGACAGCGCTCTGTTAAACCAACACACAACGGTCTGTATCACTTCTGTAACCGACGTAAACGTTCAGCAGGTGTAATAATATCGGTTAAACGAATACCAAATTTATCGTTTACCACCACCACTTCACCTTGAGCAATCAAACAGCCATTGACCAACACGTCCATTGGTTCACCAGCCATACCATCTAATTCAACCACTGAGCCTTGAGCCAATTGCAACAAGTTACGGATGGCAATTTTTGTTCTACCCAGTTCAACCGTCATATTAACGGGAATATCGAGAATCATATCCAGATTACCGCCTGCAGCGGTTATCGGATCAGAAGGGGCAAGCTCTTGGAACAGGCCAGTGGCCAAAGTGGGCCCAGATTGAGCAGGCTCTGCAGGAGCAGATTCGTGATCGGAATCAGTTGATTCCTGTTGTTCCGCCATTGCGGCTGCCCAATCATCCATACTTACTGGTTCGTCACTCATTTTAAATTACCCACAAAAAATTGGCCTTGGCAGTGACTGTTATTTAGGTCACCCGACACGCCATCCAAGTTTAAATAGCATCGCTTCCTAGGCTGCTGACATCACTGATTTCTTGTGCACCAGCAAGTACCCGATCCACCTTCAGCGCATACTGCCCACCCACAACACCATATTTACACTGTAAAACGGGAATACCCGAAACATCGGCGACAATCGTTTCTGGTATTTCTAGTGGAATAATATCGCCTTCTTTTAAGGTCAGAATGTCACGCAGCGTAATTTCTGTTTCAGCCAAGTTAGCAACTAATTCCACCGCTGCTGTTTGTACTTGGCGAGATAACAGATTTACCCACCGGTTGTCCACCTCGGTACGGTCAGCAGCCATCGTACTCGATAATAAGTCCCGAATGGGCTCGACCATCGAATATGGCATACAAACGTGGAAATCACCACCGCCGGCACCCAGTTCGATTCGGAATGTCATCGAAACGACCACTTCCGTCGGTGTTGCGATGTTAGCAAACTGTGTGTTCATTTCTGAACGGATGTAATTGAATTCTATTTCATATACTGGCTGCCATGCTTTTTGATATTCCAAAAAGACAACATCTAAAAGACGACGAATAATTCGTTGTTCAGTTGCCGTAAAATCACGGCCTTCAACCCGCACATGATAACGACCATCCGAACCAAACAAATTATCGACAATCAAGAAGACTAAATCGGGGTCGAAAATTAGCAGTGCAGTCCCGCGCAGGGGTTTGACATGGCACAGGTTAAGGTTAGTAGGTACAACAAGATTACGAATAAATTCACTATATTTTTGTACTTTAACCGGACCTACAGAAATTTCTGCATTACGGCGGATAAAGTTAAATAGACCAATCCGAAGATTACGAGCGAAACGCTCGTTAATAATCTCCAAGGTTGGCATCCGGCCACGAACAATGCGCTCTTGACGACCAATATCATAGTTGCGTACTGGGGTTCCCCCCAGTCTCGCCTCGTCATCATTGTCATCCCCAGTGACCCCGCGCAGCAGGGCATCAACTTCTTCCTGGGAGAGAATATCGTCTGCCATATTCGCCCGTTACTGATTCTGAACAATGAAAGAGGTGAAAACCACGCCAGTCACTGGTGCAGAAAGACCAGAATCTGACACAGACTCATTAATCACTTGGCGAATCTGATTTTTTAATTTTGCTTTGCCTTCTGGTGTCGCCAGTTCTTCACTGGTTTTTGATGAAAGCAACATAATCAGTGCACTGCGAATTTTTGGCATATAGGCTTTAAGCACTTGAGCATGGCCACCGTCGGCAAGTTCTGCTTGAAACTCAATTTGCAGCATGCCACCGCTACCGGCCAAATTCACCACAAACGTATCAATTTTTTCGAAGACCGGCAGTTCAGAGGCTTTCTTTGGAGCGGCTCCCCCATGACCTTCTTCTTTTTTACCTAAAAAGAGATAGGCAACGGCGCCAGCCAGCGCTAAAACGACAACTAATAAGCCTGCAACCAGAATGACCATTGTTTTTTTATTACCGCTAGGTGCTTTTTCTTCTGACATAACTTTACCCATGCAATTTGAAACAGAATTTTAAAAGGCCACTCTTCACAACACAAAATGTACCTTTGCTAAATAGCAGAGGACATTCTAGAGAGAGGGCCGTTTGTTCACAACAAAGGCCCTCAATATCAGCTGCCACCGGATATTACCCCAAAAGCAGGGGTTCCGAACATTACGCGTAAACACTCAGTTGATCATCACCATCAACAGATTTCGCTGGAGCAGGTGTCACAGGCGGAGAAACAGGGGCAGCAGTCGGCATACCATGAACAGAGAATTTGGGTGCAGATTCATCTTGGCGAGACGATTGATTTTGTTGCATAAAAGCCATCTGGGCTGCTTGACGCTCTTGAGAGTCACCAGAAGACACTTGAGCACCATTCAATTGAATACCATTATCTGCCAGCATCGCTGCTAAACGTGGTAAGTGTTGTTCTAAGGTATCTTTAGCTTGTGGTGTTGCTGCAACAAATAGAACGCTCGCTTGATCTTGATGCAAGCGGAGAGAAACTTCGATAGGCCCTAAATTGGGTGGATTCACCTGCATCTGAGCCACATCCATCTTGGTATTGACCATCATCAATAGATTTTGGCCTAATTCCTTACCCCATTTTGGATCAGGAGACATCGGGGTGTGAACGTGTAAGACCTTGGCTGCTTCTGATGACTGCATGTGAGGTTTTTCTTGGGGCGTCAGCAATGACGTCACGACATTCGGAGCAACAGGGGTAGAAGCAGTTTCATCGGCAAATGCCGGCAAAGAAGTGTCAACCACCGGCAAATTTTTGCCCAGTTCAAGCAAGCGATCAGGACGAACTGATTTTGCGGAGATAGTCTCACCAAGGGGAGAGCTTTCTATAGGAACATCTTGATCAATGGTGAGTTCTGTTGGTGTTAACTTGGTATTAGACTGAATAGCAACTGGCAAAGGCGCAAATAGCTTCGGTTCGGTTTCCGGATTAAGCTCGAGATCATCTGAGGAGGTGGATTCTTTATCAGACGATTTTGTTATCTTAATTTCACCTTGAGCCACTCTTGACGTCGCCAGATCAGTACGGATGCTTGAGGAAGCGTTTAAAGCAAGTAAACTCTCCAATAAAGCCTCAGCATCCTCAGATTCTTTTTTTTGATCTAAAGAAGAATTTTCTTGTTTATCAAAGTCCGTACCCTTGGTTTTATTTGTTTTAGATGCAGGGAATATTGTAGAAGAGGAAGGTTCAACAGTTTGCATTTCCTCATTTTGCATTGCCAATTCAGTATTAACCTGCAAAAGTTTGGAAAACACATCCGCACTATCAGTTGCTTGACCTGACGGCACTAAAGCTGTGGATGTGTCCGGGACAGAGGGTGCACTGCTGACGACAGTAATCGCCATAATCAGCTCCTGAGAAGAAAGAGACAAGTGACAAGATAAAGCAACTTTTGCACCATGCTCTTTTCACGAAATTGGTTACTGAGAAAGCGAACGCACAGTAAAGGCGCGCGTTGCCAATTCATCAGTCTGTTTTTGCTCACGCCGCATTTGTTGCTGCAACAACCGTTGTTGCTCTGCAGTATGTAAAGTTTCCATTGCTTTGAGATGTTGGCGGGCAGTCTGCCATTGGTCTCGTGTCTCTGCATATATCACTTCACACGTTTTCACTTCTTGTAGTTGGACTTCCACCGCAGATTCCAAACGCTCTAAGAAACGTTGGTAATCCAACCACTGGGCCACGCCAATCCCAACCGCACCCCGTTCTATACGACGGTTACGGTACTCGGCTAAAAATGATTCAACTTGTTGTAACTTACGTTGCGCGGTGGACAAGCTCTGTTGTGCCATTCCCATACGATTCGCTGCAGCATCAAGTTTTTCTTGTGCCAAACGAATCAGAAGTTGGTACTTGCTGACAGGTGGCATCAGTTGGCTCCATTCACCAGTTGAAACAGATTGCCAATACTTTCCTGATAGTCATGCGATTGCCGCATTTCTTGCATTAAAAACTCTTGCATCACCGGATGCAACTGAATCGCCTTATCTAACATTGGATCAGAGCCGCTCATATAGGCACCAACGTTGATTAAATCACGATTGCGCAAGTAACGTGAGTAAAGCTGTTTAAAGTAGCGGGCGGCTTGCAGCTGATCGCGAGACACAATGTCATTCATCACCCGACTAATCGATTGTTCAATATCAATTGCAGGATAAACACCCGACTCAGCAATTTGCCTAGATAAGACAAAGTGTCCATCTAGGATAGCTCGGGCCGAATCAGCAACAGGATCTTGCTGATCATCACCTTCAGATAACACGGTGTAGAAGCCAGTAATCGAACCACCCCCTGCTTTACCATTACCCGCTCTTTCGATCAGTTGTGGCAATTTCGCAAATACAGAGGGGGGATAACCTTTAGTCACGGGTGGTTCACCAATCGCTAGGGCAATTTCACGTTGTGCCATGGCATATCGAGTGACTGAATCCATCAACAATAAGACATCTAAGCCTTGGTCACGGAAATACTCTGCCAAAGCTGTCGCATAGGCGGCGCCATGCAGTCGCATCAGCGGTGGCATGTCCGCTGGTGCTGCCACCACAACCGAACGTGCTAACCCTTCTTCTCCAAGAATTTCTTCAATAAAGTCTTTTACCTCGCGCCCCCGCTCACCGATCAAGCCCACTACGACCACATCAGCTTTGGTAAAACGCGCCATCATGCCAAGCAACACCGATTTACCCACACCAGAACCGGCAAATAAGCCTAAACGCTGGCCACGTCCCACGGTTAGTAAACCATTGATCGCACGAACGCCGACATCCAACACATCTCGTACAGGTGTGCGATCAAGAGGGTTAATGGGTTGACTGTACAAGGGATAGAAATCATCTGGCTCTAGCGGGCCGGCGTCATCAAGGGGGCGGCCAAGTGAGTCGAGAATTCGCCCAAGTAACTTATGTCCTACCGGAACTTGTCGGCCATATGGCCCCTGTGGGCAAACTGCCACATTTTGCTGGCCATAGCGTGGTGGATGATAGGGACGTAATGGCGCAACAGCAGTGCCTGGAACCAAACCTTGAACATTCGACACTGGCATAAGATACATATTATCTGCTGAAAAACCTACGACTTCTGCCTCAACATGTCGTCCTTCAGGTAATTCAACGACACAAGCACTCCCTACCGGCAAACGGACGCCAACCGCCTCCATCACCATACCAGTCACCCGTGTAAGTCGGCCTTTAATCAACCATAACGGAGAATGTGTAATCGTCTGTTGGCATAGAGAAAGATAATCCAGCCATGGTTTAATTGGCGCTGACATTGCCAGTTCCCAAAGCATTAGACAACGCTTGCCAGCGTTGTTGTAAGGATAAGTCAATGCTCAGCACAGGGCTATCGAGTAGGCATCCACCACGATCTAACGCAGGATCGGGAATCAATTGCCATGATTGAGACAAGCGCTCTTCACTCAGATAGTGTTTCATCACTTCAATATCATCTGGATGGAGCCGTAACTTAGCCTGTTGAATCGAGTCAGGTAAGGTAGAAAGCGCTTGTTTTAAAACATCTAACACAGCATCTTGTTTGATTTGAATGTGTGAAGCAACGATCTTTTGTGCACAGGATAAGGCCAGCTGCAACAATGCAGGCGCAATACTCTGGTCAACATCGGTCACAGAAACTTGCAAACGCTGTTGAATATCAAGAAACTGTTCATAAGCCTGATTGAACTCCGTGCTTGCCTGAGTATGACCAGCTTGCCACCCTTCTTTATGGCCGGCCTCAAATCCTGCCGTTTTACCAGCCTCAAAACCCGCTTGAAAGGCTTCTTGATGAATAGCTTCAATTTCTGCGGCAGTGGGATAAATGCGAGCGGGTTCGATCTCAACGGTTTCGACAACAACCGGATCTGAATCTTCTTCTACAGTAGAAGAATCCGAGGCGTATTCTGAGGTCGTGGCATCAGACACACCTTCACTGGTCGTAGTCGATGTGGTGGCAACAGCCTCTTCAAGTTGATGTAAAGGCGATAAGGCCCAAGGCGTCCACTGGACACCTTCTTGGGCAGAAATAATCTTACTCGACAACGCCTTCCTCTCCAGCCTTCGTCAACACAATCTGGCCTTCATCGGCCAATTTGCGCACAATTTTCAGAATCTCTTTCTGCTCTGCTTCAACCTCAGACACTTTAACTGGCCCTTTGGCTTCGAAGTCATCCTTCAGCATTTCAGCAGCACGCTGAGACATATTCTTGAAGATTTTTTCTTTGAGTTCCTGACTGGTACCTTTAAGCGCAATGATAAGAGATTCGGACGAAATCTCGCGCATGATGACCTGAATCGAGCGGTTGTCCAATTCGATAAGGTTTTCGAACACAAACATCTTGTCTTGGATTCGCTGAGCCAATTCCGGATCGTACTCGCGGATAGCACCCAAGGCCGATGTCTCAACACCACTGCCCAAGAAGTTAAGAATTTCAGCAGTAAGCTGTTCGCCACCCATTGCGCTTTTCTTGACGCGATCAGAGCCAGACAACAACTGAGTCAATACCTCATTCAATTCACGCAGGGCTTGTGGTTGTACGCCTTCCAAGGTGGCAATCCGCAAGAGAACATCATTACGCAAACGCTCTGTGAAATGCTGCAGGATTGCACTGGTCTGGTCTGGTTCTAAGTGCACAAGAATGGTTGCAATAATCTGAGGGTGTTCATTACGAATCAGATCTGCTGCATTCGATGGATCCATCCATTTCAGGCTCTCAATACCCGCATGGTCATTACCCTGCATGATCTTATCAAGCAGATTGGCAGCCTTGTCTTCACCAAGTGCTTCTGTCAACACATTGCGTAGATATTCGTCAGATGCACCGACAGAAGCACGCATTTGCGCTTCTTCACGGAACAGATTTACTGCTAGATCGATTTCATCAAAGCTCAAGTTAGAGATTTGAGTCATCACAGTACTGATTTTTTGCACTTCTTTTGGACCGAGGTATTTAAAAACCTCGACGGCATCAGTTTGCCCCAAACTAAACAGTAATACTGCACTACGACGAACACCGGCATCACTCATCGCCACTCACCCATTCTTTAATGATTTGTGCCGCCATCCGTGGATCATTTCTCACGATTTGACGTGCAGCCTCAAGGTTGGCCTCATATAGACGTCGTTGGATTTCACGTTCATCCAGTGGTTCACCGGTAATTTCATCTTTCGGTGCAGCCCCAGCTTCTTCAGCCCCCTCCATGCCAGGTAAAGGCGGCGGCGGATTAAGAATATCGCGCACGATTGGACGAACAATCCACAACAGGAGATACAGTAACAATAGACCGACCAAGGCATATTTGATCAGACTTTCTGCATTCTCTGTGGCATAGGTAATAAAGCGATCTTGTAAGGTTTGGGTTTCTAAATTCTCTGCAAAAGCGGTGTTGACCACGTTCAAAGAGTCGCCACGATCTTGGCTATAGCCCATTGCTTCACGAACAAGATTATTGATTTGTTGCAGTTCATTGGCACTTAAGGGAACAAATTTGGCATTACCTTCAGCATCCACCTGACGTTTGTAGTTAACCACCACCGCTGCAGATAAGCGTTTCACTGTTCCTACAGGCGATTTGGTATGTTGAATAGTCCGGTCAACTTCAAAATTCGTTGTCGTTTCCCGATTAGACGCCACAGGAGGGGTATTACCAGCCTGCTGACCACCAGGTAACAAACCAGCTTGAGTGCCAGGGGGAAGCTGAATTGGCGCAGCAGCTGCATTAGGCGGTTGGTTAGCCAACGCACCGGGGACACCACCGACTTGATCAGTTTCGCGTTTTACACTTTCAGCCGTTTGTTGGCTACGAATGGCAGACTGATTGGGTGGCGAATTCGGTGTATAAATTTCGGCAGTTTGTTCAACTTCAGAGAAATCGACCGCCGCCGTCACCTCAGCACGAACATTTTCCTTACCAAAAATGGGTTCTAGGATGGTTTGGATACGCTTAACAAAATCTTGCTCTATTTGTCTAACATAGGCGAGTTGGCGTTTATTTAAACCAGAATTGTCGTTGTTAATATCTGACAAATTGGATAGTAAATTGCCTTCCTGATCAACGATGGTAATGTTTTTAGCAGGTAATCCGGGAACACTGGAAGACACCAAATTAATCACACCAGAGATTTGACCTGCATCGAGCACCCGACCAGGGAACAGCGACACCATGATAGAAGCAGTCGGTTTTTGTTGTTCACGCAAAAACACGCTGTTTTTTGGGATGGCAAGGTGCACACGCGCAGATTCAACAACGTTGAGTGATTCAATCGTACGAGCCAGTTCACCTTCAATTGCACGTTGATAGTTAATTTGTTCCGCAAACTGGCTGATACCAAATTTTTGGTTATCCATCAGTTCAAAGCCAGCGCCACTTGCCTTGGGCAAACCTTGGGAAGCAAGTTTTAAGCGTGTTTCATAGACGTTTTCGGTTGGCACCGAAATCACTCCACCAGGCCCAAGCTGATAGGGCACGTTCATTTGTTGGAGCGCAGCGGTAATTTGACCGCCATCTTTATCAGAAATGTTGCTAAACAGGACTTTATATGCAGGTTGTTTATTCCATAACACCAATGCAATGATGATTGCCACGATTGCAGCAAGCCCTGCAAAAAGCAGTATTTTTTTATTGGAAGGGAGGGTTTTGTATCTCTCAACCGCTTCACGGATCCGTGTTTGCAGGGTCATCGAATTTTGCTCTGCCAGTTCAGCCATATCATCAGGGAATTTTTTGCACGTTGAGTCCTGCCGTACTGAGATTACACTCAGCACAGGCACAAGGTCGTATTATCATACGAAAACACGATTATATTTGTGTGTTCATCACTTCCTGATAAGCAGAGACCAATTTATTACGCACTTGCACCATGGTCTGGAATGACAAGCTGGCCTTTTGTAAAGAAATCATTACATCATGCAGATTGACAGTTTCATCGCCTAGCTCAAATTTCTTCTGTAACGATTGAGAGGCTTGTTGCAAGCTGTTCACATCTTTCAGTGCAGAGCCCAGCACATCAGAAAAGTCAACGCCAGAAACAGATTCCTGACCGGCGATGGGGGTTGCTGGTTTATTTGTCGCTAGCGCGGAAACCGCGCGTAACTCGCCAAGTAATTGGTCAATACCTTGCGTGCTCATAATGTATTCCTCAATGTGAAAGCGAGCTATCAGGGGGGGTTAAGGCAGAAGAAGAAAGCGCTGTTTCCTCTGTATCGTCCATCCGATATCTTTGCAATTTGTAGCGCAACGTCCGTTCGCTAATCCCTAAGCGTTGAGCTGCAAGTTTTTTGACGCCACCCACAGAAGATAGGGTATCAAGGATATGTTGCCGCTCCAAGCTACGAATGTCTGATTGCGCTGTCTCTGACCCAGACCGCAAAGCTGATATTTTGTTTTCCTTATTCACCAACATCAGATCAGCCGCATGAATCACACCACCCGATGCAAGCACACATGCTCTCTGCATCACGTTTTGTAACTCGCGGATGTTACCGTCCCACGCATGGGCAGTCAAACAATGCGCAGCATCTGCCGATAAAGACCAAGCATGTCCTGTGCCAGATAAAAAAGCTTTGGCCAAAGGCAAAATATCTTCTTTTCTTTCTCGCAAAGGCGGGATAGAAACGGGAAAGACATTTAAACGAAAGTATAAATCTTCTCGAAATCGACCTGCAGCCACTTCTTCTTCAATGTGGCGATTACTGGTTGAAATGACTCGAATATCCAAGCGGATTGCGCGCTGACTCCCTAAGCGTTCTAGTTCTCGCTCTTGCAAAACTCTCAGTAATTTTGCTTGAAGTTGCAACGGCATCTCGCTGATTTCATCCAGCAACAGTGTACCACCTTGAGCCTGTTCAAATTTGCCTACAAAACTCTGGCTGGCACCAGTAAATGCGCCTTTTTCGTGTCCAAATAAAGTGGATTCTAACAGGTGCTCAGGAATTGCCGCACAGTTGACGGCAACAAATGGGCCTGTTGCCCGTGGCGAATGCTGATGCAGAAAGCGCGCTAACACTTCTTTTCCAACACCACTTTCACCATGTAAAAACACGCTGGCATCACTGAGCGCAACCTTACCTAACAGAGCCAACAACGCTTTCATTACTTTGGATTCGGCAATGATGCCCGTTGCTGCCTCAACCTGATTGATGGCAGCAGACGCATCACTCGTTCTTCCAATACAGCGAGCGACTTCATCTAACAGCACATCCGGTTCAAATGGTTTTTGTAAATAATGCGCGGCACCAGCTCTCAACATTTCCACCGCTTTATCTAATTCACCGTATGCGGTCATTAAGATAAATGGAACCACTAAATTTTTCTGTTTTAATGCTGCAAATAAAGCGTAGCCATCCATCGGCTGCATCTGTGCATCTGATATGACTAGAGCAACTTTATGTTGTTTGAGAATATGTAGCGCCGACCTGCCCTCTTTTGCTGTCAAAGTTTCATATCCTGCTAAATGCAGAGTATCGACAATGGCTTCTAACAAAGCATCATCATCTTCAACAACAAGAATGGGTAGCGTTGGCTTAGACATCTTTATCTCGCAATATGACCTGTTTGCTGTGTCAATAAACCTAATAACCGTGGTGCAATGTGTTCAATCGATAACACTTCAGCTACACCACCAAGGGCAATCGCTTCTTTTGGCATACCAAACACCACACAAGACGCTTCATTCTGGGCAATCGTATAGGCGCCGGTTTGGCGCAACTCTGCCAGTCCCCGTGCGCCATCTCGTCCCATCCCAGTCAATATCACACCAATGGCTGCAGCACCCAGCATGTTAGCACCCGAACGAAATAGCACATCCACCGAAGGCCGATGACGATTGACCTCATTACCACGGCTCAGGGCAACAAAAAATTGCATACCACGCTTCTGCAACATCAAATGAGCAAAACCAGGTGCGATATACACATGGTTTGCTTTGATCATTTCACCCTCTTCTGCCTCTTTCACCGTCAATGCACATTGCGTATTGAGTCGATCTGCGAACGATTTGGTGAATACTTCCGGCATATGTTGTGCGATCAAGATAGGAGGAAATTGAGCAGGCAACGCAGTCAATACCGCTTTAATTGCCTCAGTTCCCCCTGTTGAGGCACCAATTAACACCATCTTTTCTGTCATGCGGCTGTTACAACAACAAGGATGCAGAGGAAGAACCACATCAGCAGTATAGCTTGGCGTCAGTTCAAAGGGTTTTTGTGTCGCAGGCTTTAACATAGGGAGCAATCAGATAGAAAAGAGACTCACACAAGCACATCCTTGCCTCGCCAGATCACATATTCAAACAAGGTTAACCACAACTCTAGCAGGAAACAAGGCCTGTACGCGAAAAATCGCAACAAACAACAAAAACAAAATTCACTCTTGCTTTATACC
>Ga0208788_1001238_pt1 | contig 12435 bp, 8 predicted proteins | sample Wag4_2014_7_11_3_FD_187363 | JGI IMG/M metagenome (GOLD analysis project Ga0208788, IMG submission 187363) | Fresh water mixed with fracking chemicals microbial communities from Ohio, USA - Utica-2 Time Series FC 2014_7_11 (SPAdes) (version 2) ... | reverse complement strand
CTCCCCATCCTGCACCTGGACGATCACCTCGTGGTGGTCGTCAAACCAGCCGGGATGGCCACGCACCCGTCGCCCGGCTGGTGGAGCGGAAGTTGCGTGAACGCGCTGCTCGGGGCGATCGCCGACTGGCCGGGCGTGGGCGGCGTCGCCGGCCCTGGCGTGATCCACCGGCTGGACCGCGACACGTCGGGTCTCCTGGTGTTCGCCCGGAGCGACGAGGCCCACCGCCTGCTCAACGCCGACCTGCGAGCCCGTCGGATCGGCCGACAGTACCTGGCCTGGGTCGAGGGCGCCTGCGAGGGCGAACGCACGCTGTCCGCCCCCCTGCGCTGGGACCCGGCCTTCGAGGCCCCGGAACGTCGCGTTCACGTGCACCCCGATGGACGAGAAGCCATCACGCACGTCCGCCCACTGGTCGTGACCTCGGAACGGTCGCTGGTGGAACTCCGGCTCGAGACGGGGAGAACCCACCAGATCCGCGTGCACATGGCCCACGCGGGTCACCCGGTCGTGGGCGACGTCCTGTACGGCACGCCGGGGCCGACACTGGCCCTGCACGCCCAGCAGCTGACCTTGACGCATCCGGTGACGGGCGAGACGCTGACCTGGCAAGCGCCGCCACCGGACACATGGCGGCTCTGGGGAGAGGACGCGTTCAGGAACCCCTGACGTGACGCCACGCGACCCTGAACGTCGCATGACAGGACCTCACATGGGCAGGTGGTCGATGACGGCGTCCCGCGCCCTGAAGCTCGCTTCGTTGTCGACGAGTCCGTGGGCGGCTTCCAGGTCGCCCGAGCGCAAAGCCTGACCCTGGCTCCAGGCGATTTCCCGGAGTTCCTGGAAGGTGAGACGGGAAGGTAGATTCGCCCCGAAGAGCGCACTCAGGAACCGGCCCGGCGCATAGCCCTGCAGCAGGTCCGAGAGATCCAGACCGTAATGCCGCCGGACGTTCTCGACCATCTGCGGGATGCCTGCCGCCATGACCTCGCCGAGCGCGACGAAGTCTTCGTGGAACGACGCGGGAACGTCGGTGGCGGCGATCGCGGCAGGGAGATCGACGGTGAGATGGGCATTCATGCCCCGGGCGATCAGCGAGAAGGACGGTGCCTCGGCAGCCATCGCCTCGCTGAAGTAGCGTGACCAGGCGGGCGTGGTCGGTGTTCCCGACAGATGCGCGTGCAGGTTGTCCAGGAAGCGCTTGCCGAAGTCGAGGGCCAGCGCATCCGAGGTGGCCCCATCCGCAACCTGGCCAGCCAGCCTCGCTTCCCAGGCTCGGGCCGTGGTCGGGGCATAGATGGCAGGAAACACGCCGCGCAGGTCGCCCCGCCGGGCAAAGAGGGCGACGATCTGCTCGAGACGGACTTGCAGCTGCGGAACGGTCCGGACGGATACCGAGTCACTCAGACGGACGAGCTGCTGGAGTTCGGGGCGGGTCAGCTTGCCGAGTGCCCGTGGATCGGCGACGTCATGGCCCTGCACGGGCGCCGTGTTCCAGCGCGACACGTCGCGATCCGAGACTGCCTTGGCAGCGGCGCAGGCCTCCCCCGATCGGCCGCCCACGAGGGACTCGCGTGCGGGTGACGTGACGAACGTGCGAGAAGGATGGCGCGGGTTCACGGTGGTCATCGGCGCCCCCGGCTGAACGACAGGCTGACGGACACCGGAGCCTTATCGGCAGCGCGGCACGAGCTCTGACCCATGCCGCGATGATGATCGCCTTAAAAACAGGTCAAATCGGTGACAGCTCGAGCAGGCCCTGACGGAGGCCAAAACTCGCGACGATCTGGCGACGCGCGAAGGCGGCAGACGTACCACCCATTTGCAACAGATGGCCCTGACACCAGGCCTCGTTCCGGATGCCCTGAAAGACAGCCCGGGTGGGCGCATTCGGACCGAAGATCCGGCTCAGGGCCCGGCCCGGCGAATACCCCTCGAACAACCGGGACAGGTCCAGACCGTGATCATGCTTGACCCGGGCCACGAGGGCGGAGGTCCCGTCGGACATCGCGCGGCCCAGTTGCAGGTAATCCCGCTTGAAGGACGCCGGAGCCTTGACGGCGGCGAGGGCCGCCGGCAGGTCGACCGTGAGGTGCGCGTTCATGCCCGTGGCCAGAACCCGGAAAGAGGGCTTCTCGCTCGCGAGCGCCAGCTCGTAATACCGGGCCCAGGGAGCCGAGACCGGGCGGCCCTGCAGATGGGCGTGCAGGTTCTCGAGGTAACGCTTGCCGAAATCGAGGGACAGGTCATCCGAGAGGCGGACGTTCCGGATGTGCCCGGAGGCTCTGGCCTCCATCACGCGTGCCGTGGTAGGGGCATAGACCGAGGCGAACAACCCCCGCGTGTCACGCGATCGCGCGAACGTCGAGGCGATCTCCTCGAGATTCCGGTGAAGCTGGTCCATGGTCGTGATCCGCTTCGGGTCACTGAGGCGCGTCAAGCGCGCCAGGTCGCCCTGACTCAGGCGCCGGAGTACGTCCGCAGAGGCATCGGCCACGACCCGATCCCCGCGGCGCGAGGCCGACCAGACGAGCGTGTCCGGGACGGAGGCCTGGCGCGCGACGGACCATATCGCCCGCGCCTGCTCGGCCGAGACGGGGATAGCGGCTGCAGCCCCGCGGGGCGACCGGACCTGCCGGGCAACTCCCCCGATCCAGGCGGATGCTTGCACGGGAGCCTCCGGCGCCGATCAAAGACCGACGCGCGAGTTGTAGGCCCGCGGGGTCATCACCTGGAGCGCATCGGAGAATTGATCCGTCACGACCAGAGCGCGCCTGGAACCGTCGCGCATCACGAGCTGGACGTCGATCGATTCGGCGTGTCCACGGGTGAAGGTGGAACGGGCCCAGTCGATCTGGTCCCGGCGATCGCCGAGCGCCCGCGAGATGGCCTCGGAAGCGCCACGTGCCCAGCTCGGCACGTCAGCCGGCCGAGCGGCCGCGGGAGCCAGAGCGGGTCGAGCAGCCTGGAATCCTGGGCGGACGAGCATGAGAACCTCCGAAAAATCGTCAAACCATCGCCCCATGGTTATCCCGGGAGACCTGGGATCCCTTCTTATGATCCCGGAAAGATGGCGTTAAGAAAGGCTCCCTGCTCCATAGATGGCGTCTGTCCCGATGGCGCTTCCCATGCCATAATGGGCCCCGAACATGTCGGGATCTCCCCGTCGCACCGCGCGGGTGAGATCATCACTGGATGATGCCGGAGCTTGCGATGACGCAGAATGAGCCGAGCTGGCTGGTCGGGGGAAACGCCAGCTTCCTGGAAAGCCTCTACGAGCAATACCTGGCCGACCCGGGCCAGGTCGACCCGGCGTGGCACGCGATGTTCGCGAGCTGGGGCGGGGGACCCGGGACGGGTGAGGTCGCTCACGGTCCCGTGCAGCAGGAGATGCTCGCCCTCGCCCGCGCGCCCCGGATGGCCCAGGTCGTGGCGCCTGCTGCCCGGGCGCAGGACGGCCTGACGGCACACGGCATCTCCGCTCTCATCCAGGCCTACCGGACGATGGGCCACCTGAAGGCCCGGACCAATCCCCTGGACCTGCGCCAGCCGGTGGACGTCCCGGAACTCGACCCGGCCTACCACGGCCTCAGCGAGGGAACCCTGGACCTCCCGGTCAAGGACGGCGGCTTCGAGGGCTCGTTGCGGGAGGTCCTGGAGCAGTGCCGGGCCACCTACTGTGGCCCGATCGGGTTCGAGTACGCCTACGTCCCGCGCCGGGAACGTGAATGGCTCCAGGCCCGCATCGAGGCGACGCGAGGGCGGCTGACCTTCGCTCTCGAGCAACGGAAGCGCATCCTCGCCAAGGTCAACGCCGCCGAGGGCCTCGAGAAGTACCTGCACCAGCGATACGTCGGCCAGAAGCGTTTCTCTCTCGAGGGCGGCGATTCCCTCATCCCGCTGCTCGATGCGGCCTACCACCGGGCTGGTGGTCAGGGCGTGCGGGAAATCGTGCTCGGCATGGCCCACCGTGGTCGCCTGAACGTCCTCGTCAACCTGTACGGCAAGAAGAGCAGCACGCTGTTCTCGGAGTTCGAGGGCACCAAGCGGATCGATCCCAAATTGTCGGGAGACGTGAAGTACCACCTGGGCTTCTCGTCCGACCTGCAGACCGAGGGCGGCTCGGTGCACCTCGCGCTGGCCTTCAACCCGTCCCACCTCGAGATCATCAACCCCGTCGTCGAGGGTTCGGTCCGGGCCCGCCAGGATCGCCGGGCTGACTCGGCCCACCGGCAGGTGCTCCCCGTGCTGGTGCACGGGGATGCCGCCCTCGCCGGTCAGGGTGTGGTCGCCGAGACGCTCAATCTGTCGTGCCTGCGCGGGTTCGAGACGGGCGGAACTTACCACGTCGTCATCAACAACCAGGTCGGGTTCAGCATCTCCGACCCGCTCGACGCGCGCACGGGTCACTACTGTACCGATGTCGCCAAGATGATCGATGCCCCGGTGTTCCACGTGAACGGGGACGACCCGGAAGCGTGCGTGTGGGCCGCCGAACTGGCCCTCGACTACCGCATGACCTTCCAGCGCGACGTGTTCGTCGACCTCGTCTGCTGGCGCCGCTACGGCCACAACGAATCCGATGAACCCCGCGTGACCCAGCCGGGCATGTACCACCAGATCGATGCCCATCCCGGCGTGCTGGCGACCCATGCCCGCCGCCTGGAGCAGGAAGGTGTCGTGACGGCCGACGAGGTCCGGCAGATGCAGCGTGACTACCGCGATGCCCTCGACCGGGGGGAATCCGTCGCGGAGGCACGCGAGAGCGATTTCATCTCGATCCACGGAGCACCCTGGAAACCGTACATCGGCCAGACCTGGCAGGCACCCGCCTCCACGGGCGTCCCCACCAGTTCGCTCCGCGAGTTCGGCCAGGCGCTCACGCGCGTGCCGGACGGCTTCGAGTTGCATCCGCGCATCCAGCGACTCATGCAGCAGCGCGTCGAGATGACGGAAGGCAAGCTGCCCATCGACTGGGGCTTCGCCGAGAACCTCGCCTATGCGACACTCCTCGCCGAAGGACATCCCGTGCGGCTCTGCGGCCAGGATGCCGGACGCGGTACCTTCTTCCACCGTCATGTCGCTCTGCACGACCAGTCGCGCGGTGGGGCGCCCGAGGGAAGACTTCACCTGCCGCTGCAGCACCTGCGCACGAACCAGGCCTGGTTCCAGGTCATCGACAGCACCCTGTCGGAAGAGGCCGTGCTGGCTTTCGAGTACGGCTACACGAGCACCGAGCCCAACACGCTGGTCATCTGGGAAGCCCAGTACGGGGACTTCGCGAACGGTGCCCAGGCCGTCATCGACCAGTTCATCAGTGCCGGTGAACTCAAGTGGCAGCGCCTCAGCGGCCTGGTGATGTTCCTGCCGCACGGGTTCGAGGGTCAGGGCCCCGAGCATTCCTCGGCCCGCCTGGAACGCTACCTCCAGCTCTGCGCGGAGGAGAACATGCAGGTGGTGGTCCCGAGCACCCCGGCCCAGATGTTCCACATGCTACGCCGCCAGATGCTTCGCCCGTACCGCAAGCCCCTCATCGTCATGACGCCGAAGAGCCTGCTGCGCCACAAGCTCTCCGTCTCGACGCTCGAGGAACTGGCCCACGGCCGCTTCCAGGAAGTCATCCGCGACGACCGTTCGCCGGAAGGCATCCAGAGGGTGGTCATCTGCAGCGGGAAGGTCTATTTCGAGCTCATCGAGGCACGCGAGAGCCGTCGCCTCGAGCACGTCGCCCTCGTGCGCCTCGAGCAGCTTTATCCCTTTCCCGAGGAGGCGCTGCGCACCGAACTCGACCGGTACCCCGAGGCCACGGTGGTCTGGACCCAGGAAGAGCCCGAGAACCAGGGGGCGTGGCGCGAGACCCGCGATGCCCTCCGGGCCAGCCTGCGCGCGGATCAGACGCTGGAGCTCGCGAGTCGTCCCTGCTCGGCCTCGCCCGCCGTGGGGTCGACAGCCAAGCACCTCGAGCAACAGAAAGCCCTCATCGACGCCGCCCTCGGCGAGGCAGTCCCTTCGGCCCTCGGGGCCGTCGGTGGCCGCTGATCGTCGATCACCCCGTTCACGCAAGGAGTCGCCATGCGCATCGAAGTCAAGTGCCCCGCCTTCTCGGAATCGATCACCGAGGGTCGCCTGCTCCCCTGGAGCAAGCGGGTCGGCGAGGCCGTGTCGCGCGGTGACGTGCTGGTGGGCGTCGAGACCGACAAGGTCGTTCTCGACGTCAATGCCCAGCAAGATGGCGTGCTCGTCGAGATCGTGAAGCCCGAGGGTGAGGTCGTGCAGGCCGGTGACCTCATCGCCGTGATCGACACGGCGGCGAGCCCTGCCGCTCCCGGAACTGGTGCTGCGAATGCGCCCGCTCCGGCAGCGATCGCCACCTCGGCTCCGGCTCCCGTCGCGGTATCCGCGGCTGGCGAAGCGGTCCTGAGTCCCGCGGTGCGCAAGCTGGTGGCGGAGACGAGCGTGAGCCCCGAGGCGATCGCCGGCACCGGCAAGGACGGCCGTCTGACCAAGGGTGACGTGCTCGGGCATCTGGAAGGGGCTGCCGTCTCGGCTCCCGCCCCTGCTCCGACGGCCGTGGCACCGGTGGCCCCAGCGCCGATCAGCACGCCGGCTCCCGCGGCCGTGACCCCGACCGTCACGGTGGCTGCGGGTGAGCGGGTGACGCGCCGCGTGCCCATGACCCGCATCCGCACGCGCATCGCTGAACGCCTCAAGCAGGTGCAGAACACGGCCGCGATCCTCACGACCTTCAACGAGATCAACATGCAGGCCGTGATGGACCTGCGCAAGAAGCACCAGGACGCCTTCGTGAAGCGCCACGGCATCAAGCTGGGCTTCATGAGCTTCTTCGTCGCGGCCGTCACCGAGGCACTCAAGCAGTACCCGGTCATCAACGCCTCGGTCGAGGGCCATGACATCGCGTACCACGGCTTCTTCGACATCGGCATCGCCGTGGCGTCCGAGCGGGGCCTGGTGGTGCCCGTCCTGCGCAACACGGACACCCTGAGCCTGGCCGAGATCGAGAAGGCGATCGCCGGCTACGCCGAGAAGGCCCGTGGCAACAAGCTCACGCTCGAGGATCTCTCGGGTGGGACCTTCACCATCACCAACGGGGGCACCTTCGGCTCGCTGCTCTCGACGCCCATCCTGAATGCGCCCCAGAGCGGCATCCTGGGCATGCACAACATCGTCGAGCGACCGGTCGCCGAGAACGGTCAGGTCGTCGTCCGCCCGATGATGTACGTGGCCCTGTCCTACGACCACCGGATCATCGACGGCAAGGAAGCGGTGCTGTTCCTCGTGACGCTCAAGAACCTGCTCGAGGATCCCAGCCGCATGCTCCTGGGTATCTAGCCCACACGAAGGACACCGACACACCATGGAACTGTTCGACGTCATCGTCATCGGCGGAGGCCCCGGGGGCTACGTCGCCGCCATCCGCTCGGCACAGCTCGGGCTCCGCACCGCCTGCATCGACGACTGGACCGGTGCCGACGGCAAGGCCAGCCTGGGCGGGACCTGCCTCAATGTCGGCTGCATCCCCTCGAAGGCCATGCTCGACTCCTCCGAGCGCCTCGAGCAGATCCAGCACGACGCGTCCGCCCACGGGATCCAGGTGGAGGGCGTGTCCATCGACCTCGGCAAGATGCTCGGTCGCAAGGACGAGATCGTCCGGACGCTCACGCAGGGCATCCAGGGCCTGTTCCGCAAGAACAAGGTCACGGGCATCCACGGTCGGGGATCGCTGCTCGCTCGCCAGGGCGATCAGTGGGTCATCGGCGTGGGCGACGCCCGATTCGGCGCGCGGCGCGTCGTGATCGCGACGGGTTCCGTGCCCCGTTCCCTGCCCATCGCCCCCTTCGACGGCGACCGGATCGTCGACAACGCGGGCGCTCTGGCCTTCCCCGAGGTGCCCGCGAAGCTGGGCGTGATCGGCGCGGGCGTCATCGGCCTCGAGCTGGGTAGCGTCTGGCGGCGACTCGGGTCGCAGGTCACGGTGCTCGAAGCCAGCCCGGCGTTCCTCGCGGCGGCCGACGAGACCATCCAGAAGGAAGCCCTCAAGCAGTTCCAGAAGCAGGGCCTCGACCTGCACCTCGGCGTCTCCATCGAGACCGTCGAGAAGACCGAGCAGGGCGTGAGCGTCCTGTATGCCGAGAAGGGCGAGAGCCAGCTGCTCGAGGTCGATCGGCTCATCGTGGCCGTGGGCCGCATTCCGAACACGCAGGGGCTCGGGGCCGACACGGTGGGGCTCGAGCTCGATGGACGTGGCTTCGTGAAGGTGGATGACCATTACCGCACGAATCTCCCGGGAGTGTATGCCATCGGAGACGTCATCGGGGGCGCGATGCTCGCGCACAAGGCCGAGGACGAGGGCGTGGCGGTCGCGGAGCTCATCGCCGGTCAGGCCGGGCACGTCAACTACGACGTGATCCCCTGGGTCATCTACACCTCGCCCGAGATCGCGTGGGCCGGCAAGACCGAGCAGCAGCTCAAGGCGGATGGAGTGGCCTACACCGTCGGATCCTTTCCGTTCATGGCCAATGGTCGGGCACGCGCCCACCACGACGTGCGCGGCATGGTGAAGGTGCTGGCCGATGCGAAGACCGACCGGGTGCTCGGTGTGCACATGATCGGGCCGCAGGTGTCGGAACTCATCGGCGAGGTCGTGACGCTCATGGAGTTCGGTGGCAGCGCGGAGGACCTGGCCCGGACGGTCCACGCCCATCCGACGCTCAGCGAGGTCGTCAAGGAAGCCGCTCTGGCCGTCGGGAAACGCGCCATCCACATCTGAATCTGATCCCGATCGACCGGACAGGGTCCTCACGCTCCAACATGTCAGGGCCCTACCTTGGATGCATCATCCACGATGTGTCCGGGTACAGGGGAATCACCTAGCGATCGGAGGTGTTCCCCCATGTCCATGCGTCGCCTTACCCTGGGGCTCCTGGCCCTGTCCCTGGCGGGATGTACCAATCTCTCACCGAGCCAGATCAACCAGGCCAGCAAGTTGCTGGCCCAGTTCGGCCTGTCCCTCAAGACGGTCAATGCCGAGACGGGCGAAGAAGAGATCCTCGACAAACAAGACATCAAGTCGGTCAAGGACGATGCCGGCAAGGCCATCGACTATGCATTCGATGACAGCGGCAAGATGGTCTTCCGACCCAACAAGCCCGGAAAGCAGACCGTCACCGTCGAACTGCAAGACGGCACGCAACGCGAGTTCGAACTCGAAGGCCAGGAAGGCGACAGCCCGATCGAGGGCGAGGTCGGGTTCATCCCGGATGCCGTGGGTCAGAACGTGACGTCCGAGGTCGCGATCGGCGGCAAGGTGGATGTCGTCCGGAAACAGAAGGAGCAGCAGCAGCAGTTCGCGGACCGCCGGGTCCACCTGACCTTCAACGGCGGGGGACTCAAAGGCCTCGAACCGGGGACCCTGGCGGCGGTTTTCTTCGACCTGAACCAGTTGCCCTACGGGGCCGCGATGGTCGAACCCGACGGCACGCTGAAGATGGCCCCCGAGGTCTTCTTCATGGTGCGCGCCTACCAGGAGAAGATGGGGCGCTTTCCGACCCTCACCGTGGCCTACAAACGCCCGGACCTCGGTCAGGTGCAGATCGTCAAGGCCGAACTCGACACGTTGCCCAGCCTGCCGAAAATCGAGCCCGCCCAGGGGGGCGTGTTGCTCAAACCGGAGATGTTCGCGACGGATCAGAAACTCGACCTGCTGATCATCGATGACCAGCTGGCCACATCGTTCGAGGAGTACAAGCGGGACAACGGGCTCATGGGCCCCGTGTACGCAGGGGCTCCGGAAATCAAGCCTCTGACCCCTGAACAGCAGGCAGCCCAGCAGCAACAGCAGTTGAATCGCACGGTCCTGCTGAAGCTTGCTCGACCGGGTCTGCAAGCCCAGGCCGTCAAGGCCGTCTACATCGGTCGGTTCGATGCCCCTATCGGAGCCCCGCTCATCGTGGCTTCCGACGATCGGGGGGTTTCCTTCCGGCCCGAATACGTCTTCGCCCTGGCCACGGCCCGGAAGCGACTCTTCGACAACCGCGAGTTCCCGTGGACCCGGGTTGCCTACATCGACGGGAACGTGCTCAAGGTCTGGAGGTTCCGTCCGATGACCCCCCCGACCTGGTTCGGAGGTCTCGACCGCTTCACCGGACCGATGCCGCTCATCCAGACGGATGGCCCCATCAAGCCTGGAACGGGTGGTGCAATGCCCGAGATTCCCTGGAACCTGCCGAACCAGGTGCTACCGCGATTCGAGGATCTGGGACCGAATCCTGCATTCGAGGCTTCTGCCGTCGAGAGCCAGGTGCCGATGGTCGTCGACAACCTGGATAGATACCGGATGGACCTCCTGCAGTCGGGTGACAGGAATCCCTGATTCGAGCCATGGATCTCCAGATCCTTTTCGGCGTCACGGCGATCGTCCTGCTGGCGGGCACGGGGATGGCCCTGAGTCGTTCCACGTCCCTGGCACAGGCTCGGTCGCGTGAAGCCGGAAGAGGCATGGCAGCAGCTCCTCGAGCCCGTCAGGCCGTTTACCCGTGCCAGGCCTGCGGCATCCGGACACACGAACTGACCCGGGTGCGCGAGCGTCATACAGGCAAGGTTCTGGGTATCTATTGCCGCACCTGCGGCGAGCAATATCGTGGCTGACCCTCGATTTTCATCGAATCTCGACACGTTGCAAACACGCGCCCAATCAAGTTGACGGCGCGAAGTCGCGAAAACCTCCTCGTGATGGGTCGGGGAGGATCCATGACTGGAGCGTGCGCGCAGGGTCGTTCGCCAGGGAGGTCTTTCATGATCGGGGGGAATATGAAGCGGAACGTCCTGGGGCTCGCAAGCGCGATGGTCGCGGTGAGCCTCCCGGCCTGGGCGGGTGAACGGACGCGCGACGAAGCGACCCTGAAGACCCAACAGCAGGTCGAGGTGCGCGACGGGAAGACTTTCAAACGGACGGTGCGCAGCGTCCGGAGGAACGTCGAGGTCGACATCCAGGTCCCGGTCGAGCGGACCCGACAAGATCCGATCACGCGCTATGTCCCGGTGGCGAATCCCCTGACCTACAGGGGCGTACCGGCTGCCGGAACCAGCACCTCCGGTGACACCCGGACCCAAGTGACCCTGTCGCAAACCCGCCAGGACAGCCAGCACAGGACCCTCGTGACGGTCACCACCCGGACCTGGCGTGAGGTGCTCGAAGATGTGCTCATCTTCTCGACGGCATCCTGGCAACATGGCTGGTCCATCGGCAGTTACAAGGTCGAGTGGACCGCCTGGGGCGATGTGAACACGGGATTCAACTACCGAACGCTCACGCGAGGCATCATGCATGCCACGATCGACGCGATGTCCGACGTGGACCGGGAGCGAACCCTGGGCGGTGGACAGTCGATGGTCTTCACCCGCAGTGGACAGTACGTGGGGACCCTGTACCAGTCATGGCCGGGAAACCTCGAAGCGCACTATGGCGAGGGGGGTCGGGTCACGCTCGGAGGCACGAAATACAACATCATCGCCTCGTTCCTGTACAGCCCGCTCGCGCTCGACCTGAATCACGATGGCCGGATCAACGTCACGGGCAAAGCCACCGGTGCGGCGCGCTACAACCTGGCTTCGGGGTTCACGCAGGAAGGGTCCGTCACGTTCGATCTGCGGGGTCTTGGCAAACCGGGTCGCTACGAGTGGCTCCAGGCGACGGGTGACGGTCTGCTGGTCGACGATCGGGATGAGCGCGTCACCCGCATCGCGCGGGGTGACGGGAAGATCACGGGCCTCGACCTGTTCGGTGGCCACTTCGACGGCAATGGCTTCATCAAGGCAGCACGGTTGTTCGAAAACCGGACCCGGGTCGCCAGCCTGGCATTTCCCTCGTTCAAGCCCCGGTCTGGACATATGCTCTCGGGCCAGAATCTCGAGCATCTCAAGGTCTGGATCGATGCCAACCACGATGCCCTGGTCACCCCTGACGAACTCCGGACATTTGAAAACCTCGGCATCACCGAGATCGACCTCGGTTACCACCTGGTCGGCGATGCGGCCGAAACGCGCATGGTCTCGACCTTCACCCAGAACGGGGAGAAACACCTGCTGGAAGACGTGTGGTTCGCCGAAGGCCCCACGCCCTGACGCTTGACCCGCCTTCCCGGGGCTCCTAGCATGGCAACGTCCTCGCCCAAGACAGGAGCCCCACCATGCCCGCTAGCCGCCTCGTACCCGTCGCCCTCGGTTTCGCAGCCCTGGCGATCGCCCAGGTGTCTCAGGCATCCTCGTTGCCCGACCTCCTGTCGGACCTGGCCCCCGGCCTGTCCGCCCGGGTGCTCATCCGCGCCGGGGACAAGCTCTCGGATGGCACGACCTTCGCCCCGCACAACGACCTGACGGCCGTCTTCCCGGGCGCCACCTCGACGACGGTGATGGTCG
>Ga0208788_1001237_pt1 | contig 12436 bp, 9 predicted proteins | sample Wag4_2014_7_11_3_FD_187363 | JGI IMG/M metagenome (GOLD analysis project Ga0208788, IMG submission 187363) | Fresh water mixed with fracking chemicals microbial communities from Ohio, USA - Utica-2 Time Series FC 2014_7_11 (SPAdes) (version 2) ... | reverse complement strand
GATTCGTCGGGCTGAGCCGCCCCGGTTTGATTTCTCCATTTTAACAAGGCCTTTTGTTGTCGGGGGGTCAAAAACCAGAGCTGTTGCAATTCCGGATACCATATATACAGGAAAGAACGCGGCTGAACCGCAGGCAAAGGGCCTATCCTTTCTTGTATTTTGACAAGCCGAGCCGAGTCCATTCCCGGCAAAGATTTCCATTCGGCCCAATCGACCCAGCCGCCCCAAAGGCGGCGGTGCATTAAAATTCTAGAAACCGAGGCGGGCCCTAGTCCGGGCAGCTGCAACAGCTGTAGGGAATCGGCCGAGGCCAGGTCCAGCGTTTGAGCTTGAGCTTTAGGCGTAGTTTCCCTTTGTTCATGGGGTTTTAGTTCAGGAAAGCGCAGCCGTTGTTTCAGTTCCGCAACCAGGCTTCCGGGCAGCACCGACAGCCGGTCCAAGCGGTCGGGGCGATTCAGCCACCCTTCTTGCTGCCAGCGCAAAGCCAGTGCGGCTTGGGCGGGCGAAAGGCCCATGTTTTGCCAATCTTGCTCCGTAAGATCCATTAAAGCTGTGCCTGCGACCGGCAGCAAAATGGGGCGCCGGTCTTTGTTGGGAAAGCGCGTTTTTGGGTCCTTTGGGGGCTCCCATTCCCAGCCCGGCGGCAAAGGTTCCAGGCTCAGGCTTGCCGAATCTGGGGGGGCGGCCTCAGGAAAAAACACCGGCGACAACAGGCGCAAAAGCAGAAAGAGCAAAAGGGCGCCCAAAATGGCTCCCAGGTCTGATCGAAGTACATTCATCAGGCAAAGTTCGGACCGAAATCAAAAATAGTCGTTTACCTAACGGATAAAGTTCTGTCCCCTTTTAGCTGCAACGGATACAGAGGGTTTAAAAAACAAATTCCATGGTTTTTGGGAGGGTTCGCCGAACGGAATCCTGCCAAGAAAACAAGACCCAAGGTGCTGCAGGTTTTGCGGAAAGGGGCAGGTTCGGCCGTGCTACAGGCTCGCAGGTTGGTACGGGGAAAAAGCTGCCGACTCTTGTTTTGAGCATGTTTTGCTGCCGAGGCTGGGGCGTTATAACAAAATAAGGTGGCGAAAATGCTGAGGCCCTGCGGGCGGGATTGACGGAGCTAGCCCACAGGCTCGGGGCGGCTGGCAGTGCGCGCGCCAAAGAGCGACCTTGGGAGCTACTTTGGTGCCGCTGCTGCCCCGCCCCGGGCCGAGGACTAGCTCGGAAAGCCCGTATCCCGCCCAAAAAATCCAAAAAACAAGACAGAAACCATCTGCCTTTTGGGGTATATTTGGGCTGTGAAGGATTTTCGGCCTGTATTTGAGCGTGGATTGCGGCCTTATGTGCCGGCGGCAGCGCTGTCTGTTTTGTTGGAGTGGTTTGGTGCTGGGCAGTTGCAATTGAAAATAACGCGGCCGCGCAACAGCAAACTGGGCGATTACCGGCCGGCGCAGCCCAAACTGGGCATTGTGGTGCCCCGCATCAGCATCAATGGGAACTTGAACACGTATTCTTTTTTGGTGACCCTGACGCATGAATATGCGCACCATTTGGTTTGGGAAAAATATGGGGCGAAAGCCCGTGCCCACGGGCCGGAATGGCAGCAGGCCTTCCGCGATTTAATTAATTTGTTTTTGGGCCGCGGTGTTTTTCCGCATGAACTTGAAAATCAATTGGTCATGTCTATGGCCCGGGCCAAGGCCAGCACCTGTGCCGACCCGGATTTGTACAAGGCCTTGCGCAACTACGATGCTACGCCTGTTTTACACTTGGAGGATTTGCCGGAGGGCAGCAACTTTGAATTGGCCAATGGGCGCGCGTTCAACAAGGGGCCGCTGCGCCGCAATCGGTTTTTATGCAAAGAGTTGAAAACGGGGCGGGAGTATAGTGTGGCGGGGTTGGCGGCGGTTAGGGTTTTGGAGTAGAGGGGGTTGTATCTGCCTTTTGCAGTAGATACAATCGGCAGGAGGAGCCCAGTTTTTTTGCAAGTGCCTGGCGGTAAGATATAAACCAGGACCCGGCACGCAATAAATACCCCGTATAGAAAATTCCGACAGGTTGACTTTCTTTTACTACGAACCCATGCCTGGCAAAGTTCTTGTGCCAGAATGCTGAACTAAAAAAATACAGCTCTGTTATGATGTTTCCGCGTTCTCCATGCAGTTCCGGCCAAAAATGCCGAATTAATGTACGCAGAACCAGTCCGGGCTTTCGTACTAAAGTTGAACGGCTGTACAAATGTTTCTTACGCAATATACCCAACGGGTGAACCATGCTGGTCCAAAACCGCCAAGATGTAGTGGGTAAAATGTGCAGAACAAGGCCTCCGGGTTTGAAGACCCGCTGAATTTCGGCATGCATGCCGCTTAGGTCGGCTACGTGCTCCATTACATTTGAACTAAACACCACATCAAAATGGGCGTCGGGAAAGGGGATGTGTTCGCCGTCGTAGATTAAAACCGGAAAATCTTAGCGAGGGAGGTATTCTGTGCTTGGGAGGTCAATGGCGGAAACTGAAAAGCCTTGGTCGCTGAGTTGCTTGGCCTGCCAACCGGCGCCGGCACCCAGTTCGAGTAAATTCGCACCTTGGGGAAAATGTGCTATTGCTTGAGTTAATTCAGCCTGGCGGATTTGTTGAAGGAAAGGGTAATCGAACACGGGTCAAAGTTCGCATTTAAATTGAAAACAATTTATAGTTGAGCTGAAAATTCATTTTGAATGCTAATTCCGCCGCATTAAGGAGGCTTTAAAGGCCAAACATATGTTCAATTGTTTTTGAGTCAGGTTAACCTTGATTTCACCTTGGCGATAATCATACTTTAAATGTAAGTCGATTGAACCGGTTGCATTCTATTGATTTAGCGCCTACCTTTGAAAACCAAAACAAAATCATGCGCTACGCTGTCATCATGGCCGGGGGAATTGGAAGCCGTTTTTGGCCCATGTCTACCCGTCAGAAGCCCAAACAATTTATCGATATCTTGGGAACCGGAGAGAGCATGATTCAAGCCACCTGGCGGCGCTTGCTTCCCCTTTTCCCTCCCGAACGCATTTTGGTGGTTAGCCACGAAGACTACCGGGCGCTGTGCATGGAACATTTGCCGGACTTAAACCCCGAGAATTTGCTCTGTGAACCCAGCCGAAAAAACACGGCTCCCTGCTTGGCTTATGCCGCGTATCTGCTTCAGGCCCGCGATCCGGCATCGAGCATGGTGGTGTTGGCCGCCGACCACTTGATTTCAAAAGAAACGGAATTTCTGGCCGTATTGGAAAAAGGCTTGAGTTTTGCCGAACAACAGCCGGCATTGGTTACGCTGGGCATTCGCCCGCACCGCCCCGATACCGGATATGGGTACATACAGTTCAATCGAGAAAGCCAAACCGGCATCGAGGGTATACAAAAAGTAAAAACCTTCACCGAGAAGCCCAATGCCGAATTGGCCATGAGCTTTATCAACAGTGGGGATTTTCTGTGGAACTCGGGCAATTTCCTTTGGAAAACCTCCACTTTTATTCAGGCTATCGAACAGCATTTGCCCGATGAAGCGGCCTTATTTCAAGAAGCGGTGCCCAAGCTGACCGGCCCGGAGGGTTCGGCCGAAATACGGCGCATTTACGCCATGGTAAAAAACATCAGTGTGGATTACGCCATTTTGGAGCGGGCCGACAATGTATTTGTGGTGTCGGCAGACATCGGTTGGACCGATTTGGGAACTTGGGGTTCCCTGCGTGAGCAGTCCTTACTGGTCGGAGAGACCAATGCCCTGTTGGGTGGGCAGATTCTGGCGCTGGAATCGGAAGGCTGTTTGGTGCATGTGCCCGCAGGCAAAAAAGTGGTGCTGCAAGGAGCTAAGAACCTATTGGTTGTAGAAAGCAACGGAGTGCTGCTGGTGTGTCCAGTGCAAGATGAACAGAAAATTAAAGAGGTGGTGGGAACGGTGAAGGATAATTGGGGGGATGAGGTGTTGTAAGGAGTTGTTTTTTTAGAAACCAGTTTACAGCAAAGTTCGCCGAGGGAGCCGCAAAGTTCACAGAGATTTTGGGGCGCTTTATTCAACTACACCCCCTCTGTGCCCTTTGTGCCGACTTGGAGCCCTTTGTGGTAAAAAAAACGTTTAATCAATACCACACGCTTACTATGCCATAAACGTCAAAAATCATCCGAACTCAAACAGCCCAAGGTCTCCCTAATCCCCAAACCCAACTCGACCTTAGCCCGCCAACCCATCTCCATCAACCGTGTCGAATCCATAACCTTCCTTGGGGTACCATCCGGATACTCCGGATTAAATACCAGTTTCCCCCGAAACCCCGTTGCCTCCGCAATTTTCTCTGCCAAGTCCCGAATGCTGATCTCCGTTCCTGTTCCAATGTTCACCGGCTCTTCCGAGCTGTAATGCTCTATTAAAAACAAACAGGCCGAAGCCAAATCGTCGCAGTGCATAAATTCCCGAAGTGGACTTCCCGTACCCCAGACCTCTACCTCAGAACGGCCCTGACGCACGGCCTCACTAAATTTCCTCAACAAAGCCGCCATCACATGCGATTGCTTGGGGTGGTAGTTGTCGCCCGGGCCATACAGGTTGCAGGGCAAGACCGATATGAAATCGGAACCGTATTGCTGTCGGTAGGCCCGAACCATTGACATTCCCGCCAATTTAGCCATGGCATAGGGCTCGTTGCTGGGCTCCAAAGGGCCGGTCATTAAATATTCCTCTTTCAACGGCTGAGGAGCCAGCTTGGGATAAATGCAAGAAGAACCCAAAAACAGCAATTTGCGCACCCCAAACCGGCGAGCCGCCTCAATCACATTGTTTTGAATTTGAAGGTTGTCGTAAATGAATTCGGCCGGATACGTTGAATTTGCCCAGATTCCCCCCACCTTGGCGGCAGCCAGAAAAACATACTCCGGCCTCTCTGCTTCAAAAAACCGCTGCGCCGCCGAACTGTCTCGCAAATCAAGCTCTTTGGATGTTTTGTGCACAATATGCCGGGCCCCTGCCTGCTGTAACGCTCGAACAATAGCAGCGCCCACCATGCCCCGGTGGCCCGCCACATAGTGTTTCCCAGATTCGATGTTAAACGCTTCACTCATTTTGGTACAATAAATTTTAATCCTTTCCCGTCCAAAACGCGGACCCTTTCCATCAATTCCAAATCGGCATCCATCATTTCGGCCACCAAATCCTCCAAGGTGGTTCGGGGCTCCCAACCCAACTTTTCTTTGGCCTTGGCCGGATTCCCCTTCAACTGATCGACCTCGGTCGGCCTGAAATACCTGGAATCTACCCGAACAACTACCTGCCCCAATGCAAACGGCCACCTGCCGTCCTTGCTTTCCAATACAATTCCGATTTCCTCTTTTCCACCGCCCTCAAACTTCAATTCTAAACCAATGCAGGCAAAAGCCAGTTTAACAAAATCGCGCACGCTAACGGTTCTGTTGCTGGCAATCACAAAATCGTCAGGTTCATTCAGCTGCAGCATGGCATGCATGGCCACCACATAATCCTTGGCATGCCCCCAATCGCGCTCGGCATTCAAATTGCCCAAATACAAGCAGTTGCTTTTCCCATAAGCCATTTGGGCGATGCCTCGGGTAATCTTCCGCGTTACAAAGGTTTCTCCCCGCAATGGGCTTTCGTGATTGAACAAGATTCCATTACAGATGAACATGCCATAAGCTTCGCGGTAATTCACACCAATCCAATGGGCATACAGTTTAGCAACGCCGTAGGGCGATCGCGGATAAAAGGGCGTGCGTTCGGTTTGGGGCACCTCTTGCACCATGCCGAACATTTCAGACGTAGAGGCCTGATAAATCCGGGTGCTGCTTTCAAGTCCAGCGGAACGAACGGCTTCAAGAATACGCAAAAAGCCCATGGCGTCTACATTGGCGGCATATTCGGGCTCACTGAAACTCACCTGTACATGGCTCATGGCCCCAAGATTATACAACTCATCCGGGCGGATTTTTGCCAACAATCGAAGCAAGTTGCTTGAATCGGTTAGGTCTCCATAATGCAGGTAAAACTTCCCGGACTGCTCGTGAAGGTCTTCAAATAAATGATCGATCCGGTCGGTGTTCAATTGAGAGGCCCTTCGTTTTACCCCATGAACTTCGTAGCCCAAACTCAGCAAATACTGACTTAAATAGGCCCCATCTTGTCCGGTAACCCCAGTAATTAGTGCTTTTTTCATGATTGTTTTCAAAAATGGGAATATGGAAACTCCCGTAAGTTTCTACCTAATTGAATTTTTATAAAAATGGGAAATAGGCCTTTCTGCGCAGGTAAAAAACATCTCTTTTCGCATTCCAATCTAAATTTTCAGGCAAATTTTTCAATACGGAAATCAATTGACCGGTGCGCTTAAGGTCCAACAGCTTCTTCCCCCATTTGATGCAATAGTCTTTGCGCATTTTATCCGTATTTAAATCCAGGATTTCAACCTGTCTGAGATTATATTTAAACGGTTGCGGCAATCCTAAACTTAAAGCAAACGACGGATTTGAAGAATTCTTAGCACTAAATAAGGCATCGAAAATTAATAGTTCCTCATGAATGATATCGGAGTCTTCCAAAGCCTGCTTGTTTTGATATGCCGATTTCGTCTCTAAATGCCTTCGAAAGTTGCCTATAATTGAATCTGTTACTACAAAACGTTGTGGGGCAAATTTTAAGTTAAGACAAATCCACAATTCTAAATCCATCGCAAAATGGAATCGTTCATCCAAGCCTCCCAAGGCTTTTATCTCCGCCAGATTAAAATAAGTTCCCTCCTGATTTATATTAAAAAAAACTACGCTATTCTCGCTGTTTTGGCCGATGAAGGAGGGATTCCTCCGATGCGAGAACTCCCTGTCGTTCCATACATTGGCATACCCACAAATTGCCGCGGGGGGCTCTTGCTGTTGTGCCCATACCTCAGCCACATGTTTAAGTGCCCCCGGCTCAGCAAAATCATCGGAATTAATCCAGTTAAATATTTGCCCGCTCGACCGTTCTATGCCCTTATTGATGGCATGGCTTTGCCCCCGATCCTTCTCCGATTCCCAATAGGTAAGGTGATTGCTGTGTTTTTTTATGATTTCAATCGTTTCGTCGGTGCTGCCCCCATCAAAAATAAAATATTCTAAATTCGGATAGCCCTGACTAAGAACAGAATCTATGGTTTGTTCTATAAACTGACCTTGATTAAATGATGGGGTAACAATCGATATTTTGGGCCACGGTGCACTCATTATGGTTATTTTGATAAATGGGTTTAGATGGAATCGAGCAGCGGGGCTGTTGAATTCTCTCAATGTTTGATGATGTGTATTCCCCGAATACGTTGCCTTGGCTTTAAATTATGAGGCGTCGTGCGGGAAAATGGGGGCTACTGCGCATGCTTGACTTGTTCTTGCACCCAATGGTAGGTCGATTGCATACCTTCATGCAAAGTAAATGCCGGCTTCCATCCCACTTTTTCAACGATTAGTGCGTTGTCTGAATTTCGACCACGCACGCCCTGGGGTCCCGAGATATTTTTGACGCTCACATTCTTGCCAGAAATACCAATTACCATGTTGGCAAAATCGTTGATGGAAATCATTTCCTCAGAACCAATATTTACGGGGCCTTCAAAGTCAGACATTACCAAAGCACGAACGGCATCGACACAATCATCGATGTATAAAAAAGAGCGGGTTTGCTTTCCATCCCCCCAAATCTCAATTTCACCCCCATCCACGGCTTCTGCTACCTTGCGCGCAACCGCTGCAGGTGCCTTTTCTTTGCCGCCTCGCCATGTACCTTCTGGACCATAAATATTATGAAAACGGGCAATTCGGACCTTTAGTTTGTAGTTCCTACTGTAGGCAAGAAACAATCGTTCACTGAACAACTTTTCCCAACCATATTCGCTATCGGGTGCGGCCGGGTAAGCAGACTCCTCGCAGCACTTTGGGTTTTCGGGGTCAAGTTGGTTGTATTCAGGATACATGCAAGCTGAAGAACTGTAAAAAACGACCCCGGCCTTCTTTCGTCGCGCCACATCTGCCACATTCAAATTGATGGTAGCTGAATTGTGCATCACATCGGCATCGTTTTCTCCCGTGAAGATGTATCCTGCTCCACCCATATCGGCAGCCAGCTGATAAATTTCATTCACATTTTCCTCAACGACCAAATCCACCACCTTGGGGTCTCTCAAATCTCCAATGATAAATTCATGCGCCTCTGACTCTGAAAAATCCGGGCGCTTCAAATCCACAGCACGGACATGATACCCTTCCCTACGCAACCGCTTTACCAAATGACTCCCGATAAATCCACCGCCTCCTAAAACCAATGCCTTTTTCATAATTTTATTTTGAAGCAAATTTACTATATTCAAAATGCATTTTAGATGTTGTTCAAATTTGAAACTTAACGGTTGAATTGCTGGTCATGATCGGATTCTTTCCTCTTTCTTAGTCCGAATTCCTGCTTCATTCTTTAAATATATGCTGCCCCACCAACATTCTTAACCGCTGACTTTGAGTCCTGCGTTGATACCTGGTTTTGCGTTCTTCATTATTGGAATTTAGGCTCAGCTTTTCTACTCCCAGGGCAATAGAAACCAAATCGTTCGCTTCATAACACACCCGACCAAATCCATTCTCTTCCACCAATCTGTTCATCAATCCCAGATCCTTCGGCGCCACCAATATCGGCCTGCCACAACCAATGTAGTCAAATACCTTGGCGTAAATATTGTTGTAGGCCGGGTCAGATATCGCCAACAAGGCATCTGCCGCTAAATTGTGCTGCAAACTTTCTTCCCTGGGCAAGCGCGGCGTGGCCGACAAAAACGGCTGCAGTTCAGGGTGCCGACTCCAAACCCTGGCCCATTGTTCCGGAAAGTTCTCCAATCCTACAAAACGCAGTTCCAAATCGCCGGGCTTTAATTGCCCCCGCTTCACCGGCACCACAATGGCGTCCAATACAAACTCTACGTCTTGGGTTGATTTTAAGGTTCCGTTGTGTACCCACAGTTGTTTGGCATTCCCCCGAAATCCCTCCCGCGCCTCCGGAATATCCCGGTACCCGTTCAATAAGGTGAAAACCTTCCGGTTGAACAAAAAAGTGTAAAATTCGGCCAAGGCCGGGCTCGCCGCTGTAATCATGGCCGCGGAACTCAAGTACTTCTGCTCTTTTCTCCATTCCACCTGCCTAAGCATAAAGGCCAACCCTCCCCGTTGCCGTATGGTTTCCTGATTCAAGTACCAACCGTCCCGATAATCGGCCACCCAGGGAATTCCAAACTTGCGGTGCAAGCGATAGGCATGCCTGAAATTTTGAAAGGGATTGCCCGTCGCCACCAATACATCGGCTTTGTTTGCGCTCAGGTAGGCCTTTGCCCCGGAATACAAATACGCATGCCGATCAAACCCGCTGTAAACCCAACTGCCTAAATTCCAAACCGCTGTAACGGCTTTGCGCAATACCGTAGGCTGATTTCTTGGAAAATTGCGAATCAGCCAATCTGCTGGTACCATGCGATTGGGCACCAATATCTGAGTCAAATTTCCGCCCTTGATTTGCTCAATATTCCCTCGACCTCCATACTCCCAAAACGAAGGATGCGTCTGAGGCCCCGTCCATTTCTTAGTCACCAACACCACGTTTTCTCCCATGTCCAACACATCGGCCACCCAGGCCGAAGGCCGTTCTGCGGCTACGGTATTCAATGGAGGATAATCGTTGCACAAGATCATCCAGGTGCGCCTTCTCTGCAGCAGGGGCCGAATGTTCTTCAGCAACAACTCGGTTTGGGCCTGGCGCGAATACATCTCCACAAAGCGCGTGTCTGCCGCCGCCACGTGTCCCCTTTCTTTCCATGCCTGCAAATGGGTCTGAAGCTGTTTTTTCAAGGCGCTTTCATTGTCGGCAATGCTCCCAATTCGGGTTTGCAGTACAATGAGCTCAATGATGTCTTTGTCGTTCGGGTACGCCAATACAGGGCGACCCGCGGCCAGATAATCAAACAATTTGCTCGATGGAATGCCCTTTTGCCTGTAGGTTAGCATCAACAGCACATCGGCCTGCCGAGTGCGTTCTAAAGCCTGTTCCACAGGCATCCGCGGACTAAATTCTAACCGACTCCACATTTCTTTCGGCAAGGCTTGCTTGACCCGCTCCACCTGCGATGAACTATAAATCAATCCCAAAAACACCAGCTTCCAGGGCACATCAGGAACAGCAGCCACTGCCTCCTGCCAGGCCATAAGAAAGGACTCCAAGGGCTGAGCCCAGTACAAAGACCCGCTGTACAGCAGGGTAAATTCTTTGTTTTGAGGCGGAGTTTCTGCCGGCAATACGGCATTAAATCCATTCATTACAGTAAAGCCCGGCCGGCCCGTCAGGGTTGAAATCCGTTCAATATACTCTTCTGACACCGAGCAAATGGCGCTGGCAGAACCCACCCAAAGCTGTTCCGTCCGCCGATCTAAATTCCGCATCCAACGGGCAAACCAGCCCTGTATCGGCACCAACTGGTTTGTTGACCAGTCGTCGCGGTAGTCGGCCACCCAAGAAACGCCCAATTCCCGCTGGGCTCTCCATCCATAATAAAACAATTGGAAGGGGTTGCCACTCACCACCAGCAACCGAACTTCTGGATGCTGCCGTAAGTAGTCAAGGGCATATTCGCCGACCTGATGCGAAGGATTCAAACTGGGGAGCCACCGCCCCAACCACCGCTCGATCATGGACAGAAATCGGCGCACCGGAGCCACAAAAAAATACTGCGGACCGGTAATTAGCCGGTCTCTCCAAAGGGGTTTAAACGGCACGGTATGCACTTCTGCCCCGTTCTCCGTCTTAATTTCCACGTTTGTTCCGCTGGGCAAGGCAACATCCCGATCGTGTCCAATGGGCTGCTCCCAGTTTCGGGCAATCACCACCGGCTCCACCTCTTCCCGGCTTAAATGCTTCACCCAGCCGCTTACCCGATTGGCAGCGGTTAAGCTGCAGGGCGGATAAAAATAGGTGAGAAACACCACCTTGGCGGGACTGGAATTCATGCCTGTAAAATTAGGTGTTTTAAAGAGTTAAGAGGACGGGGGGTTTTTTTACCACAAAGTTCGAAGAGGGAGCCGCAAAGTTCATAAATGGGAATTAATCTTTAACACCCTCTCTTTGAGAACTTTGCGCCGACCTTGTTCCCTTTGTGGTAAAAAAATTATCCTTTGTGGTAAAAAAACTTTTTGCCTGCTTCACCGGCCACGAAAGCCTCCGCAACACATGCATCACGCTGGGGTATGCCAAATGCGGTACCGGAGGCTGTTCCATGTAAAAATCAAATTCCTCCTCCCAAAACCCCAGCTTTTTCAGCACAAAACGCTTGTCTTTTTCTAATAATTCCGTCGGACAAATGGGCTTGCCGAGTTCTTCCAGTGCCTCGGCACGGCTCAGCTGACCGGCACAAATCAGGGTTGACAAATGGCTCTTCCGCTTATCCACCCCAAACTTCTTCGGCAAAATATAAGACTGATAAAAGCGCGTAAACACCGATTCATGGTGCTTTCCCCCATAGTCTTGCCAACCCAACTCGGCCCGCAAACGCTGCTTTACGGCCTCCTTCTGGTAGGGCACATAATTCAAAATGGGGATAGAAACGGGCGCTTTCCCTCCCTGTCCCCAGCGGTATTGGTAGTACGACATCAACGGAAAACTCGGAATGGGAATCTCCCCAAACCGCTTATGAATTCCCAGAATATTTAAGTGGTCTAATTTATTGTGAATCCAGGCCGAGGGCAGCTGTCCTTCGGTCGCAAAATGTTCTCCACTTAAAATATAGCGGACCTTGAACTTCCGGGCCACCCGAAACAACGTCGCGGCAATGGCATGATCGGTCAAGGCTTCAATATCAATCACTCCGGCGCGAATGTAGGCCCGCTGAAGGTCCCGGAACTCTTCCCAGCGCACCACATACGTAAACAAATCCATGTTCAGTGCGCTCAGCATCCGCTCCATGTTCAAGACAGCCCGTTCCGAATTCCAGCCGTTGTCAAAATGCACGGCCAGTACGCGCAGGCCTAGGTCCTTGCTGAGCAGTGCCACGTACGAGCTGTCGACCCCTCCACTCAGTCCAATCAGCGCATCGTAGGGTTTTCCTTTCCCCTCTCTGCGCAGCTTTTGCAGCAAAACCTCCAGCTCAGCCGCCGATTTTTGCCGTTTCGGCGCCGTTTCCGCATAATGCCGGCAGACCGAACACCGACCGGCCGCATCCAAGCGCAGGTCAGGCACATCAACCTCATTCAGCAGGCATTGCCCACATTCCCTCATCGAATCCATGGTTTAGGCTCAAACATACTGAAAAACAGGGGGTTGATACACTGATGGGTTTTTTGTGGGGCGGCTGCGGGCTTTCACAGGTAGTCCGCGGTGCCGGGCGGGGCCGCCAGCGGGTTTGCGGG
>Ga0208788_1001236_pt1 | contig 12458 bp, 9 predicted proteins | sample Wag4_2014_7_11_3_FD_187363 | JGI IMG/M metagenome (GOLD analysis project Ga0208788, IMG submission 187363) | Fresh water mixed with fracking chemicals microbial communities from Ohio, USA - Utica-2 Time Series FC 2014_7_11 (SPAdes) (version 2) ... | reverse complement strand
CACTCCAGACCAAGCGCGGTGTGGTCACGCGTGTCGCCACGCGACCGGTCTCCGTGCGGAAGCCCTCGCGCGCGACTTGCTCGGCTTGTGACGCGTCTACGGAGGGTAGCGCCGACAAGAGTTCGAGCCCCACGAACGCGGTCGACTGCACCGAAAGGACGCGCCCCTCCAGATCGAGCAGCACATTCACGGCGGCTTGCTGCGCGGGCACCTCGCCGTGCTCTTGACGGAAGCGCACGGTCCACTTGTCCGTCGTGCCCAACACGCCCAAGGGCAAGAAGACGACGCGCTCGAAGCGCAAGGTTGCCGGGTCGACTCCTACGAGAGCGCGTGTCTGCACCAAGGCCTGCTGCGCGATGCGCACGGCTTCGGCCTCGTCCAGAACGCGCTCGGCAAGGCGCAGCTGCGGCAGGTACAAGCCTTCTTGCGCGATGTTCGCTCTGGCCAGGCCAAAGCCACCGACGGAAAGGAGACTGACACTGGTGGCGACGGTGGTCGCAAGGAGCGAGGTGCGCATGAGGGGGCCGGTTGCCGGAGGCTTGTCAGGATACCGCTTGCCCCCACGGGCGGTAGACGGCGATCATGCATACGTGGTGGAAGCTTGGGATCGCACAAAGGAGCTCGCACGCGCCAACCGCGCGTTCTATCGCGCGTTCGAGGCGTTGGACATCGAGAGCATGCTGGCCATCTGGGATGACGACGAGAGCATCCGTTGCGTGCATCCGGGCGCGCAGATGTTGGTCGGACGCGAGCAGGTCTTTGGTTCGTGGCGGGCGATCTTTGCTGGCCAGCCGCAACTATCGTTCGATCTTACGGATGTGGATCTGCGCGTGATGGGCGATTTGGGTTGGGTCTCGTGTGAAGAGCACTTGCGCATGCACGACGCACAAAAGGACCCGGAGTTCAAAGCTGTGTGCACCAATCTCTACTTGCTGCGTGAAGGCCAGTGGCGTTTGGTGCTGCACCATGCCTCGCCGCTGGCGCGGCGCTTGGGTCCTTGAGCTGCACGCGCGTGAAGATCGCTGTCCTCACCTCGCTGTATCCTTCGCCTGCGCGGCCGCGCGAAGGCATCTTCGCGGAAGAACGCTGGAAACGCATGGCGGCACGCGGGCATCAGGTGCGCATCGTGCGCCCTGTGCCGTGGTGGCCGTTTCCATTTGGGCCGCGCGAGTACCGCGAGCTGCGTGCGGAACCGCAGCACGAGTCGCGCGCAGGCCTGGAGATTGTGCGGCCTCGCTACCTGCATTGGCCCGGAGCCGCGCGCGGCAATGCGCGACGCTTTGCTGCGGCTGGTTGCAGGGCATTGGAGGCGGGTGCGGCTCCCGAGGTGGTCATCGCGGACTATGCATGGCCGGCCGCACAAGCGGTGTACGGCTGCAAGGCACGCGGGTGGCCCTTCGTGGTGCATGGGCGCGGCAGTGATGTGCTGCAGGTCGCTGGCGAAGCAGGTTTGCGCGCCGAACTGGCCGCAGCTGTCAAAACGGCTGGACATTGGTGTGCGGTCTCTGCGCAGCTAGTCCAGACCTTGGACGAGCTCGGATCCGCCCGTCAAGGCCACTTGACAGCCAATGGTGTCGATGGGCGCCTGTTCCATCCGCTGGACCAGGCAGATGCGCGCCGTCACATCGGTCTCAGCCTGCCGGGACGCATCGCGCTCGTCGTAGGGCACTGGATCGAACGCAAGGATCCACTGCTCGCTCTCGAGGCTGCCGCCTTGGTGCCACGCGCCGAACTCGAGCAGATTGTGCTCATCGGGCGCGGCCCTCTGGAAGCGGACCTTAAGGCGCGTAGCGCGCGTCCTGACCTGCAGGGGCGCGTGCGCTTCATGGCGGAGTGCGCGCCGGCGCAACTCGCGCAGTGGTACAACGCGGCCGATGTGCTGCTGCTGACCAGCCGCCGTGAGGGCCGGCCCAATGTGGTGCTGGAAGCCCTAGCCTGCGGCTTGCCGGTGGTCGCCACCGAAGCCGGCGGCACGGCAGAGTTGCTGGGCCACGCTGCACGAGGTCTCGTGCAGCAACGGACACCGCAAGCCGTTGCAGAGGCATTGCGTGCGGTGTTGCACCAACCGCGCGAGCGTGAGGCGTTGTGTGCCTCCGTCGCCCATCTTGACTGGGATGCCAGTTGCGCTGCCTTGGAACACGTGCTGCAGGGCGCCATCCAATCTCCTTACAAGGCGCAGTCATGAAACTGCTGTACCACCACCGCACACAAGCCGAAGACGGCCAAGCGGTGCACATCCGTTCGATGCAACAGGCCTTCCGCACCATTGGCTGCGAGGTCCACGAGCTGGCGTTGGTGCAGCGTACGGCTGCTGCGAAGCCCGCCAATCCTGCGCGCGCATGGAACTGGATGTCGTTGGTGCCGAACTTTGTGCGCGAACTGGCCGAGTACCAGTACAGCTCGTGGGCACGCCCGCGCATCGAGCGAGCCGTGCGCGCAGAAGGCATCGACTTCATCTACGAACGCTATGCATTCGGCAACACCGGTGGTGTGGCCGCAGCACGGGCTACGGGTGTGCCGCTCGTGCTAGAGGTCAACTCCCCCATGGTGCTGGAGTTGTCGAAGACACGCGGGCTATCGTTCCCTGCGCGCGCGCGCCGTGTAGAGCAACGCATCTTCCAAAGCGCGGATCGTGTCTGCGTGGTGACGCAAGTGCTGGCCGAGATGCTGGTCGAGATGGGCGTGGCGCGCGAGCGGCTCTTCGTCACGCACAATGGCGTGCATCTGGAGCACTATTGCTGGAACGATCGTCCCGCAGCACGACAAGCAGCGTATGCGGGCCTTGAGCTACCCGAAGCCCTGCGCGGACGCTTGCTGTTCGGCTTCGTGGGCTACTATCGCGACTGGCACCGCCTCGATCTTGTGCTCGATGCACTCGCCTCTCCACAGCTGCGTGACGCCGGCCTTGTGCTCGTGGGCGAAGGCCCCGCCCACGCAGGACTGGTGGCGCGTGCGCGGCAGTTGAACTTGGAGGCCCGCGTGCACTTTGCTGGTCCGCGGCCGCACGCAGCGATCGCCAACCTCTTGCCAGCGTTCGATGTGGCCTTGGTGCCGGCCATCAATCCCTATGCCTCGCCGCTGAAGCTGTTCGAGTACATGGCTGCGGGACTGCCCACCATCGCGCCGGACCAACCGAATCTGCGCGAAGTGCTGACGGATGGACACGAGGCGCTGTTGGTACCGCCCAACGATGCGGAAGTCTTGCACCACGCGATGGCGCGCTTGGCAACAGACGCCGAGCTCCGTTCCCGCTTGGGGAACGCTGCGCGCGCCGCCATCGTGGCGCGTGACCTGACCTGGGAAGGCAATGCACGACGCGTGGTAGAAGCCGTGCGACCACTCCTCGTGCGTATGGCTGGCCAGCGTCCGAGCGCCTAAACTGGCGTTGAGGAACGCACCATGGTCGTTGCTGCTCACCCTGGCTGTACCCAAGCACCTCGGCGTCAACTCGAAACGCTGGCCATCGAAGAGATGCGCATCGCACCACGCTGGAAGGTGATTCTGCACAACGACAACACGACGACCTTTGCCTTTGTCACGGGACTGTTGATGAGCCTCTTCCATAAGGATTTGGTCGAAGCCGAGCGTCTTACATGGGAAGTCCACGACGAGGGAGCCGCGGTCGTCGAGATCACGAGCTTGGAGCGTGGCGAGTTGTATGTCGAGCAGGTGCACTCGCTCGCACGGCCGCGCGGCTATCCTTTGGCGGCAACGCTGGAACCCGAATGAGTGCGCAGCATGATCGCTCGGCCGTCGTCGTAGGTGGCGGCATCGCAGGCTTGGCTAGTGCGTGGTGCTTGCGTCAAGCGGGCTGGACAGTGCGCATCCTTGAGCGCGATGACCCGCGCACGATTGCATCGAGTGTAGCCGCTGCGCTGTGGCATCCCTTTGCCGTCGGCGGTGGCAAGACCGACGAGTGGGCACTGGACACCTATCTGCGTTTGGTGGAGTTCGCTCGCGATCCGCGCAGTGGTGTGGTGGTGCGTCAAGGCTTGGAGCTGAAGCGCGAGCCGGCGCCGCCGCCTGCGTGGGCTGCGCACCATCCGGACTTCCGCTTGGCACGCCCCGATGAGCTGCCGCCGGATCGCTCTACAGGCTTTGTGTTCAGCGCGCCCGTCGCCGAGATGAGCCTGTTCTTGCCGTGGTTGCGCGCACAACTACACCTACAGGGTGTGTCCTGCACCACCCAGACGGTTATGGATCTGCGTCCGCTGTGTGACGAAGCGGATGTAGTTGTCAATTGTACTGGACTAGGAGCACGGCACCTTGCCGACGATGCCACCCTTGTGCCATGGCGCGGGAGCGTGCTGCGTGTAGAGCGCGAAGCCCTCGAGACCTTCACTTTGGACGACGATGATCCGCTGCGGGCCACCTACATCATTCCGCGCACCTCGGACTGTGTGCTGGGGGGCAGTGTGGAGCCCGGTGTGGAATCGCTCGAACCCGAAGTCAGCACTCTGGCGGCGATCCGCGCGCGTTGCGCGACACGCGTGCCTTCCGTAGCCGACGCGCGCTTGCTGTCGACGGCCACCCATCTGCGGCCCTGGCGACCTACGGTACGAGTGGAAGCAGAAGACCTGAGCTCGGGCGGCCGCATCGTGCACAACTACGGGCATGGCGGCGCAGGAGTCACCCTAGCCTTTGGATGCGGCGCCGAAGTGGTGCGCTTGGCGTCTGCAGTACCCGTAAGGTGCTGAGCACGCTATCGTGTAGGCCCGTTTGCCATGACCGTCCCCTTCCCCGCCTCGAATCGGCCCACACTGCACCGCGAAGGTCAGTACGCAGCCAAACTCCTACGCTCCGCGCGGCGTGCGCATGCCGCTGGTGTGGCGCTGCGTTTTGCAGAACGCAACCCGGAACTCGCCCAGCGCTTTGAGTCCAAGTTCTTCGGTGATCAACGCGCGCATGCCGAAGGCTTGATTGATCACTTGGCCGTAGCGATGGAGTGCGATCGCCCGCTGCTGTTCGAGGCGCAAGTGGCGTGGCTCAAGTCCGCGTTCGCTGCACAGCAAGTGCCGGTCGAAGTGCTGCGCGGCACACTCCAAGCGTTGCGCGACGAGGTCATGCAGGAACTGCCGACGGATCCTGCGCGACGCGCGGCTGCGCTCTGTGATCAAGTGCTCGCTGGATTTGACGCGCTGCCCGCTGCGCTAGTGAACCACATCAGCGTCGACAAGCCGCACGCGCGGCTAGCGCAGGCGTACTTGTTAGCCGTACTCGAAGGACGCCGCGAAGATGCCATCGAGATGGCACTCAAGGCCCTGGAGGACGGACTCTCGATCCACGACTTGTACCGGCATGTGCTGTCCGCGGCGCAAATCGATGTAGGCCGCATGTGGCAGCGCGGTGAGTTGCATGTGGCCGAAGAGCACATGGCTTCGCGGGCGACGGAGCAAGTCCTCGCCTTGGTCGGCGCACGCTTGCGCCGCGTGCCGCGCCTAGGCAAGCGCATCTTGGTCACCAGCTCGAATGGTGACCTGCATGACATCGGGCTCAAGATGGTGGCGCAACACCTGGAGATGGCTGGCTTTGATGTGGTTTTCCTCGGCGCCAGTACCCCGGGCGACGATGTGGTCCGTGCGATCGAAGACTTCGGCGTCGATGGCTTGGCGCTCGCGGCCAAGCTGACGCTGCACATCCCGGCCTGCATCGAACTGATCCAAACGGTGCGCAATTCCACGCGTGGGCAGAACCTGCCCATCCTGGTGGGTGGAGCACCGTTCGTGGTTGTGCCCGACTTGTGGAAGGTCGTGGGTGCCGATGCAGCCGCGACGCATGCTGCGGATGCGGTTCCGGCCTTGAAGATGCTGCTGAATGTGAGCTGAAGCGCCCGCAGGAGTCAGGACGCGCGCGGACGGCGCTTGGCCGCGGCAATCAAGCGCTCGACCGATTGCGAATGCTGGGGAAAGCGCACTGGCTCGGCGTGCGGTGCAGCACCGCGTGCCGAGCCTGAATCGGTGTACACCTCGGTCTGTGCAGCGAGCCCCACCCACGACGCACGGTCCGCGAGATCCTCGCGTGTGAGTAAGCCCCCGGCGGCATGCCGCAAGGACAAGCCCAAGCGCTGGGCGGCCAAGTCAAAGGACACCACGCGCACCACGACCTCTGACCCGCTGTCAAGTACACTGGACAACTGGCGACCGCGTTCTAAGCCACACTCCTCCAGCGGCACTAAGCCCTCTACTCCGCCGGCAATGCTGACGAATGCGCCAAAGCTGGTGACGCGCACCACCACGCCTTCCATGACTTGCCCGGTGTGCACGGTGCGTTCGAGCGCTACCCACGGGCTTTCCTGGATCTGCTTGACGCCCAAACCAATGCGGCGTCCACCATGCTTGATGGAGAGAATTTTGGCCTCCAGCGATTGCCCCACCGTCACGACTTGTGAAGGGTGGGCAATGCGCGCGTGGGCAAGGTTCGAGACATGCACCATGCCCTCTAAGCCGTGCCCAAAGACCACAAACACGCCGTAGTCTTCGATACGCACGACGCGACCGGTAATCACCGCTCCGATCTTGAAGCGCTCGGCTTCGCGCACTCGTTCGTCGGTGCGCTCCTTTTGTTGCGTCAAACGACGTGACACAACGACGCGCTGGCGCTGGGCATCGACTTCGATGACTTCGCAAGGCAACACACGCCCTACCAGCGGTGTCACTTTTTCTTCACGCGGCACACCACAGTGCGAGCGCGGCATGAACCCATGCAGGCGACCGATCTTGACCTCCAGGCCGCCGGGAGCTTCGCGCACCACTTTGGCTTGCACCAGCGCGCCGACCTCCATGTCGTCCCAAGCCTGCAGCGTGTCCTCGGTAGCTAACGCCACCGACCACAGCCCGGCCTCAAGGCCGCGCAAGGTGAAGTCGTACACATCGCCCGGATCAGGCGGACGCTTGAAGGTGCGCAGCGAGCACACACCCTGCATGCGCGGACCCAACTCGATGAACACATCATCGCCAAACGTGGCGACTACGGAACCGCGCCACACCTTGAGGGTGTGTTTGCCATGTTCCGGGGTTTCCCCCGGCTGCGAGGCGTGTTGCGAGGCGTGCACCATGCTCCCAACCTCCCATCCTATGGGTGTACATCGGATCCTAGGGCTTCGAAGCCCGCGAAGAAACAGGGCCATGTCTCCGAATCGGTCGCCGCAGTCGCTACTTTGGAGCCCATGATGCTCGCCGACCTGCTGTTGTGTGCCCTCCTGCCGAGCCTTGCCAGCCTGCCGTCGCCTGCGACGGGCGATGGTCCGCGTCTGGAGGCGGGTCCCTTGCGCTTTGAGTGGATCAAGGACCACTTCGAACGACCGGGTGGCGGCGAGTTGGGCAACACGCACGGCGTCATCGTGTCGGACAGCCAGGGCTTCTTGTACGTCAACACGGACACCGAGAAGGCCGTGATGGTCTATGACGCCCAAGGCAAGTTCGTGCGCGCCTTCGGTGCGGACCTGGCCGGCGGCGTGCACGGCATGGTGATCAACAAGGAAGCAGATGGCGAGTACCTGTACCTGGTGCACCATTCGTTGCATGAGTGGCGCAAGCTGACGCTCGACGGCACGACGGTGATGAAGCGCGGCTTCCCGGTCGAGTCCGGCAAGTACGAGTCGGCCGATGCGTTCCGCCCCACCTCGATCGCAGTCGCCTCCGACGGCACCATCTTTGTCGCGGATGGCTACGGCCAGCACTGGATCCACCGCTACGACGCGCAAGGGACCTATCTCTCGACCTTCGGCGGCTATGGCACGGCTGCGGGGCAAGTGAACTGCCCGCACGGTTTGTTGATCGACAAGCGCCGACAACCGGAGACGCTGTTGGTGGCGGACCGCGGCAACCACCGCTTGCAGGTCTTCGACTTGCAAGGTGTGTCGCAAGCCTTGATTGAAGGCATGTTCCGCCTGCCGTGCAGCATGCAGGAGAAGGACGGCTACCTCGCGGTGCCTGACCTCGCGGGCCGTGTGACCATCTTGGATCGCGAGAACAAGCTGGTGGGGCACCTCGGCGACAATCCGGACGAAGCGCTGCGCGCGCAGAACGGTGTCGGTCGCGAGAAGTGGCAAGACGGCCTGTTCATCTCGCCGCACAGCGCGCACTTTGATGCCGCCGGCAACTTGATGGTGATGGACTGGAACTACCTCGGGCGCATCAACAAGCTGGCACGCATGCAGGAAGCACCGAAGGACGAAGGAGTCGGTTACACGGACACGCCGCTGTTGCCGGGTGGCAAGTGGATGGTGCACGACAAGAATCGCCCTGTGCCGCGTGTCGTCACGCCCAGCGCGCCGACGACCACCCCGCCGCCGGCAGATGCCATCGTGCTGTTTGATGGCAGTGATTGCTCGCGTTGGCGCAGCGGCGACAAGGACGGCACATGGAAGGTCGAGAACGGCTACATGGAGGTCAACGGCACCGGCAGCATCGAGACGAAGGAGTCGTTCGGTGATTGTCAGTTGCACCTTGAGTTTGCGACGCCCGCGAAGATCGAGGGCGAGGGCCAGGGCCGCGGCAACTCGGGCCTCTTCTTGATGCAGCGGTATGAGGTGCAGATCCTCGATAGCTACCAGAACCGCACGTACGCCGATGGACAATGCGGTGCGCTCTATGGGCAAACGCCACCGCTCGTCAATGCCTCACTGGCACCGGGCGAATGGCAGAGCTACGACATCCTCTTCAAAGCTCCGCGCTTTGATGGCGCCAAGCTACTCACGCCGGCGCGCATCACTGTCATCCACAACGGAGTCGTGGTCCAAATGGATCAAGAGTTCATCGGCGCAACTGCCCATCGTGCAGTGGCCCAGTACGCGCCGCATGCGGCCGAGCTGCCGTTTGGCTTGCAAGACCACGGCAATCCGATGCGCTTCCGCAATGTGTGGGTGCGGCGTCTGTAACAGCGCGGATTACGGCTGATTAGGGCTGCCGCTCAAAGCGATACGCGCCTTGAGTGGCACCCCAGACCTGCTTGCCGGCGGCATCGTAGCCGCGATCCCACGAAGTCATACCGTCTGCGGCGAGGCGCACTTCGCTTGTAGCGTAGGCAGCTCCGGAAAGTTCGCTGGGGCAACCGTTCCCCAAGGTTGAGCCAAGGAACGAGTGCTCGTCGACGCGCCGCAAGACCACGGCGCATCCGCTGCGCTCGTCCAGATCAGCAGGGCCGATGGCGTCGAAGGCCCACGGGTCTTTCCACTGGCCGGCCCACCGCAACGGATCGGCGCGCAAGGCGTAGACCTCGCTCACGACCGCGTCGCCTTGGGCGCGCAAGCGATAGACGCGCTGGCGGTACGGCTTGTCCAGTTTTTTTGACGCCGCCTGTTCGACATACAACCAAGGCCCGTCGGTGCGTTCCGCCCAGATAGGCACCACACGCAAGCGGATGTCGAAGTAGTCCTGCGGTGCCGCTTCGGCTTGGGCTTGCGACGAAAACGAACCGCATAGCCAGTCGCGCACGACCTCAAGGTCGGGCTTCTGCGGTGCGGTCGAGCGGCAGGCGGCGAGCGCCAGCATGCAGGCCGGCACGAGTCGTACGAGTTCCATGATCGGTTCCTTCAGCGCATGGCCATGCGGTGGCTGGCGAGCAGCTTGGCGTTGCCGGGGACGAAGCTCAACATGCCTGCGGCAGGAAGTCCGGGCACGAACGCGTCGACGAGGCGCGCGCCATCCTTGTGCAGCGCCACGCGCTCGCCAACGATGGTCAGGTGCCACTCGTGCTCCTTTTCGTCCTGCTTCGGCGGCACAGGCACCAAGTCAAAGTCGACGACAAGGCCGGCGGCCGACGCATGCACGCCGGAGGCGATCTCCAGTGCGCCGGCCATGGCGGCCATGGCGGCCGGATCGGCGCAACGCGCGACTAGGCGCGCGCCCTTGCCCACGAAGCGGAGGCGCAGCACCTCTTCCGCGCCGCTGAACTCCAGGGGCCGCGACAGGTCGGCTGCGCGCCATTCACGCAAACCAAGATCGATCACGCGCGGGTCGCGCCAGCGCACACGACCCTGCTTGCCAGAATGCACTTGGAAGGCAAGAAAACCTGACAACTCGACGGGGTCTAGCGCGTCACAGGTGGCCACCCCGTTGACGCTGACTTGATAGCGCGGCCCCTGTACCTCAATGCGATAGCGGTTCCAGCCATCCTTTTGAAAGGCACGACGAGCGGCTTCCTGTCCCTCTAGGTTCGCTAACCAGCCACGGCGTCCCTCCTCATACAAACCGCCCGACCAAGCGCGCTCGCTCGGGTCGATCTCCACTTGGGGACCACGCACGCGTCCGTCTGCTTCGTGAGAGCGCACTTGAATGCCCGAGTTGGAGGCGACTTCCAGGCGCACATCAACCTCAAGCACAAAGTCGCCATATACCGCTTGTGTCGCGAGGAAGCTCTGCTTGCCACCGGTGACAGATCCGACGAGATCCGTCCCCTCTAGCGTGTAACGCGCGTCGCCATAGCTGCGGAAGGTGTCAAGTCCTTGTGACAAGAGCGGGACGCCACTCGTGCGAGCCGGTGGTGGCAGTACCACAACTTCTTCCACGGTCCACGGCTTGGTGCGCGCCGCGGAATCCAGACGCGCTTGAGCCACAGATGCAGGCTCCACAGGATCCGCACCATGCCCCCACTCACGCCGCACATACGACAAGACAGCTGCAACTTCCGCATCGCTGCCATTCCACGCCGGCATGCCGATGCTGCCGTCCAAACCACCTAACACGATCCGCGCGGCAACACGCGCATCACCCAACACGCGCGGCGAATCGCGCAAAGCAGGTGCCTTGCCTGCTTCGCCGCGGCCGCTGCTTTGGTGGCAAGCAGCGCAGATGGTCGCGTAGACCTGACGCCCCTGCGCCACGAGCGCGGTTTCCTCCGCGGTCAGCGCACGCGGGGCAGGAACGCCTTCCATGTCCGTTCGACCCGGCCACACGATCGAGGCCCACAGTTCTTCGGCTTTGGCACGCTCAAGTGGGTCTTCCACGCTGGCAAGATGCTGCAAGAAACGCTTGGGCTCTGCATCCAGCATCAACGGGCGCTTGCCCGCGACATCCAGCAGACCATCCATCATGGCAAAGCGCACCCATTGGGCCAGATCGAGTCGCGCTACATAGATGTCTACTAAACGCGACAGGTCACTGGTGCGTGCTTCGCGTGCCGCCAAGCGCGAGATTTCGCGCACCGTTTCGGCACGCCCCTGCGTCGCATCCCACGTGGAGTGATCCTTCATCAACAAGCTACGGACACAGGCTTCAAAGAACTCCACTGCGCGTCCGGCGTAGCCCGACATGGCAACACGACGCAACTCGGCATCGGTGGCATCACGCAGTAGCGGCCCCACCACAGCGGGTGTGTCCAAACGGCCTGACACCGTAGCCCAAGCCTCCCACGCGAGGCGGGCTTGGGGTGCGCGCAGCTGCTGCAAAAGGTGCATCAACGGCGGAGCTTCGTTGCGTTCAAGTGGTTTGCGCCAAGCGTGCACAACCGCCACGCGCACATCGACATCGCGATCGGTCAGCCCCTCGACCAACAGCGTCTCGCCTACCGCGTCGAGCTCATCCAGAACTTCGAAGGCTTGGCGCCGCACGAGCGCCGACTCCGCACGCGCTGCTGTCCGCAGCGCATCCACCAGAGGTTCGCGCTCAAAGTCATCATCGGCCAACATGCGCCGCGCCGTGTCGCGTGTCCATCCGTTCGTGGATCCCAACATGGCCACCAGTTGCGCCGCGCGCAAGGCCGACAGGGGCGCAGGGCTCATGCGTCCTCCGCTCTTGTCTGCCGACATGCGCCAGATGCGGCCGGTATTCAGCGGTTGCTCGAGCTTGCGTTCCACGACTTGCTTGCGCAGAAAGCTCGTCACGAAGTTCTTGTGCTGCAACACACCGCGATGCATGTCGACGATGTACAGCGCACCATCCGGCCCGTCACACAGACCTACGGGACGAAAGCGCTCGTCAGTGGAGGCCAAGACTTCGCGGTTCGGGTGCACACGCTGGGCTTGCAGCCCGAAGCCTCCACGCGCCTCCGGTTCCAGCTGCAACTGCACCACTAGGTTCCCCGCGGGCTCACACACGAACACATCTCCGACTGACTCGGTGGGAATCGCATCGCCACGCGCCACATGCGGAGAACACGCAGCATCCGCACGCTGCAGTCGTCCGTCCTTCAGCCAACCATCGCGGTAAGCACGGTTGACACCGGGCGTCACATGCACGGGATGCACAGCTTGCGTGGCCACGAGGCCCGCATTCACCAGCGGGCCATGATCCAAGAACGGATGGCGAGCCAATGCGAGCGCATCAACACGATCGCCGCGCAACAGATCCGAGTTGGTGTTGTAAAGCACCTGCCCGCTCTCGGTGCGCGTGATGCCGTACTGACCGCCACCCACACGGCGCACCACCGACCACTTGCCGCCGCTCCATTGGTACGCGCGATCATGGTTCGCGCACAGATGCACACCATCGCGCACACGCAACAAGCCGTTAGGTCCGTAC
>Ga0208788_1001234_pt1 | contig 12466 bp, 23 predicted proteins | sample Wag4_2014_7_11_3_FD_187363 | JGI IMG/M metagenome (GOLD analysis project Ga0208788, IMG submission 187363) | Fresh water mixed with fracking chemicals microbial communities from Ohio, USA - Utica-2 Time Series FC 2014_7_11 (SPAdes) (version 2) ... | reverse complement strand
GTGCTGGAAGACCTAGAGGAACTGGACCACCAAGGAGAGTCGGAAGATGAGTAGCCTGCCGCCACGGGCTCGCATTTGCCTGCCGCCAGTGCTGCAGGCCGACTTTGAAGCCGTCGCCAAGGAGTGTCCGCATCCTGCATGGGAGAAGCTCCAGAGGCGAGGCCGTCACTTCGTGATTGCCACCAACGATCTGGCTGACCTGGAAGAAGTGGCCGACTGGGCGCGTGCTGCGCTGGCAGAACCGCCCAGGCCGCTCACGAAGGCAGAGCGGCAGGGTTATCAGGCAGTGGTGGCCAGGACGGCGCAGTGGTGCGTGCTGGAGCCGCTGGGACCGTGCCATTTCATTGCCTCAGGCTGGCGTCCGCAGAGGCTTCAGCAGACGAAGGTGGTGAGCGGAAAGGGGGCCGTGGTGAATGATAAGCAGGGCTGATGGCCATTCCCATTGACCTATGCCCCCATTGTCCCCACAATGGGGGAGTCCCTCAGGCAGCAACCATGTCTAGCTTTTCCACGGTTTACCATCGCAAGCAAGGCATCAGTGCCTTCACGAAGAATGGACATGTTGTCATGTCCTGCAACAGGCCCATGGTGGCTTGGTCGCTTCCAGTGAGGAAGTTGGAAGGGTGGATTACCACCCTGGAAGTGTTGTCTGAGGGCGGAGCCCTCGGCCCGCACAAGTCCACGGTGCAGGAGCTGCTCTGTCATCTTCATGCTGCTCATGGCAAGCACAGAGAGCAGCACGCTGAAGTGGTCACTGACGCACCTACGGGCGACGATCAACTGGCTTACCTTGCAGCTTACGCTGCTTCCATCTCAGGAGGTGAGGTTTGATGGGCACCAACTTCTACCTCCGCGAGCCTGCGTGCCCGCACTGCGGCCACCAAGAAGAAGGCTTGCATCTAGGAAAGTCCAGCTATGGCTGGTGCTTCAGTCTTCATGTGTATCCAGAGGAGTTTATCTACACATGGAAAGACATGCTTCAACACATCATTGAAGCCATCAACGATGGATCGTCCATTGTTGATGAATACGGAGATTTCGTAGCCTTGCCTGACTTCGTAAAAACCGTCACTGAACGGCGCTCCACTACAAAGACTGACTGGGAGTCTGACTGGTGGAGCGGGCCGGCTGGATGGGGCTATCACAGTGAGGCAAACTTTCATCAAGTCAACTTGAGCAAACGGGGGCCAAACTTTCTTCTTCGTCACCAAGTGGACGGACAGCATTGCATAGGCAATGGAGAAGGCACCTACGACTACATTGTTGGAGAGTTCTCATGAAGAAAAAGGCCCCGCAAGGGGCCTTCTTTATGACGAGAAGTCCTGGTGAACCGAGAGCTGATTGCTCACAGACGAGAAGGATCATCTGCCTACCTACCGTCAGCATCATAAAAGAAAAGGGGCCTTGCGGCCCCTTCCTCTTTACAACCCTCCGATAAGCTCTCTCCTGCTGCTCAGGGATTGGTCGCCCTCACCGGCCATGTCATCCGGCTGTGCTCCTTACGGCAGCACAAGACCAATCAAGCCCGCCCACCCTCACGGCAGCATTGCTGGAGGCGGTTAAGCCTCAGGGCCGAGTTGCTTGCAAATCATACCATGAGGCAGAGGGCAGGCTCGTTCTGATACAGTGGGCATTGCTCATCCTGAGCTTACCAGGAGACTGGCCCCTCTAGTTACCCACCTTCTTTCTGATGCTTCGTTTCTTTTCTTTTCTGGCCATTGCTGCCTTCGCTGCAGCTCCTGCTCATGCTGCCCGCTGTGGTGATGCCAGCTTCTATGGGCGTAATGATGGCTTTGCTTGGCGGACAATGGCAAATGGCCAGCCAATGAACCCTTCTGCTTCGATCACTGCCCATCGCAGCTTGCCGTTCGGCACCCGCTTGTTGGTCGTCAATCAAGACAATGGCCGCAGCACGCAAGTGGTCGTAACTGATCGCGGGCCTTATGCCGGTGGGCGCATCCTTGACCTGAGTGCTGGTGCCTTCAGTCGCATTGCAAGCCCGTCTCAGGGCATTGCCAAGGTGTGTTGGACAAGATTGGCATAGGACTTGAAACAAAGGCCAAGATCGCGTTATTCTTTGCCAGAGGTCGGCGATTGCCCCTCTTTGGCCAGGCGGGGCGTGGTGCGACAGGTCGTGGCTGGGCTAGGCTCGACATGGCGCGGCTGGGTATTGCTTGGAAAGAGGCGCTTTGGCGCCTCTTTTTCATGCTCGCGCCAACCATAGGCTTGTGGTACTGATGCTGACAGTTGGCGACACCGTAGACCTCAATGACCAGAACTTTGGCTGGCGAGGTGCCTATGTCATTACGAAGGACTATGGGGATGGCAAGGTGCAAATTGTTAACACTGCCACGAAAAGCAAGCAGGTTGTAAGCATTTCCCGTCTCCGCAAGGGCAGGCTCGCTCCGTTCTCCATCAAGACGCTAAAGCCGTAGGCACAATGGCCTATCCGCCTTCGCTGACAAAGGCTGCACAGGGGGCAATGGGGCAGGCAAGATGGTGGAGAGAACGAACCGGGGCGCTCCGCAAGGGGCGCCTTTTTCTTGCCTTGGCGGCACTGTAGCGCAGGTTACTGCGAACCGAGCTTGCTGCTCGGGACCGGCCAGCAGAGAACCGGCTGGTAAACAATTGTGACAGCAGGCTGGAAGGGCAGGCTTCTTTCCTATTGTGAGGGAAGCGTTGCCCTTCTGCCGCCATGCGCTCACCATTGCCCTTCGTTCTCTCGGGAGCCATCTGGCTCGCCGTGATCATTGCCGCCGCTACGGTGGGCACCAAGCCCCAGGAGGATCGTCCTGCAGACTACTGGGGCTGCAGGAGCCTGCACCCTGAGCGTTACTGCCGCCTGCAGCACCTTCCCGCCACTGTCGCCCAAGAGCAGGATGGCAGTCGCTGATCCCGCAGGCTACTCCCTATGGGTGAGCTGCTTGCTGCCCAATGCTCGCCCGCGCTGGTCGCTGCTGCACACTGGCGCCGACAGGGAAGAACTGGAGCGCCAAGCAAAGAGCATGGCCTTCCTGTTGGAGCGTCGCCGGCTGGTGGTGATGAACGGCCAAGAGCCACCATGGTGGAAGCCCATGCTCTGATTTTGAAGAGTTGTAACAAGGGTCGATGGAAGGGGGCCCAGGCTGTATTGTTGGTTCAACGGGCCGCGAGGTCCACCCTTCCTTCTTTCAGACCATGGCCACCATCAACCACACTGTCGATCAGCTCATCACCGACGACTCCTGGACCGCCTTTGAAGGGCTTGAAAGGCTTGCCTTTCGCATCGTGCTGCCTGACTGGCACGAGCCCTTTCCCATCAATGGCACCCGCGAGCTGGAGGGCTTTGGCCTTTACAAGGTGTCCCGTGCTTGGTACATCAACGGTCCGGTGATGGATCAGTTCAACATCTCGATGGGGCTCGGCCCCATCAACGTGCCTGCAGGCACTCAAATCATCAGCGCAGAGCTGCCCGACAAGTGGGAGGCCAACCGCCGGGAAGCGTCTGCAGGGAAGAAAAAGTGGTACGCCTATACCAATGGCCGCACCACCTTCTGCTGACTGTTAAGCGTTGTAACAAGCCCCCTGCCTTGGGGGCTTCAGGCTGTATTGTTGGTTCAACGAGGCGAGAGCCTCCGTTCCCTCCGTTCCCTCCGTCCCATGACCGCCTCCCTTAACCACGGCGACAACGTTGTGCTTCAGCGCAAGTTCTGGGCCGACACCGCCAATACCTACCTCGCCGCTGGCGTGCCTGACCCTGCCTACTTCGAGAAGCTGCTCGCAAGGGCTGCTTACTGGCAGGATCAGTACGACCAGTACACCGCCCACCTCCAGGCCACCAACACCAGCTTCCATCTCGCCTGATCATGACCACCATCCCCACGCTCCATCTCAACGGCACAGGCCGCACAACGCTGCGCGATGAGTATGCGGCGGCCTACGATGCCCTCCTGAAAGCCCGTGAGGCGTTCGCCTCTACAACGTGCAACGGGAGGGATTTCTACCCACAAGGCCCTGATGCCTACTACAAAGCCCGCGACGAGCGCATTGCCGCTTTCGCTGGCTTGGAGCAGACCATCAAATACGTGGGCGAGGTGCTCATGGGCATCTGTGACCAAATGTGAAGCCATGAGGGAGGGGTTGACCGATTCCCCTCCCATGGTCTAATTTTCCTTTCAAGCGGCTCGACCCGCTTCCCCTCGCTCTCCTTCTCATGGTCACCCCCGCCACCGCTTCCGACTTCCTTCGCTGGGAGGAGAAGGCTCGGTCCATGACCGTTGCCGAACTGCTCTGGTCGGCCCGTGATTGCCGCCAGGCAGAGGCCGCCATGCGCGGCTGGAATCCCATCGCAGAAGGCCGCTACAGCGACGAGGCTTGCACCTATGGGGACGAGCTTCGCCGCCGCCGTCAGCGTGTGTGACGCTGCGCGAACCGGCCTCCGTTGCGTTTGACTTTTCTCGCAATAGAGGCTAACTTTTCCATCAAGCGGCTCGACGCCGCTTTCCCTCTCTCTTCTTCCCATGAACGCTGCTGCTTTTCTCCCTCACTCCCGCACCATGGCCGTTCGCACCTTCCTGCGCAACGCCGGCTCCCGCGTGGTGAGTGTCACCTTCCGCAAGGAAGACGGCTCCTTGCGGACCATGCAGTTCAATCCCCGCGACCGCCAAGAGATCAAGGGCACTGGCACCGCTGCACTGTCTGCTGACGTGGTGCGCTGCCGTGACTTCCGCATCGCTCGCACGCAGGGCGCTGGTGCCTGGCGCTCCTTCCGCACTGATCGCGTGGTGAGCCTGCGCACCGCTGGCGTCACGCTCACCTTCTGAAGGTGACAGGCCGTTAAGCGGCCACGGCCCCATTTGACTTTTCCGCCATCTGGGGCTAACTTTCCTTTCAAGCGGCTCGACACCGCTCTTTCCTCTTCTTTCCTTCCATGTCTCACCAGTTCTCTTCCGGCGCTTTCTTCCACGGCCAGGCTGCTTGGCACGGCCTCGGCCACGTCGTTGACGGCACCATGCCTGCCCGCGAGGCATTCGCTCTCGGCCAGGCCGACTGGGAAGTGCTTTCCACGCCCATTCTCGATCCCACTGGCCAGCCCATCGAGGGCTACCAGGCCATCACTCGCGGGGACAATGGCAAGGTGCTGAGCGTCCAAAAGGACTCTTATACCATTGTTCAAAACGAGCAACTGATCAAACTGGCCGAAGCTCTCCACGAAGATGCAGAAATGAGCGCCGTGTGCGTGCTTGATAAAGGCCGGAAAGTCACCTTCACGGCTCGCATTAACGACAGCACCCGCGAAGTGGTGAAGGGTGACGAAGTGGAGCAATACATCGTGGGCGCCACTTCTCACGACGGCTCGCTTTCCTTCCAGACGCTTTTCACGCCTGTGCGTGTGGTGTGCCAGAACACGCTCAGCGCCGCTCTGGGCCTCGCTGATCGTTCCGATGCCAACGCTAAAGGCAAGCGCATCAGCATTCGCCACACGCTCAACTGCAACGCCATGATCGAACGCCTGCCGGAGATCATCGACATCAAGCGGCGCCAGTTCACCGCCGGCCTCGCTGAGCTTGAGGCCATGGCTGCCAAGCCCTGCACCTCCGCTCAGTTCGCTCAGTACTGCCGCGACGTGTTCGCTGATCAGCTTGCTGGCGTGGTGAACGACAGGCGAGGCGACAAGGCCACGGCTCGCCCGAAGGTGTTGGGCGATCTGCCCCAGTGGGACAGCCTGGCGAACAAGTTTGCCGGCGACGGCATCGGCTTCGACATCAAAGGCGTTGTAGGCACCTACTGGGGCGCCTACAACGCCGTGACGGAGTGGGTGACGCATGAAGCAGGTCGTGGCAATGACCTGGAAGCCGCCAGGCGGCGCTTGGAGAGCCAATGGTGGGGCGCTGGAGCTGCCACCATCAGCAAGGCCCATGCTCTGGCCTTGGCGGCCTGATAAGCAAAGATCATCAATGGAGGGGGCTGGCGACGGCCCCTTTTCGTTCTATTGTCAGTTTCAAGAGGCGAGAGCCTCATCGCCCTCCTTTTGACCATGATCAACGCTTCCGACCTCCGTTCCTCGCTTCAGCAGCAAATCAATGCCATCCATGCAACCGGCTGGACTGGCGACGCTCGCTTGCTGCAGAACGACCTTCAACGCTCTGGCGATTGCCTCGCTGAGTTGCTCATGACTCGCAATTCAGCGGAAGAGATCCTTAGATGGATTGCCGAGCTTGAAGCTGTCATCGCTTGATCGCTATTCACTGCCCACTCTCCATCGCTTCCCATGATCACCACCGAACTTCCCGCGTTCATTCTTGAGGCTGCTGCTCAATTCGCTTCCAGGGATGAATGCAAAGAAGCCCTGCAAGGCATCCACCTCTTGAACTGTGGTGCCACCATCAGGGTGGCGGCCACTAACGGCTACTATGCTTTTCGTGCTTATGTGGAGAAGGGCCAACATTGCTTGATGGACAATGATGAACTGTTGGTGCCTGTTTCTGCCTTCAAGAAGAAAGTGGGCTACGCCCGCAAAGCTATCATCAATAGTGGGGATGGAGAAGTGAGATTCTATGGCGGCAAGAAGGAAGAACTCAACATGCTTGAGGCCCGTCCTTGTCAGCCACTGCCCTATCAGTTCCCGCAGATTGATCAAATCTTCCCCAGCAAAGAGCAAATGAGCAACAAGCCTGGTAAGCCTGTTGCGTTCAATGCCTCCTACATGAAAACCATCTCTGAGGTGGTGGCCAAGTTCTCCGAAACTGGCAATGCTCAAATGCACCTCGCATTGCCCACTTCCGCAATGCTCTTTACTGCTTCCCTGGAAGAAGCAGACGTGCAAATGCTGCTCATGCCTGTGCAAGTGAGGGACTGGCAGTGAGGCAGGCGGAAGAAGCTCGTTGGCTTGCCTATTCTTCTGCAACAATCAGGAATGGCTCTGTGTTTCTCACAGGGCCTGAAGCTGTGCCCCTTCCCATTGATCCTCCCATCTTTGTCATCACTGCATTCAACCCGTTCGGAACAGCATTGCCTCCTGCAATCAACGAAGATCGCCACTTCCGCCTTCTTCATGCCATTGGAGAGCTGCACGCCGGCCTTTCTCTCATCGAAACCGTAGGCGGCTCACCAGATGGGCAATGGGAAGAGAGAGGGTGGGGTATTAGTGGCCTGTCTACAGAGAAGGCTCTTTCCTTGGCTCGCATGTTTAATCAAGAGGCTATTTTCTGCCTCACACCAGAACACAAGCAAGTCATCGCCTTGTCTGGCATGGTTTGCTCAACAACGTCTCGCTTCCTCTGATCTACGGCAAAGGTTCGCACCAATGACCATTGTTTCCATTGAATCCTGGCGGGGCGATGCTGACAGGGGCATTGTGCGCGTGAAGGCCATTGTTGATGGCACGCGCTGCGTGCGCCCTGTAAGCCGCTGGGAGCCCGAGGAATGGGCTCCGGCGCTGTGTTCCACTAGCGTGCTGGTGGAGCCTGGGGACTGGCCGGGGACGGAAAAGGAGCAGAAGCAATGGCTGGAAAGCTATGGGCCAGAGTGGTCATTGGAGGACACGTCTGACTACTTCTAGGCTTGCATGGGGGCAGGCCAGAAATGTATGAGGACCGGCCAAGAACGTACAAGAACCGGCCAGGGGCGTATGAGAACCGGCCAGGGGCGTATGAGAACCGGCTGGAGGCGTATGAGAACCGGCCAAGGGCGTATCTAAACAGCCAGCCAGAGGCTTCTTGCTATTGAGAATCATTCGCAATTGTTACATTTCGTAACATTTCGTAACATTTCGTAACATAAGCCTGGCTTATCTGTAACATAAGCTCAGCTTATGGTACACCTGTACTGTAGTACACCTGTACTGTAGTACACCTGTACTGTAGTACGTCTGTACTGTAGTACGTCTGTACCATAAGCTCAGCTTATCAATCCAGCCCGATCCATTAGCATTCCTTATCGATAAGCGATACTGATTGATCCCGGCCGAAACATCAGCATTCTTTATCAGATAAGCAATGGTGATCGTTCCTAACCTGATCCATTGGCGTTCCTTATCAGATAGGCAATCCTGATCAATCCTGGTCGAAACATCACCATCCCTTATCAGATAAGCGATACTGATCAATTCCGGTCGAAACATCAGCAATCCTGATCGATGAGCAATCCTGATCGATCCCGCCCGAAACATCAGCAATCCTGATCGATGAGCAATGGTGATCAGTACGGTTCCTGGATCGGAAAATCGTTGTAACGAAATGTGACAGCCTGGCAGGATGCGGCCGATCCGTGCTAGGTGCGCCAGCGTTGCCAGGCTCCCATAAGCAAGGCTGATCAAAAATCGCCAGAATGCCGCCACGCGACAGGCTCCGCTTAACTGACAAGCTGAGCCTATCGAAGCTGGCCCATTTCGTCATGCCGGATCAGCGCTGCTGATCTGAGCCGCTAACGGCTTGCGTGGGGATTGATCGGTGCCTAGGTTTACTGGCGAACCTAGAAAATTGAAGATCAACGATCCAGGCGCCGCGATCGGCGCCGCGCCATCGCGCACGGTTGCGCATGTTCCGGTTCGATTCCGGACGATGGCTTTGCCTGTCAGCGATGGCGGGCTAATTCTCTCTATTTTCTGCCATGCTGATTTCTCACTTGTCTAAACTGTATGACGCCCCTAGCGTCAATCCTAGCAATCAGGAAATCGCCGATTTCAGGCGATGGATCGATGAACAATTCTGGCAGTTACCGGTACCAGTGGACTTCTTCTATGAAGAAATCACCCTAGATCAGGCGGTCATTGTCTATCAGAATTCAGGCATTCTGCCCATTAGTGTCCTGAACAATGATCACCCATTTCTGACGTTCAGAGAAAATGCACGGTTCAGAGCCGTTCACGATTGGCACCATCTTCTAATTGGCGCCGATGCGTCGATGCGCGGCGAAATCGCCACGTTCAAGCAATCCAGGCGCACCGCGCCCAAGCCTATTCACTGGATTCTATTCAGTGAGATAGTATTGCAGGCCGCAGCCTGTTTACACCATGATGGGGTGTTTCAGCCTCAAAAATTCGTCAAAGTGGAGGCATTCCGGTGATCAGCCACGGTCAAATCTTAGCTGTGTTCTTTAATGCTAATGATTCGGAGCGCCGCGATGGTGCCCGATTCTACAGCGACGCATTAGATTTCTGCCGGGAAAATGTTCCCGGCGGTATCACGGTTCCTACGATGGCGGCAGTGGTTGCCGCATTGTCCCCTAACAATAAATGGGAGCGAAATAAGCTCGATGCTTTTAATCTCGCGCGCGCCTATTCAATAGGCGGCCGGGATGCATGCGATGCTGTTAAGGTGGCCACCTACAACGCAAACAAACACAAAGCAATCCGCATTCTATCGGGGGAAAATCCCGTAAACGTACTGGGCGGGCTGAAGGTTAATGCATTCTATAGATGTATTCTTGGCTGCCAAGATAGCGTTTGCGTGGATGGCCACGCCTACGCTATTTGGCAAGGCGTCAGAATTCCAACTACTAAAACGCCTACGATCACCCCTAAAGTTTACGCGGCGATCGCCGCAGACTACGCAATGGCGAGCCGCCAAATTTCGCAAATCCTCGGACAATACTATAGTCCGGCACAAATCCAGGCGATCACGTGGTTAGCTTGGCGGCGCATGATGCGGGAGGCGGACTAGTGTTTGCGGTTCAAATCCACCACAGCCACGGCGTTTACGTTGTCAGTGTGGCGGCAGACTGCGCCGATGATGCGCGCAGGGAGGCTAGGGAGGCTGCACTAGATGAAGGCTTGATTCTGTACAGGGTGATAGTCTCAGGTGGCCCTTATGGGCTTCCAGGCGGCTGCTAGGAGCCTGTCAGGTTGACGGTTAATCCCCGCCTGTCTGTCAGGATGGGCGGGGATTCTCTAGGGAGAGAGGGGAAATCACCATCCTTTACTCATCCTTAACCAACGTTACAAAGTGTAAAACTGTATCGCACGCTACAGCGCAGTAGCAGGAAGGCTAGGCCGTTGGGGCGCGGGGTATCCCCTCCCAAGAGCGACGTAGTTTGAATTAAGTTTTCAACTTCATCCCCACAATGCTTTATTGTTTGTCAATGGGAAAAGGCCAATACTTGCCTAGTATTCGCTGATTTGCCAATACGTCAGAAGCTAGTCGCCACTGCGCGAACGATCTAGCAGTTTACGAGCATGAGTGAGCGCACTGAGATTGTTCGATGGGGAAAGATTGTTGCTAATGGAGGCCGAACGAAAAGAGCCCTAGCGATTATAGACAGAGGCCGATAGATGGTTTTTTAGTTGTATTCTTAGTAAGTGTCATTTATCAGCAATGCGAGTACAAGAGAAAAGGCTCTGTTCTGGAAGTTGGTGCTGACTTTCCGCCTTTTCTTTACCATTGTTCTTTTGAAGCACCGTTTGAGCGGGTAGCTCCCCAAGAGCGTCAGTCAGTAGGTGCTTTTACGAACAAGACTTTCCATAGAAAACTGCTTTCACACGCCTTCCCCGCACGCAAGCACACCCCTGGCGGCTTCAATCGCTCTCGCACAGAAGAAGAAGATTGATGGTTAGTGGTGGAGAGGGAGCCTAATGTTCGTAGTCGCTTGGGGCTCTGCTCGTTCGGCTCCTAGCGAAGGTTTCTTAGGAAAGCATCGTAAAGAAGGACGCTTAGGAACGTTCGCTTTGGGGAGGAAGATCGCTGATGAACAATCGCCTTGGGGGCTCTTGCGCGTGGCGATCTTCCGAACGATGCCTGTCGGCATCTCCTTCCCTCTCGCCGCGTCCTTCTGCTGCTGGCAGAAGAAAGTAGTTGAGAGGGAGGTGGTTGAGCAGAGCCGCTTGTTCGGGAACGCTTGGGGCTCCCTCTCGTAGCGGCTCGCGGAGGTTGACGAACTGCTCGTAACCGTCTCACCACGACGACGCGTCATGCACGCACGCCGCGCCTATTGCGATTCTAACAAGGATTCTCATGAGATAGGGTGAGACTCACCATGAGACAGCCATAAGGGGCTACATTGCTCAAAAGCCAGTCGTACACTGCACGCCCCAAAGGCAAGGCAGTCTCAAAGCCAGTCTCATGAGTCTCATTCCTGTCTCAAGAGAGGGCCTGTTGCCAGTGTCGGCCTGGAAGGAGAGGCTTGCTGCTCTAGTGGAGAGTGCTTCGTCAGATAAGCTCCCTGCTGGGGAAGCCTTTGACTGCCTGGGGCTGCCTCGATGGCGGCAGTATCGTTCTGCCCAACAAAACACACTGGTAAAGGCTTTTATGCTTGATCTCGGCTGGCTGTATAAGGCCAATGGCACCAGGCCCTACTTCCTGAAAAGAAAACAGGATGTGCCAATAGTGATCATTAAGTCAGTCTCAAACCAGTCTCAACTGAGACAAGACTGAGACAGCCCCTTTTCTTTCCCCATTGCCTCTTCTCTAATGCCCAGCAGCAAGCGCACCGATCCATGCCATGCCACGTTTCGTTTTGAAGCCGTATGGTCTATTGCCATTGCTCGGCAGCGCAGTCGAGAACCAATCGTCGCGCAGCTTCTGAAGCAACTGCAGCCCGAAGTTCGCAACGTCTATCAGCCAGACTTTGCCAAGAAAGTGGGCTTCCTTTCCTCCATCGTCCATTGCTCAATGGAGGAAGTGGACTCTGACGGCTCCTGGCCGGAATGGTAGTGGCTAATGGTGAGTCTCAAAGCGACGGTTGAGACTGATTGACGAGGGCAGGCGAAGGCTTATGCTGGGCAAGCCCTCAGGGAAAACCATGCCCTACAAGCTCAGAACCAACGCATTTGCCATTGTTGCAGAGTACGCTTCCATCGACCAATCTGCGCGACGCCATTCTGAGTGAATGCTGAGTGCCTCGTCCGCTCGCAGACCACGGCGCGACGGCTGGTAGCAGCCTGACCGCCACGGCCCGCCGGGAGCCGATCCCAATCTTGGCACCTTCCACTTGCACTACCTGCCATGACTCTTGAAAATCGCGTTGTTGTGCTCAACGGCACGGCGTTCACTCTGGGCCAGAAGTACCGCGACACCGTTCTGGGAACTGAAGGTGTCGCCATGGTTGGCGCCAGCTACCTGACCGGCTGCGATCAGGTCCAACTGGCGGCCTCCGACGCGAATGGAATGCCTTACAGCGTCTGGATTGACGTGACCCGCATCGAAGGCGTCACGGTCGATGAACGACCAGGCGGCCCTGGCCCGGACATCACCGTGCGTCACCCAGCCTGACGATCACTACGCCCGCCGGAGCCGATCCCAATCCGGCAGCACCCCTTCACCCCACCACAGAGACACGTCCATGACTGACAGCCAAACAGTCAACATCAGCGAGACGCTTCGCCTGCACACGCTATGGCTTGCCGGCGATCCTGCTGGCGTCCGCGCCAATCTGCGCGGCGCCGATCTGAGCGGCGCCAATCTGAGCCGCGCCAATCTGAGCAGCGCCAATCTGAGCCGCGCCATTCTGCGCGGCGCCGATCTGAGCAGCGCCAATCTGAGCAGCGCCAATC
>Ga0208788_1001232_pt1 | contig 12476 bp, 11 predicted proteins | sample Wag4_2014_7_11_3_FD_187363 | JGI IMG/M metagenome (GOLD analysis project Ga0208788, IMG submission 187363) | Fresh water mixed with fracking chemicals microbial communities from Ohio, USA - Utica-2 Time Series FC 2014_7_11 (SPAdes) (version 2) ... | reverse complement strand
GCGGAGGAGCAGCGCAAGTTGCGCCGCAGGATGCAGATCGTCTTCCAGGATCCATTCGGTTCACTCAATCCACGCCTACCAATCGGCGACCAGATTGAAGAAGGACTCGTCGCCCATGCAATTGGGAACGCGTCGGAGCGCAAGGACCGCATGCACGCAGCCCTTGAGATCGTTGGACTTCCACAGGAGTACGCCGTTCGCTACCCCCACGAGTTCTCAGGCGGCCAGCGTCAACGAATCGGTATTGCTCGCGCGCTCGCACTCAACCCTGAGTTCGTCGTTCTTGACGAGCCAGTCTCTGCCCTTGACGTCTCCATCCAGAGCCAGGTGCTTAACCTGCTCGCCGACCTACGAGAGAAGCAGGGGCTCACCTACATGTTCATCAGTCACAACCTCGACGTTGTGGGCTACTTCGCCGATCGTGTGGCGGTGATGTATCTCGGGAAGGTCGTGGAGACTGGCCCGGTGGATCAGGTGTTCACCAAGCCACAGCATCCGTACACGATTGCCCTCCTCTCCGCGGTGCCGAAGATTGAGGCGCACGACACTGCCGACCGTCTCATTCTTGAGGGTGAGATCCCATCGCCAATCAACCCGCCATCCGGCTGCCGTTTCCGCACGCGCTGCTGGCTGCGCGAACAACTCGGCAAACCAGAACGCTGCGCCACCGAAGAGCCGCTCCTCGCCGCGTCGCCACGCGCGCTCGATGTAGCCGTTGCCTGCCACTTCCCGCTTGAGGATGGTGCTGCGTCAACCACTAAGGTTGGTCGCACCGCAGCGGCGGCATCCTCCATGACGGGTGCAGGCGCGTCTGCAACGGCACGTACTGAGGCGTAACCCGCCCGCGCTACGCGCGCATCAAACTACGAGCGACTGAACTCCTCCAGAAGCCTCGCCGCCACCGCAGAACTCCCAGCCTCTGGATCGATTCGTTCCTCCGCCACAGCAATCAGCTCGGCCGCCTCGCTGAGCGTGGAATAGAGACCAGCACCGAGACCGGCGAGTGCGGCACTCCCCGCCGCGGCCGCCTCTGGAATTCGCGGCAGGACCACAGGTAGCCCAAGAAGGTTTGCGCGGATCTGCGGGATCCCTCGCGGCACACTGCGCTGCGCGACATAAAGGCCACTCGTTGCACCAGTTGCTGGGCCGGAAAGCCACATCTCATCAAGTGGCAGGCCCGCGGCGCGAGCTGGCGCAAGAAGTGCTGCAACGGAAAGGGCTCCGTGTTCGATTGCGGCGCGCACACGGTGCGCAGGGCTGCGCTGCTCTACAGCCTCAACAGCACGCACCTCTTGACCGACGAGCCCACCGTGGACGCCGCCAGCGCCAAGCGGCAGTGCTGCAACCTCATCGAGCAGTGCGGCGGGATCGCTCCCACCCGCAACTGCATCAGCAATGGCGGCATCAAGGGCGAGCCCCGTCCCGCCGAGCGCGCCGCCCATGATGCGAATCTCGCCAAACGGGGCTGGCGCTGGGCCAGACCAGAGTGCGCCACCCACCTCTCTGGCGATGCGTTCGGCTGTCTCCTTCGCAACAGCGATGCCAACGCCGCCAGCGGCACCACCAACATCTACACCTCGTGCGAGGTGCATGAGTCCTGCGCCAATCACCGCCGCCATCCCATCGTTGGTCCCCGAGATAATCGGTACGCCAGCAGGCAAGGCAAGGTCACTCGCTGCAGAGGCACGCAGCGTTCCGATTCGCGTCCCAGGGAAAACCTCTGGCGGAAGTGCGCGCTCATCGAGTCCCCCCGCTTCACCGAGCAGGAGTGCTCGGTGTGCAGGCGAGAGCGCGCGCGCTGCATCCCAGAACGATGCGACGGCCTCGCCACTCAAACGAAATGCGAGTGCGTCCCATGTCGAGAGGAGCCACGCAGTCTCTTTCGCCGCCGTTGCGCGCTCGCGCAGGAACCAGCGCGCCTTCGGAAGCTCCGCAAGCAACCAGCCGGATCGACCGAGCAGCGCCGCGAGTTGCGCGTCATCTTTAGCGGCGCGACGATCACGCCAGAGCAGCGCAGCATTCGCCGCGCTCCCATCTTCTCGCACTGGTACGAGCGTTGGGCCGTGGCCATCGGCGGCGATCCCGAGAATCTCAATCGCAGGCCCCGCAACTTTGAGCGCTTCGCCCACCGCGGATCGAATCGCCGCCCACCAGACGTTTGGATCTTGCTCAACAGCGCCGCTTGCCGAACTCTCTGCAACGCCGCTTGCACGACGGGTGAGGGCGAGCGGATGACCGCTCTCTGCATCAAGAATGAGGACCTTGACCGCGGTGCTGCCGAGGTCAATCGCGAGAAGTGCGCCGCGCGTGGGAGTCATTGCGCAGCTGCCGCGCGAACGGCGCGACGGTTCAGCGTGGGCCGGCGCTGCGGCCGTTGTTGACGTACCACCATGCACTCGGAAAGATTCCCGCCGCGAGCCCGATCTTGATGGCGTCGCCAACAAGGAACGGCGTGAGCCCCTTGCTGATCGCGTCGCCCGCGCCTACCTGGAGTGACGCCGCGAGCCAGCTCACACCGAACGCATAGATGATGAGGTTGCCAATCAGCATGGCGCCGACGGTGCCGACGACACTTCGATCCCATCCGAGATCGGCGAGTCGCCCAACGATCCATGCGGCGAAGAGCATGCCAATCAGATAGCCACCAGTCGGAGCGAGCGCCAGCGCGCCGTCAGCGCCGCTGACCGCAAACTGCTCAACGCCATGACCACCTGACTTGAAGAGCGGCACGCCAATGAGGCCTAGCGCCAAGTAGAGGCTGAGCGAGGCAACGCTGCGTCGGGCACCGAGTGCCGCGCCAACGAGGAGGACGCCGAACGTCTGTCCCGTGATCGGCACGGGTGTGCCAGGGAGCGGGATGACCACCTGTGCGGCTGCGCCAATAAAGAGCGCGCCGACGACTGCGAGGGCGAGCCCCTGGAGCCGCGAGCCGAGTCGCTCACCAAGGAAGACCGGGAAGAAGAAGTCGCCGAGCGTCACGCCGTGCTCCGCCGCCGGAATCCGCGCTACCGCTGGAATTGATCGCCTGATCTGCATGGTGCACCCTCCCCTTCTCACGCGATTCTACCCCCCACGTCCAGCGCCGCCACGCCCCCTCGTGAAGGAGGGGGGCTGATGCGGCATACTGCGGCTGGGCATGGTGGCCATCGTTCAATGGTTAGGACCGCGGTTTGTGGAGCCGCAGATGAGGGTTCAATTCCCTCTGGCCACCCCACCCAACCCCTGGGGACCCCTGTAGGACCTTCAGAGTCCCCTCGTGGGGACGCGATTCCTTAGCGTCTTCTCATCTTCCTCACAGGAGGCTCTAACGGGCGAGCCCCATAGTGATCTCAACAGGCAGAAGACCTGGCACACAGGAGGGTGAGATGAACATGAGCTGGCTCTCAATGATTGGCGGAGGGATCACCGCGGCGGCAACACTCGCAGTCGGGATCTCAACGAGCGGCATTCTGGCCGCAAACCCTACATCTGTAGACGTTGCTCCAGCAGCGGGCGAAACGATCTACGTCGAACAGCCGGTCATTGAAGTTTCTGCGACCGGGGCTCCGATTGCGACTTCTTCGGTTGATCCAATTGTGATCGCGATTCTTCCAGCGCCATCGGAACCTGAACCGACTCTGGCACCTGATCCATCCATGCCAGCCCCTTCGTATGACGACGAGGATGAGTATCTTGATGACGAGGATGGTGAGTACGAAGATGAGTACGAAGATGAGTACGAAGATGAGTACGAAGATGAGGATGAGTACGACGACGAAGACGAAGCCGAGTACGAAGACGAGGGCCCTGAAGAGGGCGACGACGACTAGTCCCGTTAAGAGTGAGGAGAACGACGATGGCAAAGCAGAAGTTTGAACAGCTCGCTCCAGTTGAGGAGAGCGCACTCACGCCGGCGGCGGAGAAGCGACGACCGGACCCGAAGCCACTCCAGCGAGCCTGGGGTGCGCTCGGTGCCGCAACTGGAAGTGCACTGCTTGCAACCATCGTTGGCCCAATGGTGGCGTCTGCCACTGGTGGCTTCAGCCTTGATGGCGCAGCTGTCACGGATGAGACTGGCACCACGAGCGGCTCGGTCGAGGCATCGCCCTCATATGTCTATCTTGCGCCTGGTGAAGTTGCGCCTGAAGGAGCTCCCGTTGTCCAGCTCGATCCAATCACCGTCGTCACGTCTCCCGCACCTGGAAGCACCGTAGTTCAGGTGAAGCCGAAGCCAAAGGTGGTGTACATCTACCTCAAGCCAGGCGAAGCTCCTCCAGCCGGTGCAATTGTTCAACAGGCCGGCGCGGTTGCCGTTGCAACTCCAGCACCAACTACGAGTGGCTCAACGCCAACACCTGGCGCAGTGGCGACACCTCGACCTGTGGCTACGCCGCGACCGGCGACGCCGCCCCCTGTGGTAGCTCCACCACCCGTGTCAACGCCACGACCAGCTCCAACACCACCGCCTACGCGCCCTTCTGGTGGCTGATCTGCAATCGGCGGACCAGCAGCGAGTGAGCGACTCAGCAGATTGGCTTGACCACACACGGCAGGCAATGGGTGGACATCTAGGAATTAGGGTGACACTGGCCAGGCCCATCAACGAATCAGAGGAGCGCACGCTCCGCACAACCCTTGAGCAGATCGGGGCGCGCGTCGATGCATGGGCGGCGCTCCTCACACGGCACCACCCTTCGCAGCTCACACGCCTGAATACTGCGAGCGGAACTGAGGTGCGCGTTGGTCCAACGATGGCCTCACTCCTGAGCTGGTCGGCCGATGCCTGGGAGTCCACCGGGGGGCTCGTCAACATTGCAATGTTGGATGAGCGCATTGCGGCAGAGACTGGCGCTCCTATGCGAGGACAGGCGCTGACTCGCGGCTGGCGTCTAGAGCTCGAGCATTGGAAGCATGAAGACCACGTCCACCTCTGCGGCGGACTTCTCCATCGGCCAGATGGTCTTCACTTTGACCTTGATGGTGTGGGGAAGGGTTGGATTGCCGATCGTGCCGCCGCACTCCTCGCCCGCCTCCTAGACACTTTGGTTGCAGCCGGAGAGATCCCTGCATGGAGGAGTTGCTTTGTTGATGGCGATGGCGACATCGCGATCCAGAATCGAGGCGGAGCGGAGACCGAGGTTCGCATCGAGATTCCACGCGTCTCCGAGGCAACGATCGGTGCGATTCAGGTGAGCGGCAGCTCGGCGGGCATCGCAACGTCCGGGACTGGCGTGCACCAATGGGGCGGTCGACACCACATCATTGACCCGCACACGGGTGCTCCAGCGGATAGCGGGATCGCACAGGCGACCGTGGTCGCTGAGAGCGCGCGGGAGGCGGAGGCGTGGGCCAAGTCGATCGTCATTGGCGGTGCCGCACTGATCCGCCGCGCCGAAGCGGCTGGCGTGCGCAGGATCGTTGCCGTCCAGACGAACGGGAGCATCATCAGCGCCCCTGCACTTGATCGCCTTGATGCCCGCAACAAGTACACGCCGCACTCCGCGCGCGGCGCCGATGCTACGGTACCCGCGCAATGAAGTATCAAGGGCTACCGCGCGTCCTCCAGGTGCTCCTCTGGCTCGCCTTTGCCGCAGTGGTGGGGGTGATCTTCTACGGCTCGCTCCCGAGCGCCGTTGCGGCGATCTTTCACCTCGCCGATGTGGAGCCCGAGAAGATCCCATGGATGACCTCCAGGATCACCGCCTTCCTCTCCTACGGCGCGCTCGCCGCCTCTTCCATCTATGGGCTTGCCATGACAACGAAGACGCTTGACGCGATCGCGCGCCGCGTGGTCACCGACACGTTGCACGAGAACCTCAGCTTCTGGGGCCTTCTCCTTGGCATCACGCACGCCGTACTCCTGATGTTTGACAACTACATTCAGTTCACGTGGGAGTCGATCCTGATCCCCTTCGCTGCGAGCTATCGGCCAGATGCGGTCGCCTACGGAATCTTTGCCCTCTACCTCACCGCACTCCTGGTGCTCACGAGTAAGGCTCGTCGCTGGATCGGACTGCGCCTCTGGCGCGCAATCCACCTCCTCGCCTTCGTCGCCTTCGGGCTCCTCACCGCGCACGGCCTTGCCGCTGGCACAGATAGCGGCACCGTATGGGCGAGGGCTCTCTACATCGGCTCCGTCACTCTCGTCGTCTTCTTCTTCGCCGTCCGCATCCTGCAGAAGATCACGGGTGCGAACCGCCGCTAACTCCACTAAGGTTGCGCAATGACCGCACCAGCAGACACTCGTCTCGCACTGAACCACGATCCACAATTCCTGCGACTCTGGGCCGCGGAGACGATTAGCCACTTCGGTTCCAGTATCACCGGGATCGCACTCCCCTTTGTTGCCATCACACTCCTAAACGCTGGCCCCCTCGAGGTGGCGATCCTGAACCTTGCAGACTTCCTCCCCTTCCTCCTCATCGGCCTGCTTGCGGGCGCGCTCGTTGATCGACTCCCGCGTCGCGCCGTGCTGATCGGCGGCGATCTCGGTCGTGCTGCGCTTATCTTGACGATCCCAATCGCCTACCTTGCGGGGCTGCTCACGCTGACGCAGCTAATCGTTGTTGGATTCTCAGTGGGCGTCCTCACCGTGTTTTTTGACGTGGCGTATCAGGCGTACCTTCCATCACTCATTGGGCGGAAGGATCTGGTTGAAGGGAACAGCAAGATGGAATTCAGTCGCTCCGCTGCAGGACTCCTTGGCCCTGGCTTAGGCGGCCTCCTGGTAGATGTCCTCCGCGCACCTGTTGCCATGCTGGTGGATGCCGCATCTTTCCTTATCTCCGCGATCTTCCTCGCCACCATTAAGGATCGACGCGAACTCGATACTGCAGATCGTGACGTGATCAGCCAGTCGCATCCGGCAGATGGGGCGTCTCAGCCGCCTGGCCGAAGTGCAATGCGACGAGAGATCGCCGAAGGTCTGCGCTTCGTCTTCGGGCACCCCGTCTTGCGCACGATCGGCGCCGCCACCGCCACCTCAAATCTCTTCTCAAGCATTGGCGGCGCCGCCTTCATGCTGTTTGCGATCAACGAGCTCAAGATGTCCCCTGCGCTGATCGGTGCCGCCTTCTCTCTCGGCTCCATCGGCGGACTCGTTGCGTCACTGGTTGCTGGGCCCCTCAGCCGTCGCTTCGGTGTGGGACGCGTCATCGTTGCAACAGTCGCGCTCGGGGGGCCGTTTGAGTTTGCCGTCGGGCTTGGGAGTGCTGGAGCGGATGCCCTCAACCTTCTCCTCATTGCGGCCGCTGGATTTGCCATGGGCGGCTCGGGGACGATCTACAACATCAATCAAGTCAGCCTTCGGCAGGCGATCACCCCTGAAGCGATGTCGGGGCGCATGAACGCGACCATGCGCTGGTTTGTTTGGGGGACGATGCCGATCGGCTCCATCATCGGCGGAATCATCGGCGAGACACTCGGAGTCCGCGCCGCGATTCTAATCGGCGGCGCAGGCGCTTCGCTCGCCTTCGTTCCACTCCTCTTCGGTCCGGTGTGGCGCATCAAGGAGATGCCAACAGCAGAAGAGGCGCCGCGCACCTAGCGCAGCGCCTCACTTGCTCAGCGATAAGAGCGCTGAATTGAGTCAGCTCTTTGTTGCGAGTCCTCGTGAGAGTGCGACGGCGGCTGCGCCGATCGGTGCGAAGAGCAGGGTCAAGGCGATCGCGAGTCCCGTTGGGTCACTCGGCTCACCTGGTGGCGTCACGCAGTCGCCACAGAGTGCGGCGAAGATCACCGCACCCGCATCACTGCGCAGCTCAAATGGCCCAACCCACGTGAGGTTCTCACCTTGCAGCACCGTCGCGAGTGCAGCCTCTGCGTCCATCAGGCCTTCGCAGTACATCATCGTGGAGATTAGCGGACCATCAAGCGTGAGGGTGTCGCCATCAACTAGAACTCCCCCACCAAGGGTGTTGCATCCGACTGATGCACTGAGTCGGTCGCCATCAATGACGACGTAGCCGCTCGCGACGTCGTAGTTAGTGCCGTCAATTTGAATCATGAATGGTGGGTACTGAGGCGCAACTACATCAGCCATCGCAATCGGCACGCCACCCTCCACGCGGATCATTCCGTTGGAGCTTGTGATTCCGTCGCCAACAATCGAGAGGAACTCGCCCTCAAGGATGCTGATCAGTGCCGCCTCAGCCTCCATCAGGCCCTCGCAGAACATTTTGGTTGAGGCGAGTGGACCGGAGAGGGTGATCGTACTCGGATCTCCAATGGTCAACTCGGCCGAACCAAACACGTTATTGCAGCCAACGGTGGCGCTCAGGCTCCCATCGGAATACGTGATGCTGCCGCTCTCAATGTTGAAGAGCGCGCGGGAGAGCTCACCTGAGGTGACAAGCTGCGTGAATTCTGCCGAGAAGAAGGCTCCGCCCATCTCAGGGTAGGCAACGACCCCCTGGCACATCTCTGGGACGCTGCCATCTTCGGCTGGCGCGCATGGGTCGTCGGAGGTGGCGTATGCGGAAGAGGCTGGCGCGAAGATCCCGAGGAGACCTGCGAGCATCAGCGCGCTGAGGAGTCGGTTGCGCATGTGGAGATACCCCTTTCCTTCGCCGAGTGGCGACTACTGCGGCAGATGCCGTCACCACCCTAACGCCGCCAGGGGGCAACGGGTTCCCGCTCACTGGCAGCGGTCCACGATCGGGGTGGTAGCCTCCCGAAGAACGGTGGGATCGACCGCCGAGACCAGGAGGGCGGATGTCCAGCGGGACTGGCAACGGGGCAATCATGCGAAGCGAGATCGCTGAGTCTGTCCAGGTTGCGTCGCGACTGATTGCAAATCGTGCCCATTACGAAGCTATTGGCGCAAAGTTGGCGGAGCGACGCCCAAGCGTCGTGGTGGTCGCGGGTAGGGGGACCAGCGACCACGCAGCGATCTATGCGCGCTACCTGCTGGAGCACGCGCTCGGAGTCCCCGTCGCCCTCGCCGCCGCTAGCCTGCTGACGCAGTACGGGGTGGAGAGTGCGTCGCCCAACAGTGCGCTGCTCGCCTTCAGCCAATCTGGTGCGGGCCCAGACATGATCGCCCTTGTGGAATCTGCGCGCCGACGTGGTGCCTATACCGTGGCGCTGACGAACGACCTGACCTCACCACTCGCCACCGCTGCCGAGAGCACCGTCCACCTTGATGCGGGACCGGAGCGCGCCGTGGCTGCGACCAAGACCTACATCGCTGAGCTCGTCAGTGTCGCCCTAATTGCAGCGGCGGCGGCGCGACGCGCAGGACGCGACGCATCATGGTCGAACGAGATCGACGCGCTCCCTGAGCGGATGCAGGCCTCACTCAGCGCGGCCACAACATGGCTCGCCAAGGGTGCGGATGCGCCGCTCTACGCCGCGCTCTTGCACAGCAGTCGCGCGCTCGTTGTTGGGCGAGGATTTGAGTATCCCAATGCGCTTGAGTTGGCGTTGAAACTTCGTGAGACGACTGGGATGTTCTCAGATGGCTACTCTGCGGCAGACCTGCTCCACGGCCCGATCGCGTCCGCGCACGCCGAAGTGCCCGCGATCGTGCTCTCGACGGATCCCCTGACCGAGGTGAGTGTTGCGGGCAGCATTGATCGGCTTCGCGGGGTCGCTGCGCCCCTCCTCGTGATCCACGCTGGCGGCGCGGGCAGCCGCGGTCTGGGACCAGGCGAGGAGCTCGCGCTCCCCGGGGGGCCGAGTGGTCCGCTCTGCACCCCAGTCACCGCGATCGCCGGTCTCGCCAGTGTCGAAGCGGTGGCAACAGGGCGCGGACTGAACCCGGACGCACCAGCTGGCTTAACCAAGGTAACGAAGACGCTCTGACCCACGCTGGCGGTCGTGCGCAGGGGGCCTCGCTCGGAACAGTCTGTTGCAGCGCTGCGGTCAGCGCTTCAGCGCGTTGCGAAGCACGAAGCCGATGTTCGCGGGGCGTTCGGCGAGGCGCCGCATGTACCAAGGGAACCAGTACTCCCCGTAGGCAACAAGGCAGCGGACGCGCTCTCCCCGCGCTGCGAGGTGAAGTTGGCGCTGGCTGTTGATCCCGTAAAGCATCGCAAACTCGTAGCGACGCTTCTCAATCCCGTGTTCCGCGACGTGTGCCAAGAGTCGATCTTGAATGTTTGTGTCGTGCGTTGCGATGTGCAGCAGGGCACCTGGACGGTCTGCGTCGGGGCGCAGCAGGCGCATGCAGTTCTTAACGAACTGTTCGTTGACAGTGGACTTGTCCGGAAAGGCAACGTCTGCCGGCTCTAGATACGCCCCCTTCACCATCCTGATCTTGGAGCCGAGCACAGCGAGCGCTTCGAGGTCGGCGTCGGTGCGGTGGAGATACGCCTGGATCGCGATGCCAACATACTCTGAGTGTGCACGCAGTCGCGTGAAGAGGTCGATCGTCCCCTGTGTGTACAGGGATCCCTCCATGTCAATCCAGAAGAGTGTTCCCTGTGCCTCACACGCCTTCATGATCTTCATGCAGTAGTCAAAGCAGATCTCGCGATCCTGGTCGTATCCGAGCTGTGTCGGCTTGATTGAGATCTCCCCGCTGACCCCAGTCTCCTTGATGCGCTCGAGCACCTTCAGGTAGTGCGCGTAGACCTGCTCCGCCTCGGTGAGCTCCGCGAGGTTCTCACCGAGTTTGGTGAAGATCGCGTTGACGCCGCTCGGCTGCAACCTGACGGCGGCCTCGATTGCATCGTTGATCTGCTCACCGGGCATGAACTTGCGCACGGAGAGGCGCACAAACCGAGTGCGCATCGCGCGCTCTCGCAACCACGCGCTGGTGGACGCCCAGAGGAGGAGCCTGCGTGCGAGGTTCATGGGTTGATTATCGGGGTAGGAGCACATTCAGGGAGGTGCTTCGCGCGGGGGCGTCTATGGGCCAAAAGGACCCCTCGGCCACGAGGGAAGCGTGCTCAACCTACGATATTCGTACCGATATGGGCATATTCCTGCTAATATCGCCCCCTAGCAAGTCTGCGGTGCGGAATCCGCAGCAAAAGGGTGTGATGTATGGCTATCGAACCGCTCAAGATGCTCGCTCCAACCAGCCCAGCGGTTCCCCATCGCGACCTGCCCCCGGTTGGGCCAACCGTCCAGATTGACCCTGCCCGCATTGCCGCGCTGACCGCTGCCGAAGCGACTCGCCTCGACGCGCGGACCCAAGGCTCAGGGGCCGCCTACGCCCGAGCGGAGAAGACGCTCGTCGGTGGCGTCTCGTCGAGCTACCAGCGCCGCGCCCCATACCCGATCTATCTCGAGCGCGGACTCGGCCAGTACATCTGGGACGTCGACGGCCACCAGTACCTTGACGTGCATAACGGCATCGGCAGCATGGTGCAGGGACACGCCCATCCAATCATCACCGAGGCGGTGGAGCGACGGATGCGGCTTGGGACGCACTTCGCTGCGCCAACAGAGGATGCCTACATCGTTGCCGAGCACCTAGCTGCGCGCTGGAAGCTGCCGCGCTGGCGATTCGTCAACTCCGGCTCCGAGGCAACCATGGATGCGATCCGTATTGCACGAGCGCTCACCAAGCGTGATGGCGTCATGAAAATCTTCGGCAGCTATCACGGTCATCACGACTATGTGATGGTCGACATTGGACTCAACGTCTATGACATTGGTGACCGCGAGAACTATCCATCAATCCCATACGGCAAGGGGATCCCGGATGTCGTCACACAGATGACCGTTGCGGTTCCATTCAATGATGCACCCGCACTCGAACGCCGACTTGAGCGACTACAGGCCGAGGGTAAGCTCCCCGCCTGTCTGATCATGGAGGCGGCGCTGATGAACTGCGGCGTGATTCTCCCTGAGCCTGGCTACCTCGCCGAAGTGCGCCGCATCACGAAGAAGTACGGCGTGGTTTGGATTGTGGATGAAGTGAAGACTGGACTCACCGTTGCCGCCGGTGGCGCAACGGAACTCTTCGGGATCCAGCCTGACATGGTCTGTCTCGCCAAGGCGCTCGGCGCCGGACTCCCAACTGGTGCGATCGGCGCAACTGATGAAGTGTGGGCGCCAGTGCTCTCCGGTGAGGTGTACATGGTTGGCACCTTCAACGGCAACCCGCTCGTAATGGCGGCAGCACGCGCAAATCTTGAGCGCGTCATGACCCCTGACGCCTATGCACACCTCGGGCGCATCAACGCGCGGCTCCTTGATGGATCGCAGGGAATCATTGACCGCTATCGACTTGCCGCCTACCCAGTTGGCATTGAGTCAAAGGGTGTGATCACCTTTGCGAGCACTAAGGTGGTCGACTACGAGAGCTACAAGTCCGCCCAGCAGAAGGAGCTGATCGACCTCCTCTGGCTCTGGAACATGAACCGTGGCGTCTTCAGCACGCCAGGTCGTGACGAAGAGTGGACGCTCTCCATCAACATGACGGACGCCGATGTGGACCACTATCTCGGTGTCTTTGAAGAGTTTGCGAGCGAGCTAACCCGCTAGTTCGCCCCTTCGCTGCCGAAGGATGCGCACGAGTGCATCGCGTTCGGTCAGTGTGAACC
>Ga0208788_1001228_pt1 | contig 12483 bp, 8 predicted proteins | sample Wag4_2014_7_11_3_FD_187363 | JGI IMG/M metagenome (GOLD analysis project Ga0208788, IMG submission 187363) | Fresh water mixed with fracking chemicals microbial communities from Ohio, USA - Utica-2 Time Series FC 2014_7_11 (SPAdes) (version 2) ... | reverse complement strand
GGCAGGTCGCGCTCATAGGCTTCATAAGCTCGCAGGTTGAGGGCAAAGTCGGCGCGATGCAGAGTCAGGGCATCGGTCTTGCGCAGATTGTCAGCCTGCTCGCCGCTGTGGTTGGTGGCCTTGAGCAGATCGGTGGCGATGGTGCCAGGGTTGTCCGGCAGCACTGGCAGAGAGCGCCATTCGCTGGCGCGCTGGTTGATCTGCTCGCTGATGGCGTTAACCAGTGCCTTGCCGGGGCCACCGGAGAGCACGAACAGCTTGTTTTTGCTGTTCTCAAAGGCAATGCGGCAGTCTTTCAGGTAGACAGGCTTGAACAGCAGGCTGCCGTTGTTCTGCTCCAGCAGATCTTTGCCACCATCGCGATTGATGATCCAGTCCCAGAACTCCTGGCTAGTGCTGAGGTTGCTGGCGTTTTCCATCACCAGCAGGATGTCATCGACGTAACGGCCATAGTACAGGGGCACTACCTGGCGCTCGATAAACTGGTCGAGCTGAATCAATGCGGCGTTGGCCACCACAGCTGAGGCGGGCAGGCCGACGGGCAAGCCCTTTTTCAGCGGGGTGTTTTTTGCCCATACCAGCAGAGCATTGATAAAGAGTTTGTGCAGTTTGTCCTGTGGCTCTGAAAGCCCCACCCTGGCCAGTTGCTGGAACGTCGGGTCGAGCATAAAGCTGGGGTTGAGCGCGTGGTAGAAGCTGGTGACATCAGCGGTCAGGGCGATGACTTTTTTCTTGTCTTCCAGTGCGCTGCGCATCGACTTGATGGCGCCATTGCGCCAGTCACGGAAGGGTTTGAGGTAGGGCTTGAAGGAACCCAGCGCCATCTTGTTGAGTTCACCTTCAGCGGTGCGGCGCAGGCGGCTGCCATGGACGTTGTCGCCCAGCGGCTCGTCGAATTTGTGGCCGACTTCCAGCAGCCACAGGGCGGACAGTACGTGGAAGTCGATGCTGCAGCGGGCCATCAGACGGAATTCGGCAGTCGGCGGCTTGGCCGGGTCGGCTGTCATGGCGGCCCATTCATCCGCCGGGTCGGCAAAGATCAGCGTGGTGTCCTGCTTTGGACTGGTCTGCTGGTCTTTTGACTGTTTCTCCTCCCAGGGCTTGATGGCTTTGGGGGTGAGCGTCCAGGTGCCGAGGAATCCGGGGTCTTCAATCCACGCCTCATCCGCCCCATTCAACCTTGCCAGCAGGCTTTGCAGGTTGGCGATCAGGTCCGCTTCGTATTCGACCATCTCCAATAGGGGTGGGTTGGTCGAATAATAGAGATCGACCTTGGCCTTGCGCCAGGCGAGGGAGAGCTGGGCCAATGAGGTCATCACTGAATGGCCTCCAGCAGCATCTTGCTCTTCTCCGCCTCCGACTTGCCATCCACCAACCGGATATAGGCCCCGGAGTAATTCGGGTAGGCGGCGTTCTCAATGACGAAGGCGGTCGTCGAGACCACTTCGCCGCTGATGCTGTCGAAGGCGCGCGCACCCAAGTGGGCCATGGTGATAATGGTGGTGTGCTTCAGCAGCCACTCGCGCAGTTGCTCGTAGCTGGAGAGGAACATCCACGACTGCATGTTGATCTGCGCGTTGAAGCCCTGTGGTTTGAGCAGGGCGAAGGCGCGCTCCATGAAGATGGCAAACAGATCCGACTTGCTGTTCGGGTAGGCCTTCTTGGCGAAGTCCTTGAGGTCGGCATTCATGCCCTTGCTGCCCATATAGGGCGGGTTGGCGATCACGGCATCGTAGCGTTGGGCGAGTATCCAGGCCTGCTGCACGTAGGGCAGCAGCGCTTCGGCGGCCGGCTTTTGCATGGAGTCGCCGGCGCTGGTCAGTTCGCGCAGTTGTGCCAGCAGCTCGGCGAGGGGGGCTGCGTCCTCTGCGGGGACCTCGATCAGCGAGCCGAAAGTCTTGGTTTGGGTGAAGCGCTGCAGCGTGCTCCTGAGCAACTGGTAGCGGTTGTCGGCCTGGGCTGCGGCAAGGTTGCTCTGTTCGCTGTCGAACAGGCCCTGCGATTGGCCGCGCTGCCAGTCGCTGGTCAGGTTGAGAGCGTGCCAGAGGGCGGAGAGGTCAAGGTGGCGGCTTTCCTGCAGGGCCAGCACGTTGAGCTTGAGCTCTCGGCTGAAGATCCGCCGGTCGTCCTCGCGGGCCAGCATCATCAGGGCGAAGCCTGCGAGCTGGCCGGCACGGTCGTCGATGTCGAGGCCGAACAGGTTGTTTTCCAGAATGAGCTGCGGGATGTCGCGGCTGCGGAAGCCACGCTCGGTGTAGATCTCCTTGAGGAGCTTGTAGGCTTCGACCAGGATGTGGCCGGAGCCGCATGCGGGGTCGAGTACCTTTATGGTTTGCGGGTCGATGCTCTCCGGCGTGCTGGCGGCCAGTTGTGCCTGTACCTCAGGCGGCTGTGCGCCGGATGGCACGTAGTAGGGCATTTTCTCCCGGCTGTTCAGCGGAGAGTCCGGGTAGGTCTGCAGCCACTGGCGCCCGAGGCTGCCCTGCACCAGGTACTGGACAATCCAGTTGGGGGTGAACAGCTGGGTGGCGGCGGGGATGTCCTCGCTTTTAACTACTTTGCCGATGACCTGGTCTTTCTTCTCGCTGATGTAGAACTGGTAGAGCCAGCCGATGATCTCGACGTTGTGCCAATCCTCCTCGGGAATGGCGGCGACCAGCTCGCGGATCAGCGAGTCGGTCTTGGTCAAGTTGTCTGGCAGCAACAGCTCAAGCGCATCGTCCACCGCCTCGAACAGGAAGGGCATGGCCTGGTGCAGGGCATGGCACTGGGTGAGGAGCAGTTCGCGGTAGAGCTCCTCATCTTTGTTGCCGTCGAGCTTGAGCTCGGTGATGCGGGCCTTGTCGAGTCCTTCGAGTTCGATGTCCAGGCAGTCTTCGAGGATCTGCGGCATGCCGGCACTGCCATCGGCGGCGCTGAGCACCCGGCGACCATGATCGAGGTAACCCTTGATCTCCATGTAACGCAGTGCACAGAGACGATTGAACCAGCTGTAGGCGGCCTGCTCCATGGTCTGGGCGAAGCCGAGCTGTTCGACCTTCTGCGCCAGCGCGGCACGCGGTCGGGCGATGCTGGCAGGAAATGCGCGCTGGGTACCGGTGCTATCGGTGATCAGGGCCAAGTCACCCTTGATCTCCAGCGGAGCAATGCCGAGCGACGGCACAGTGGATTCGCGGATGCCGAACAGGGCAGCACGCTTGCTCATGGCGGCGATGAACGCCGTCCTGGCCTTGGGGGCGTAGCGTTTGATGGCGTTGGTGTTCATGGGGTGTCCTGAATAGAACAGCTGTTCAATGCGCTGAATGGTATTTGGGCGGGCCACTGTTTGAGTGGCCCGCTGGCGGCTGATTGCCTGATTCGGTTGCGGCCAATTGCATGATTGGCACGCAGATGCTGTGCGGGCTTAGCCATGGTTGATGACCTCACGCCAGGCAGATTCCAGGGCATCGAAGACGGCTTCCGGTACCTGATGCTGGTATTGCTTGCGGCGGTTTTGCGATAGCGTGCCGTTTTGGTCGAGGCAGAACATCACCAGCCGCGCGAGGGTGCTGTTGGGTATGTCGAATTGCTGATCGATACGGCGGTAGATGGCGTCGTAGCGATTAAGAAACTGGGTTTCTTCCTTGAGGTGGCGTTCGAGCGCCTGTTCGGTGGCGCGCAGCATAAATTCGGCGCAGGCGGTGCCGTCCCAGTAACGGTAAAGCGCTTCGTGGCCGGTGAAGTCGAAGGCGAACTGGCCCTCGTCGATAAAGGTCACGTCCCAGAAACGCCGCGCCGGTTCGGAGAACGCCTGCAGGGTGGCCAGGTAGTCGGCCTCGTTCTGGCGCAGGGCTACGGATACCGGCAGCAGCAGGCCGTGCTTGAGCGCGCCGCTCTGGCAGAGCACCTGATGAAAGAGGAAGCGTGACAGGCGGCCGTTGCCATCCATAAACGGGTGAATAAACACAAAGCCAAACGAGACAATGCTGGCCAGCAACAGCGGGTCAAGGCCTTCAGGTGGCTGGTTGGCCAGCTGGATCAGCTGCTCCATCAGCTCGCGACCGAGCTCAGGCGGTGGCGGTAGATAGGTGACGCCGAGTGCACCGCGCAGGCCGTTGCTGAGATAGTTTTGCTGATGACGAAATGCAGCCGCCTGGGCATAGGGGTTACTGATGACGGCATTTTGCAGCTCGACGAAATAGTCTTCATCCAGCTGGCGGGGCTGGTGGGCCTGCTTGAGCAAGTCAACGAAGCGGCCGGCTTTGTCTTCGCTGGGGGTTTCGTTTTCGATGGCGTAGGAGTCGCGGGTTTCGTGCAGGTAGGCCCAGGCCAGGGCGCAGTTGAGGATGTCGCGGGGTAGCGACTCGCTGAATTCGGTGGCCTGTTGCAGCAGGTTGCGCTTCAGCAGCGCCTGCAGCGCATCGGTACGGCGCAGGGTGATGCAGTAGTCTAGGCTGCCGATGCCGTTGAACAGCACGCGCCAGCGGTTATTCTTCTGGCCGGCGACTGTGATGTACTGAGCGGGATCAAACAGCGGCACGTAGGCGGTGCGCAGGTTCCCTGCCTGATGCTGGATGCACTGACCGGTGAAGTGCTCCCACAAGTACGCGGCTTTACGCAGGTACTGGCTGGTGGGACTGGCCTCGATAGCGGTGCGCAGCCCAGGTTCAGTAATCAGCGGTAGGCACTGGGCTAGGATGGCCAGCTCAACGCCTTCGTGCTTGAGAGCGAACAGGATATGGCCGAGCAGATCGCCCGCAGCCGGTGCCATACTGGCGGGCACTGCCAGGGTTTGGCCGATAACCTCCTTGCGGGTCACCGCACGGACTTCCGCCAGGCGCGCAGGTGGCAGCGCCTTGACTGTCGACTCCTGAAGCAGGCGGTTGTACCCGACCGGTTGCATGGCTCAGTTCCTTCTTGAATACCGTTTTGCGCTTAGGAAACTTTGTGCGAATCCTGTTTTTATTGCGCAGATCGGCATTATTACCATTTTTTTTGTGCGATGGCCGGTTTAACGAATCCTGATGCGTTTCTCCTGCTGGATAGCTGCCTCTAACTCGGCCTTTAGTGCGGCGACGAAGCGCTCCACATCGCTCTGACTTTCTAGGTAGACGCCATTACCCAGCTTGTTGAAAACGCTGGTGGCCGCAATTTCAACCACTGGCTTGGGTGGGGCGACAGGCTTGACCGGAACGGGAGGCGGCGTGCGCTCTTCCTTGATCTGGTTGCTATCTTGGGCAGTTTGCTGCGCGGCTTTTTCAGCTTGCTGCTGCAGCTTTTGCTGGCGATCCACTTCGGCTTGAATGGCGCGCTCCAGCTCGAAGATGCCGTCTTGCAGGCGTTCTTCGGCGGTTTGGCTTTCCAGTTGGTAAATGTGGGCCAGGCTGGTTTCAGTCTCGGCTTCGGCTTTAAGCAGCTGCAGCGGACGCAGCAGGCGATTGCTTAGCTCAGGGCTTTCAATGCCGCTCTTGGCGATTTCGGCCTGCAGCAGGGCGATCTTCTGGTCTATCGCTGCCAGCGCCTGCTCGCGCTGTTCGGTGAGGATGCTGACGTTAACTGCCTCAACGGTTTCTACCAAGCCAGAGACTTTGTGCAGCTGGTTGTATGGGCTGGCATGGCTTTCGATGGCCTGCAGTTCGACCATTGCCTTACGAGCACTGTCGTTTTTCTCAAGGGCGTTGCGGTTTTTTTCGAAGCGACGCAGGGCCTGTTGCAGCTGCTGCCAGCTGTGCAACTGGTTGGTGAAAAATTCGTTGAGGTCGCGGTAATCCTCTTCGAGGTCGAGGTAGTCGTTCTGGTTGTCGACCACCTCCTTGAAGAAGTCGACGCTATCGCTGTTGCCCAGCAGGCGCTGCAGGGTCAGCAGAGACTTCTCGATTGTGCTTTTGCCGGGGAAGCGACCGACATCAACCTTGCTCTTGTAGCTCTTGAGTTCGGAGAGCCAGGTTTCCAGGCGGCTGCGGTAGAAGGCATAGAGCTCTTTCTCACCGGCCGGGCCTAGGGCGTTGAACAGATCCTGACTGAGATTGCGGACTTTCTTGAGCAATACCTCATCGGTCTGGCGCTTTTTCTGCACCGAGATTTCCCGCCGCTTGCGGCTGTTGGTCAGGTATTCGAAAGCATCCGGCAATGCGAGGCTTGGGCCGGCAACATGGAAGGAAATCCGCCCGGCGGCAGCGAGCCGGCCGATCAACAGGAGGATTTCGCCATCAGGCCAGCCGAACGGACGCTTGTTGAAGCGCTCGACGATATCTGACACAAGCAGGCGGTCATTACCGGAGGCACGCAGGGTGATGAATTGCTCGACCTCTTTGATGGCTTGGGCGTTGCCGTCTTCCCCATCCAGGGTGAGGCCCAGTTGGGTGATGTCATCACTGTGCAATACGGCATGTAGCTCGCGCTCGGGCTCCTGTTGCAATACGCGCAGGTAGCCAAGCTTGTTGTAAGTGTTCTCCAGCAGGTATTGGCAGGCTTCGTCGAAGCGGGTCTGGATGTTATTGCCGTTGAGTTTGAGGTGCTGGCCGAGGGCATAAATTTCCGCGCGCTCCAGCAGCGCTTCGAGCATCAGACGCAGGCGTTTTTTACGTTCCTGGTTTTCACGGCCACGGTCGGACAGGATGCGGCTGAGATCCGGCTGATTGTCATCGTTGTTGAGGCGAATAAATTTGTTGGTTTTGAGCCAAATGCGCAGCTCGCCGAACAGCTCGCTGCTGTCGGGGAGTTTGAACAGTGCGAGGCCAGCTGGGGCTTCGTTGCTCTTGTTGAGGCAACCGGCTTCACCATACAGCGCGTAGTCCGGATCTAGCGGAGAGATAACCTCGACGCGAAGATCCTGCTCGTAGCGGCCTTCCAGGCTATGGCCGTCGAGGAAGCGGCCGATGCTGTAGTCGGTCTTGGTCAGGTTGTAGCGGAACTTGTTCTTGTCCTTGAGCAGGTCCTTGTAGATCAGCTCGGCCAGTGCCTTGTTCTCGTCCGAGGAGGCGATTTCGGTGGCCTTGATCTTGCGGGTGATGTCGCGCTCTTCGTTGGTGAGGAAGACGAACTCGTCACCGTTGCGGATGACCAGGTTTTCCTTTTCCAGGCGCTGCAGGGTGCCTTCAAGCCGGCGACGCAGGGCAAGCTTGTCGGTGTCGACCTCTTCGATGGACAGGGTGACCAGGTTGTCGAGCGTGCCTTTGATCAAATCGACATAGCGAATCATGAACAGGGTGCGCAGGATCTGTACGTCGAAGTCATCGAGCACTTCACTTTCACTGGCCTGGTCGATGGTGCGCTTGACGACGGTGTCGAGGAAGCCTTCCACCGCACGGTAAAAACTGTACATGGGCACCAATGCGCCCAAGGGTTTGTCCTTGAGTGACAGGGCGGCCATCTGGAAGGCATCGAGCATGGAGCGTTCGCCATAGGCCAGGTGCGCACCGGTGGCACCGACTTTGCGAATTTCCTCGAAGACTTTTTGCACCAGTTGGAAGTGGTAAGGCGCAAACGGGTAGTTGGCGACGAAGCTGTCTGGACCGTCGTAATTCTTCAGCGTTGGGCCAGAGCGGTCGAAGGTGATCTGGTTGCGCAGGATGTCGCCCTTTTGCTCCCAGAGCGCGCGCAGTTCCGCCTCGGCAGCTTCTGTTTTGCGTAGCAGGCGTTTCTGGATGACTTCGTCGGTGTTGGAGCTGGAAAGCGACAGGCGAGTTTTGAAGCGCCCGGCGATTTTGGAAAAGTCATTGGCTTTGGTGGAGGACAACTCGCCGAGCACGGCATCCATGTCGGCCTGGGAGGTGACGATGATCCAGGCGCGGCCTTTACAGATGGTGCCGAGATTTTCAGTAATGGTTTGCAGGGTAAGCATCAGGCGGGTGTCGCTGCCGATGAACTGACCCACTTCGTCGACCAAGAACAGCACACGGTGCTTGGCGGGCTGGGTGTCGAGGTATTCCTTCACCCAGTTGCAGAAGTTTTCCACCGACACGCTGAAGGTTTGTTCTGAGGCTTCAAACCACTTGTGCGCGGCTTCGGCAGATAGGCCTAAAGCGCTGGCAAGCGCCTTTTCGATGTCGTCCTGGTAGAACTGATAGCCGTCACGCTCATCGACCCACTCCAGGCCTGTGGCTGTGTTGAAGGCTTGCTTGAACTGCTCATACACGCCGCGCTGAGTGAGGTGGCGTTCCATGTGGGCGATGTGCGGATGGTCGCCGCTGAAGCCCTGGTGCTCGTTGAATACGCGTAGAAACACGTTGAGGATCGGGTTACCGGCGTCGTTGGAGCTGGCCTTACTGTCGATGTTGAACAGGATGACATCGGCGCTGTTGGCGACGGCCTTGTCGATGTCGGCGCGGATCATGGCGTCACGCACTTTGTTCTGGTCGAAGAAGGCAACGGCGCGCTTGCTGTTGCCCTTTGCATCATGGGCTTCAATGTTGGCCAGCAGGTAAGACAGCGTTTTCAGGAAGTGCGACTTACCTGAACCAAAGAAACCGCTGATCCATACGCCCACTCGGTTGGCGATGGAGGGATCGCTGAGGTCGGTGCTGTAGGACTCGAAGAAGCTGCGGAAATGTTTTTCCAGCTCGTTGGTCACGACGTATTCGTCGAGTTCCTGGTGCACGGTGGCGTCGTCTGCCTGGTCCGCCTTGACCACACCGTTAATCGGGCGGTCGAGTTCCTTGAAGAAGATTTCTTTAATGCTCACGGCCATCATCCTTATTGATCAGGGCACCAGCTTGAATGCGCGGTAGTAGTTGTTGCTGGTAATGCGGTTGAACAGAGCCAACGATTGGCCTGAGTAGTGCCCCGGGTAAAACAGTACCAGCGGCTTATGGCCGAGCAGGGCATGCAGTTTGTTGAGCAGGTTGTGGGCGCGGAGCACCGGCCATACAGAGCCCACGCCTGTAATGAGCACAACATCGTGTTCCGTGGCGCGGTAATGCTCCATCAGGTAGGGCGCGAACTTGTCCATGTGCAGCGGGCCGGCAAGCGCTTTGAGCAGTGCCGAGTCGCCCTTGGTGGTCTGCATCTGGATGGCCTTATCAGTGAAGTTGCGCTGATCCAGATAGTCCTTCATGGCTTGCAGCAGGTTGATGTTCACAACCTTCAGCTGACTGTGTTTTTTATCCAGAAAGCTTTTGAGAAAGTCGAGGTATTGGCGCACCTGCAGCTCATCCTCGGGGTCATAGTCGAAGATCCAGAAGCCGATTTCGTTGCCCAGCCCTTGGCTTTTGAGAAACTCCTCGGTGAGGATTTTTTCTGGGATCTGGTTCAGCCGATCCTGTAGCTGCTGGTTCATGCGTTCATTCCTTGGTACTGCCTGTCAGAGGGTGCTGCTGGACACTTCCAGGCAGGCTTTGATGCGGTGGCGGTAGCTCTCATCCAGCAAGGTGCGAACCTCAGGGCGGACCAGTAAGGACTGCAACTGCATGCTGCGCGTACTTTTGAGTAGCTTGACCTCGGCCAGCATGCGATAGATGACTTGGCCCATTTTCTTGCGGCTGGATTCCGTCCAGGTCTCGATGGCAGGGTCGCGATGGCTGCGCTCTTCGAGGAAATCATGCCAATGCCAGGGTTCGAGATGTTCTGCCTTGGTCAGATAGGCATCACGCAGGACGGTTTCGATGAACTCCACCAGCAGCAGGTTGCGCTCCAGCGCCGCGCAGAAGGCGACCTGAGTAGCGAGTTCGTCATCACCATCACGTAGGGCTCGCCAGAAAGGCTGATCCAGTCGCTCCAGGCGTTTACGCAATGCCTGGGCAACGCGCTTGGCTGAGGCCGGGGAGCGTTTCTGCAGGCGATTGTGCTGCTGTATTTCTTCCGCCCACTGCTCTGGGGAAGCCTGTTGCAGCAGTAGATCCGCGATGACTCTGCATTCACGTACTTGCAGAGAACCGCCGATGAGGTCGGAGTCGTAGCTGAACGTCTGCATGATCAAGCGGCTTCACTGCCGAACAAGTAAGGTAAAAGCTGCTCACGATCTTCGGGGGACAGCTGTATTGGATGTTCTGCGCCCCGAGAACACTGCTCGTCAGTGATTGCGGCCTGGTAACGCTGCAGCGTGTAGTGGGCCAGAGCTTTTCTGACGGTAATGGAGAGTTGCCCATCTGTCATGGCGTAGTCGCGAGCGATCATAGCTTGCTGAGCTTCGCTTAGGCGCTGGTTGGGGATGATGTGCAGGGTGGTCTGCTCATTCCAGGCCTGGTCAGGCTCGCTAGGCGGAGCATGTTCATCGCTAGGCTGAGGTGTGCCGCTAATGCGCGAGAGCAGGAAGTCCCGGAAGCTCTGGTTCTTGTGACACCAGGCCCTGACATGCCAGCGAAAGCCGCTGTAAATAAGGGTGTGAGGCGAAATGATTCGCTCATGCGGTTCGGGATTGCGCATCGAGCTGTAGGCGATTTTCAGACTGGCTCTATTACGACAGGCCCTTACCAATTCACGTACAACATCGGGCCTGACGGCTCGCTCAGGCAGTTGGACTGCCACTACCCCTGGTTGGGATTCCAGCACCAGATTCATAGGCTGAGAACCGTTACTGGTCAGCAGCTCCAGGTACTCGTTGATATGCCCCGAGGAAAGTACGGGCTTGAATCCGTTGGCTGGGATGTAGCCCTTGATGGACGGGCTATGCAGCAGAGCTTGGGGATTGAGTTCGTTGTTGTAGCGGTTGATATCGGTCGAGGCTTGCTGCCGAGTGATACCGAACCATTCCATGAGTTGAGCGGTAATCAGGCGGCCTTCCCAGAGGGCAATCAGCTCGATGGCACGATAACGAGTGAGCGTCTGGTGTTTGAGAGGTGGCATGGATCCGGCCTGGGCATTTGCGTAGCTGGATTCTGGGTGGCAGCGGCGCGGGTGTAAATAGTTACCGTAAAGTTTTTTGCATGTTTGTCCGGGGCAAGTATTAAATAACGATTAAAAGGCGATTAGCAGGTATCGGTTTTTTGACCTTATGCCTTGTAGATGCTGGTTCTTGGTACAGACAAAAATACCTGCGACAACGGTATTTGCTACCTGCAGAAACGGCTGCGAAAACCCGTCATAACGGTATCGTTACCCGCTATGACGGTAAGGTTTACCCGCTGTAACGGTACGGTTTTGGCGTTTTGAGAGGTGGCGCTGTTGCGCGGGGCTCGGGCGCTTATCAACCCTGACCAACTCGCCATCGATCTGATACGTAAATTTTTGGCCGTGCTCGGCGCTGGCTAGAGTTAGCTTGTCTAGGGCGCGGCGGAGTAACTGGAGAAATTTGCCCGGGCTAAGAGTTTTGCTGCCCGAAAGTTTTTGCAGTGTGTCGATGCGCACCGGGTAGGGGGCTGCATGGGTTGAATAATATCCGTGCAGCCACTGCGCCAGGGGGCTCCCGCTCAGCATGCATCTGACCCCCCAGTGAATCAGGGTGTACTGGTCACTGGCGAATAGCCGGATGATGCTGGGGCTGAGGCTCAGGGCAAGCGGTTTATTGCCGTCGAGGCCATCAGTCTTTGTGAGGTTGCCCTCATATACACATGAGGCAGTACGGATCGACAGCTCGCAGCTGCTGAGGCGCAGCAGTCTGTGTTTCAGGCTGGCTCTGCTAGGGCCCGTGTCCGTGATGCCCAGGCCTTTTAACAGGGCGTATATGCTCGTGTGGAGCTCCTGATCCAGGGGGTGATTGCGCAGCAGGTGTAGCTGCGCAGCCCAAAGGTCTAGGTCGCTCTGATCGAGCTGTTCTCCGCTGTAGGTCAGGTCATTTCCAGCCTGCGAGTGGATCCTAACCCCATCCAGCCTGACTCGCTGACCCCTGCCTATCACTGCAAACAACGCCGAGCGCAGGACTGCATTGGGGAGTGCGCGATAGGGCTCTCGCCAGCTCTGTAGGCGAGGTGCTGGAGCATCAACAGGGTGAGGTTTGGAACCCATGTTCCGGGCCACCACCTCACTGACCTTATTCGCAGGGCCCATTTCAGACGTTATCCCGCTTTTCGATCTGAGCCCGTATCCATGCCTCAACCTCGGCGACAACGTAGTAATTCGTCGCCTGCCTGTGGGGGCCGTCCTTGAGGGGTTTGGGGAAGGCGGGGTCTTTTTTTCGCAGCTTGTCTAGGCCCGACCTCGACAGGTCGAGATGCTCAATCAGGCTGGATTGGCGGATCAGGGTTTTCTGTGTGTCCAGATGCATATGGGCGCCTCCGTGTTGATGACGCTCCGTAAACTATGCGGCCGAAGATTCATTATCAGCCCATTAGGATCGAGTTCTAATGGCTTGACTTTTGGGGATGCGGGGGAGCGGGTCCGGGTGGTACCCGCTTCCAGCTTTGACTGAACGTTCCCCAGTGCCCGTATATCGGTCTGGTGCTAGCGTGGTGTGGTTGTTGCAGAAAATGTGTTCTGCTGAGTCAGCCTAACGTCCTTTGGGCGCGACAGCGGTGCTCTAAGACGAAAAAATGACACTTGCGGGGGCTGAGAGTGTCTCCTCGAAGAGGCGCAGGCTGCCGTGGAGATTCAGGCATCTATCATCCGGCTCGCCACCGATTATGTTAATGA
>Ga0208788_1001227_pt1 | contig 12492 bp, 10 predicted proteins | sample Wag4_2014_7_11_3_FD_187363 | JGI IMG/M metagenome (GOLD analysis project Ga0208788, IMG submission 187363) | Fresh water mixed with fracking chemicals microbial communities from Ohio, USA - Utica-2 Time Series FC 2014_7_11 (SPAdes) (version 2) ... | reverse complement strand
GCTAAGCAAACAGCGGCGCGCCAATAATTAAAAACAAATATTTAAATAGCGAAAAGTAAAAAAGTAAAATCATAAACCATACCATGGTGCTGCCCACTACAAATAAAAACCCGGCAAAACTATTGGTGAGGCTATCCATCCATACTTTAAGACCAGATTTTAATGTCATCCAAACGATAAAATCACTAGCCGTGCTACTAAATAAGTTGATTACCACAAAAAATAGTACCGTGTAAATAGTGCCAGGAATCAGTATCCATTTCCAGAGTTTATGTTTTACAATAAACTGATGGGCTTTAATGTAAGAGGCAACTGATATGATAAGGTCTTTAAGCAATAGAAAGAGTTTATTGTAAAGTTAGCCAATGACAATTAAAACTTAGGACAAATAATGGGTTTATCTGTGCGTGGTCTTCTGGTGTAAATAAGTGAAAATTCGATACCCCCCATTTGTTGTGATGCCGTTTTTAAGCGGCTGTTGTTGATATCGTAGGTAGCACCAATTCTAAAGTCGTTGAATTCGATCCCTACATACGGGATAATTGCGTCTTTTAGGCGCATCCAGCTGCCTATATAAATACTAGCGGCTCTGTCATTTTCTGGATCGCTGCTTATTTGTAATGCGCCACCAAATATGGTTTCCTGTGCGCCACCCTGTGTTTGATGAATCGCACTTATATGAAGCGTTGCGCTGGTGCCAATATAAAAGTAGCCGCCCCCATGCACTGTAAAACGTGGATTAACACTATAGTTAGCACCAATAAATGATTGCTTAGGTCTATTAAGATGATACATGCTAAGCCCAACATAATAATTGTTTTGTTCACCTATGGTTCCGTTGAGTAAGAGACCCGCATTAATCGTTGTATAGCTAGAAGTAAGTGAGGGTGCAGTAAATAACTCGTTGGTGATACCTGTAAATCCAGTACTGGTTAACTGGTCTTCAAATTTAATTTGATTCGTATTTAAAAGCATATTGGCCTGCGTAATTTGAAAGCCAAAACCAATTTGAGTGTTGTTGTCTTCGTCTACGCCTTTATGGTAAGCGGAAGAAAAACTAGCATAATTAAATTTTATGGCACCATTTGCATGATTGTCGGAGTAGCCTGTAAAACCAATACCCCAACTATCATTTTCATTCAAACTTTTTTGGAGGAGCTTGGCATCAAAAGAAGCAGTGGTTGTTATAAATGCGTTGTTGATGGTTGGCCACTGGTTGCGGTGGTTGGATGCAATTCTATAATTGCCATCAAACTTTCCTGTAAGTGCAGGATTGATGGTAAGTGGAGATGCAAAAAATTGTGAAAAATGCGGATCCTGTGCGCTACTTTTTTGTAGCGAGAAAATAAAAAAACAAAGTATTAATATGAAACTTACGTACCGCAATGTACCTGCAAGTTAGCGTAAACAATTAGTTATTAAGCCTGACTTTTGGTGCCAAATGCTAAATCGCCAGCATCACCAAGTCCGGGAACTATATATCCCTTTGCAGTAAGCTCATTGTCAATATCGCCACACCAAATTTTAACATTTGTACCACAAGCTTTTTCGATTGCTGCAATACCAACAGTACTTGCAATGGCTACCACCACATGAAAGGCTGCAGGGGTGCCTTCGCTTTTCATATGCTCGATGGTTTTAATAATGGAAGCGCCCGTTGCAAGCATAGGGTCTGCAATAATAATAATGCGGTTGTCAAGTGAAGGACAACTCATGTATTCTAAACAAATTTCAAAACTACCATCTGGGTGGTGTTTGCGGTATGCCGAAATAAACGAGTTATCTGCTTTGTCAAAATAATTAAGTAGTCCATTGTGCATAGGAAGGCCCGCTCTTAAAATGGTGGCAAGTACGGGTTGCTGTGCAAGTACTTTGCTTTCGTGCATACCTAATGGCGTTTCTGTTTTTACAACAACAGAAGGTAGTTCTTTGCTGATTTCGTAAGCAGCAATTTCTCCAATACGTTCTAGGTTTCTTCTAAAACGCATGCGGTCGTTTTGTACGTTACGGTCTCTTAATTCTGAAACCCAATTGCTTACTAAACTATGCGATGCACTTAAATTTACGACCATGGTTCAAAGGTATTTGAAAGCTTAAAATATGTCAAAATTAAAATCGTCACCATTAAATAGGCCCTTATCGCTCAGTTTCAAATGAGGAATCACGAGTAAAGCCATAAAGCTAAGTGTCATAAAAGGCGCTTGCAGCTTAGATCCTAGGGCTTTTGCCTGAAGGTCAATGGCTGTGTATTTATCTGCTACTTCAAAACCATCTGCACTACTCATAAGACCCGCAACTGGTAAGGGCAAAACTGAATTTGTAGCATGGTTGCTTGCACCACTTGCACTACTCACCACACTTACGCCACCGCTCGCTTCAATCACCAAATTAATGGCAGCTGCCATACTTTCATCATCTACACCCACCGCTACAATGTTATGACTATCGTGTGCCACACTTGAAGCGATAGCGCCATGTGTTAAACCAACATTTTTAATAAATGCTTTTGCAATGGGTGCAGCGTGGTATCTGTTCACTACCACTATTTTCAAAATATCATTTGAAGTGTCCGTTACCCAATTGCCATTTTGTAAAGTTCCTGAAAGTAGTAATTTATTGGTGATGAGTTGTCCGTCTAGTGCTTCTATAACTGGAATGGTTCCGTTTTTGTTTGGATATTCATTTTTCGCAACAGCAAGTGCAGTTGGTTCAATTTTTTCACAATCAAAATTATTGATCGCATTTGTAGGAACACTTTTAATTTTTGTACTACCATTTTCTGCTACCAGTTCGCCGTTAATATAGGTGTGAAGTACTTCAAAATGTGTAAGGTCTTTTACCATAATAAAATTGGCAGGATCACCCGGATTTACCATACCTACGGGTAGCTTGTAATGCGCTATAGGATTGATACACGCGGCTTTTAGTACATTAAACACATCAAGCCCTTTGGCAACGGCTCTTGCACAAATAGTATTGATATGACCCGCAGCTAAACTATCGGGATGTTTATCATCACTACAGAACATGATATGGTTGGTATGCGAATCAATTAAAGGATAGAGCGCTTCAAAATTTTTAGCAGCACTTCCTTCTCTAATTAAAATATGCATCCCGTAGTCTAATTTTTCTAAAGCTTCTTCGATGGTAAAACATTCGTGATCGGTACTAATACCTGCTGTAATATATTTTTTGGCAGCATCGCCTCTTAATCCGGGCGCATGACCATCAACAGGTTTATTGTGTTTTTGTGCCGATTGTATTTTTGCTAATACTGAAGGATCCTGATTTAGCACACCGGGAAAATTCATCATTTCAGATAAATAATATATTTCGGGTCTCGCTAATAAATCGTCAACTTCTTTTTCATTGACCTCGGCACCAGCAGTTTCAAAAATGGTAGCAGGTACACAACTTGGCGCACCAAAGAAAAAATTAAACGGCGTTTGCTTTCCATTTTCAATCATAAACTCCACGCCGGCCACGCCACAAACATTGGCAATTTCGTGGGGGTCGCTAATGGTTCCAATGGTGCCGTGCAGTACGGCAAGCCTGGCAAATTCGGAAGGCACGAGCATGCTACTTTCGATATGTACATGGCTATCAATAAAGCCGGGCATGATATAGGGCAAACTGGGGTTAACCGGTTCGCTACTGGCTTCTATGCGCTTAATATGGCCATTTTCTATCCATAGGGTGGCGCCATAGATATGCCTATTAGGGATGTCTACTAAATTACCGGTAACGCTATACATATGGGTACTGCTCATGAGGGCACTAAGGTACAATAGAAGCCCAAGTTTTAAGGGTCTCTCAATTCAATTTTTTGGTAAGCCAAATGAGTAGTAAATTACTTACCCAATTAAACGTATATGAAAAAACTACATTTTGTACTAGCGGCGATTTTGCTGCTTAGTGTAAGTGCAACAAATCAAGTAATTGCACAAAAGAAAGCAGCAAAAAAAACGGCTGCTACCGCGCCGGCTGCGCCGGCGCTCAGTCCTGACTCCGTTTTATTTTCGGAGGTAAAATATAGACTGGTAGGCCCTTTTAGAGGCGGCAGAAGTGCTGCTGTTGCAGGCAGTTATGTAAACAACAACACTTTTTATTTTGGTGCTACGGGTGGTGGTTTATGGAAAACAGTAGACGGTGGTAGCAACTGGAAAAATTTAAGTGATAAAAAAATAGGCGGCAATATTGGCGCCATTGCCACTGCGCCTTCCGACGAAAACATTTTGTATGTAGGAGAAGGTGAAAATACCATGAGAGGCAATGTGGCAGAGGGTTTGGGCGGTATGTGGCGCTCTAACGATGGAGGTAAAACATTTACCAATATTGGATTAAAAGAAGGTCGACACATTATTAGAATTGTAGTGCATCCGCGTGATCCAAACACCGTTTGGGCAGCTGTTGTGGGTCATTTATTTGGACCAAATCCAGAGCGTGGTGTATACAAAACTACCGATGGCGGTAAAACTTGGAAGCAAACTTTATTTGTAAACAACCAAACTGGTTGTTCTGATTTAGTAATGGAGCCAGGCAATCCATCTGTACTTTATGCAGGTATGTGGCGTGTGCAAAGAACGCCGCATAGTATGGAAAGTGGTGGAGAAGGATCAGGTTTATACAAAAGCACCGATGGTGGTGATACCTGGGTTAATATTTCTCAAAACAAAGGTCTTCCTAAAGGCGTTTGGGGTATTGTAGGCGTGGCGGTAGCCCCTTCTAACACCGATAAATTATATGCCATCGTAGAAAATGCTGCTGGCGGTATGTTTGTAAGTAATGACGCTGGCGCCACCTGGACATTAACCAGTAGCGATAATAATATTCGCCAGCGCGCATGGTATTACAGTAAAGTATTTGTGTCGCCAACCAACGAAAATTTAGTGTACGCACTCAATGTAAATTTCATGCGTAGCACAGATGGTGGTAGAACATTTTCTGGTGTCAATACACAACATGGTGATCATCACGATTTATGGATCGATCCAAAAAATCCAAGCCGTATGATTGTTGCTGATGATGGTGGTGCGCAAGTAAGTTTTGATGGCGGTAATAATTGGAGTACCGAAAACAATCAACCTACTGCTCAAATTTATAGAGTGAGTACCGATAATTCATATCCGTACCGCATACTCGGTGCGCAGCAAGATAATTCTACCATTCGTATAAAAAGTAGAACGTCTGGCGCTGGAATTACCGATAAAGATTGGGAATCTACAGCAGGAGCAGAGAGTGGGTTTGTGGTAGCAGATCCTTTAAATCCAGATGTGGTTTATGGCGGTAACTATGGTGGTTATTTGTCAAGACTCGATCACCGCACCGGAGAAAATAGAGCCATCAATGTGTGGCCTGATAATCCAATGGGAGCAGGGGCTGACGTCTTAAAATACCGTTTCCAGTGGAACTTCCCTATATTTTTTAGTCCGCACAATCCTAAAAAATTATACACGGCGGGTAACCATTTATTTGCTACAGAAAATGAAGGAAAATCATGGGATATGATTAGCCCAGATTTAACTACCAATGATAAATCTAAACAAGGCCCTAGCGGTGGTCCCATCACAAAAGACAATACATCGGTAGAATATTATTGTACCATTTTTGCAGCTGCCGAATCTGTTTTAGAAAAAGATTTACTCTGGACAGGTAGTGATGATGGACTTATTCATGTAAGTAAAGACGGCGGTAAAAATTGGGAAAATGTTACACCACAGGAGGCAGGCAAACAAATGATGTGGAACTGTATCGAAACAGATCCGTTTAAAAAAGGGACTGCTTATTTTGTTGGAACAAAATATAAGATGGATGATTATACGCCGTATATTTTTAAAACAGAAGACTACGGTAAAACTTGGAAAAAAATTACAGCGGGTATAGATCCGATGCATTTTACAAGAGCCTTACGCGCCGATCATAAGCGCCCAGGTTTATTATATGCAGGTACCGAGTTTGGCATGTACATTTCTTTTGATGATGGTGCCAATTGGAAAAAGTTCCAACTTAATTTACCTGAAACACCAATTACCGATTTGACCATTAAAGAAAATGATTTGATTGTAGCTACCCAGGGTAGAGCGTTTTGGATCATTGATGATTTAAGTATTGTGCAACAGCATCAAGCGGCTAACTATGCTAAAAACATCCATGTATTTGATGCCAATCCAGTGGTAAGATCAGAAGGTGGCGGTAGAAGACGCGGTGGTTTTGGTGGTGGCATGACAGCCAATATGGGCGCTAACCCTCCACTAGGTTCTGTGATCAACTATTATTTAAAAGGCGTTACTGATAGTAGTAAATTATCAATTACTGTGTTGGACAAAAAAAGTAAAGTGATCAGAACTTTTAGTAAAAATGCAAAATTGCCACAAGATAAAATTATGTTTACAGAGGGTATCAATCAGTTTGAATGGGATATGAATTATCCTGCGGCTGAGCGCCTAGACGGTTTAATTTTATGGAATGGCGGTGTGGGAACGGTTAAAGCAGCACCAGGTAAATACACGGCTCGTTTTGTGTACCAAAAAGATACTGTGCTTGTACCATTTGTAATTAAGCCTAACCCTAATTATGCAGCTACAGAAGCAGACTATGACGCGCAGGTAGCATTTTTATTAAGTGTGCGTGATAAGTTTTCTGAAATTCAAAAAGCCATTAAAGATATCAGGGCAGTACGTTCTCAAGTAAATGAGTTTACGGCAAAACTAGATGGCCAAAAAGAATTAAAAACTTTTGCTGATTCGGTGGTTAAAAAAATGACTGGTATCGAAGAAGTGCTCTACCAAACAAAAGCAAAGAGTGGTCAGGATGTACTTAATTATCCAATTCGTTTAAACGATAAAATTGCGGGTTTATTTAATGTGGTGTCAAGTGGTCAAACTGCGCCAAGTAAGCAAGCAGTGGAAGCATTTGCTGATTTAAAAGGTAAGGCAGATACAGCTTTAACAAGCTTAAAAGCTATGATGGATAAAGACCTTAAGGCATTCAATCAAATGATTCATGAAAAAATGGTGCCAGTAATTAGCATCAAATAAATATTAATCTAACAAATCGGGGCGGCGTGCTTTTGTACGCTGCACCGATTGTTCGTATCTCCACTCCTCCACTTTTTTTGGATCGCCTTGTAAAAGTACATCAGGTACTTTGTCGCCTCTAAAATCGGCGGGTCTTGTATACACCGGCGGTGCTAATAAATTATCCTGAAAAGAATCGGTTAGTGCTGACGTTTCATCATTTAACACCCCCGGAATTAAACGGCCAACAGCGTCTACAACTACTGCTGCGGCTAGTTCTCCGCCACTTAAGACATAATCCCCAATTGAAATTTCCTGTGTTACGTACTGCTTTCTAATGCGTTCGTCAATGCCTTTGTAGTGGCCACAAATAATTAAAATATTGCCTTTCAGTGATAATTGATTGGCAGCACTTTGGTTAAACCTAACACCATCGGGTGTCATAAAAATAATTTCATCGTAAGCAGCAGGGGCTTGTAATTCGTCGATTGCATTAGCGAGCGTTTCACATAAAATGACCATACCCGCGCCACCGCCATACTGATAATCATCTATTTGTCCGTGCTTGTTAATGGCCCATTTGCGTAGGCTGTGCACGTTAACTTGTAAGAGTCCTTTTTCCTGCGCACGTTTCATGATGCTGTGTGCAAAAGGGCCTTCTAATAGTTCAGGCAGAACCGATAAAATATCAATTTTTAGCATGCTTTATTTTTTATTCCATAAAACCCTCAATATCCCTACGTTGTTTTTTGGTAGGCCTTCCTATTTTACTCAAACGCTTTCCGGTTTGATAAGAAGCCGCTTGGTAAGCAACGTGGTCAAGTTCTTCAGGTGGTGTTTGATCTTCATAATTCAAAATAGCCTCAGGATATTGAACTCTTTTTTCTAGTAAGCCGGTTACTTTAATTACCCATCTGCGCGCTTCTGTTTTTACATCGTACACATCACCCAGGTTTACAACTTTGGCTGCTTTTACATTATCACCAATACATTTTACCTTACCCTTGCTGCAAGCATCACCCGCTTGGCTTCTCGTTTTAAACAAACGAATAGCCCAGAGGTATTTATCAATACGAAGTTTTTCTTTACTTGCTGCTTGCATAAAACTGGTGAAAGTAAGGAATGGTTTCTATGCCCTTGTAAAAATTGACGATGTCAAATTTTTCGTTGGGGCTGTGTAAATTATCGCTGTCTAGTCCAAAGCCCATGAAAACAATTTTAAGACCCAGTTCTTTTTCAAATAAAGCGCAAATAGGAATACTACCACCGCCTCTTACTGGAATAGGATCTTTGCCAAAAGTGGCTGCAATAGCGCTCGCAGCCGCTTGGTATTCTTTAGAGTGAATAGGTGTCATGTAAGGCTCACCACCATGGTGTTCCGACGCTTTTACCGTTACACCCGCTGGCGCAATAGAGGTAAAGTAGTTGATAATTTTTTCGGTAATCACCTCAGATGATTGATTGGGTACCAGTCTGCAAGAAATTTTTGCAAATGCTTTAGAAGGAAGCACCGTTTTAGCGCCTTCACCGGTATAGCCGCCCCAAATACCATTAACCTCAAGGGTTGGTCTAATACCCGTTCTTTCGTTGCTGCTATATCCTTTTTCGCCCCATAAAGTTTGTATGCCTAAATCTTTTGCATATTCCGTAGCATCAAAAGGTGCTTCGGCCATTTTAGCTCTCTCGGTATCTGTTGATTCAACAACATCGTCATAAAAACCAGGAATGGTGATATGGTTGTTTTCGTCGTGACAAGAAGCAATCATTTTTGAAAGCATGGTAATAGGGTTGGCTACAGCGCCACCATAAACACCACTATGTAAATCTCTATTAGGTCCGGTTACTTCTACCTCAATATAACTTAATCCTCTCACGCCAATATCGATAGATGGATTTTCCATGCTGATCATAGAAGTATCACTAATTAAAATAACGTTAGCGTCGAGTAATGCTTTATTTGCTTTTACAAACGTGGCTAAATTTGGACTACCTACTTCTTCTTCACCTTCAATTAAAAATTTGATATTGGTAGTAAGTGTACCCGTTTGCACCATGGTTTCTAACGCTTTTACGTGCATATAAAACTGTCCCTTATCATCTGCTGATCCACGCGCATAAATTTTTCCGTCTTTGATAACCGGCTCAAAAGGTCCACTGTTCCATAGTTCTAATGGATCGGCAGGTTGCACATCATAGTGTCCATAAACAAGTACCGTTGGAAGTGCAGGATCAATTATTTTTTCGCCGTATACAATTGGATGTCCTTCTGTAGGATAAATAGTAGCTGTTGTAGCACCTGCATCTAATAAACTTTTTTTAACAGCTTCCGCGCAGGTAAGCATATCATTTTTATTTTCTGTTCTGGCACTCACACTAGGTATGCGCAGTAATGCTAATAATTCTTCTAAAAAACGGTCTTTGTTTTTTTCTTGATAATCTTTCCAAACTTGCATAGGATCTATTTTCTAATTTTCTAATTGATGTTTTTTATCGGACACGATATTTTCGAGGGTCCAAGTTAGTTTCTTTTCAAATGTAGCTTGTCTTTCGGGGCAATTTTTATTGCAAATTCCACAGCTAATGGCTAAACAACCGTCGGTATGCACAAAAAGTTCGATGGCGTCGCCAAAATGTGATTTAATAAGGTCCGACAAGCTGTCTATTTCGCGGTGGGCTTCATGTACATTTAAAAACCAAGGCACGGTTAAGTGACAATCAATATGTAAAAGGCTACCGTATTTGATCACGCGTAAATTATGTAGGTCAATCCAGTTTTCTACTTTGTTTTTATTAAGTACTTGAATAAAATCACGCAGTAAATCTAGGTCGGCTTCATCCATGATACCAGCAAACGACGATCTAATAATTTTATAGCCGTTGTAAATAATAAGAAGGCTCATACCCAGTGCAATCAGTTTATCTATCCAGTACACTTTCCAAATAAGCATAGCAGCTATACCAGCAACAATGGCTAGGGTAGAGTAGGTATCTATTTGTAAATGTTTGCCACTTGCCTGTAGCGCCAACGATTTATTTTTCTGACCAATTTTAATACAAACAGCGCCGGCAAAATAATTGAGTAATGCAGTTCCGCTTACGAGCCATAAACCAGTGTCAAGTGCGTGTAAAGGCTCTGTACTAAAAAAATGGGTGAGGGTTTCGTAAATAATTAAAACGCCTGCAGCTACAATTAAAGTTCCTTCTGCAGCTGCCGATATTAGTTCTGCTTTACCGTGTCCATAAGGGTGGTCCACGTCTTTTGGTTTAGCAGCCACGTATAAACTATAGAGGCCAATAAAACCAGCTACCACATTTACAATACTTTCTAGCGCATCTGTTAAAACGGCTAGTGAGTGCGTATAAAAATAAGCCGCAGTTTTTACCGCCAACAGTACAACACCCAGGCTGGTAATAACAATTTGAACCTTAAAATTTTCTTTGGCTAATTTCACAAACGACTTTATTTCAAACTTGAATTAAACAAGTTCTATTGTAAAATGAATAGGGCAGGTTTTAGCAAGCATTGCAGAAACACCACAATATTTTTCTTGACTTAAACTTACGGCTCTTTTAAATTGATCTAATTGTGTTTCATCAACATCAGCTTTGTAAACCATATGAATCACCGAAAATACTTTTGGAATGGTATCTGTTTGTTCTGCAGTTGCTTCGATACTTAGTTTTGTAAAAGGCACTTTCATTTTATTTAAAATCTCAACAACATCAATGCCGCTACAGCCACAAAGGGATGCGAGCATCATTTTTTTAGGATTCATACCAGAACCTAAGCTTCCATTTTCGATGGTGGTATCTAATCTTACGGTTTGTCCCGTATCTGCGGTAACGTCAAACGCTAAATGACTCACCCAATTTGTGGTTACTTTCATTGTTATGTATTTATTGCATGGCTTTTTCAAATCTGGCTGCTACAAAATCCCAGTTAACCAGGTTAAACCAAGCGGTAATATAATCGGCTCTTTTGTTTTGATATGTTAAATAGTAGGCGTGTTCCCAAACATCTATCCCTAGTAATGGGAATCCTTTAAAACTGCTTACATCCATCAGCGGATTATCTTGATTAGGGGTAGAGCCAATGGCTAATTTTTTGTCAGCAGTAACAACAAGCCATGCCCATCCACTTCCAAATCTATTTTTTGCTGCGTCTGCAAATTGTGTTTTAAATGCTTCCATTGATCCAAAACTTTTGTTAATAGCAGAAGCGAGTTCTCCTGTAGGAATGCTTGCTGGTGCGGCTTTCATGCAGTTCCAAAAAAGTTCGTGGTTGTAATGGCCGCCCGCGTTGTTGCGCATTTTTGTACTGTATCCGCTTATTTTTTGTAAAACATCTTCTAGGTTGCTATTACTGTTTACGTTTTCTGCGGCAGCAGCGTTTTGCAAATTTTTTGCATAGCCAGCTGCGTGCTTACTATAATGTATTTCCATCGTAAGGGCATCTATAAACGGCTCGAGTGCGGTATAGGCGTAGGGTAATGGAAGTTGTATAAAGGAAGTGCCAACAAGCGCTGGTAAAACTGGGGGCGCTGCTATTGTTGCCGTTTTATAATTGGAAGCAATAGCGCTTAACTGACTACCAGCAACTGCCGTAACCATGGCTGCTTTAACAGTGGTTCCAATAAAATTCCGTCTAGAATTTTTGTTTACATCTTGCGTTGACATGACATTAAAATTTAGTTGTCTAAAGTTACTTTAAAACTTGCGGGTATAGGCACGAATTTTAGTATAGAGCCGGTAGTAATACTCCTGGTTAAACAGTTGAGCGTCTGCCATGGCTTTAATCACTAAAAAAATACTGATAGGAAGTAAAATAAAGGTAGAAAGCCACATACCCATAAGTGGAGAAAGCTGTGCAGATTTCACAAATTTTTCACCAAACGTATTAAAGAGGTGAAAAATTACAAAAAAGATAATGGCAAATACAAGGGGCGTGCCAAGTCCTCCTTTTCTAATAATGGAACCCAGCGGTGCGCCAATTAAAAACAGTACAAGGCATGCTGCAGACAATGTAAATTTTCGGTGCCATTCAATTTGATGCAGTTGCATCGATGTTTCACGCTCTTTGTAATCGAGGGCTAGATAGTTTACATTGTTTTTAATACCAGTTACTTGATTGGAAGCGTTTTCGATGCATTCGTTTTGAATTGAATCAGGAATGGCTTCATCAAAATTTTTGTAATTTTTTTTGATGCCCGCTTTAGCAGCAGCAGACATTATCCAACCGGTATCGGTGGTATAGCGCGCAAAACGAATGTAAGGGTTTACTTCTTTTCTAGTTCTGGCCGTGTACATGCTATCTACGTTACCAATAGAATCGATAGCGGTATTTAGTTGTCTTACGCTTAACATTTTTGGATCGTAAAAACTACTGTCTCCACTTTTTTTAAGCTGAAAGCTTTTTAAGTCAAATATTTTTTTATACTGCTTAAAACCCATTCGGATAAATTCTGTTTTGGGAGTG
>Ga0208788_1001226_pt1 | contig 12502 bp, 15 predicted proteins | sample Wag4_2014_7_11_3_FD_187363 | JGI IMG/M metagenome (GOLD analysis project Ga0208788, IMG submission 187363) | Fresh water mixed with fracking chemicals microbial communities from Ohio, USA - Utica-2 Time Series FC 2014_7_11 (SPAdes) (version 2) ... | reverse complement strand
TTCTGGCTGTCGACCCGGTACAGCAGTTTGTCGTCAGCATAGGGATCAGGATGATGCATGCCCGGCTGGTAATTGGCCGGCGGCGTGGCCAGGCCGCCCGTCCAGGCAGGGATGGTGCCACTGGCATTACCGGCACGCTCGCCGCCAAGTGGCGTCAGTTCCTGACCCAGGCGCGCGGCCTGGCTGGCATCGACCTTGGCCTGGGCCTGAAACGCCAGGGCAGTCAGCAGAAGAAGGGAAACCGATCTCAACACAATGCTCTCCTCGCGGCGCCATGACAGCGGTGCCGCTATTGTCCGCGCACCTTGTAGGTGCGCTTGTCTTTGTTGTGTTCTGAGAGCCTGCTCACGATCTCGCGAGCTAGAGCGATACAACACCGATGGCGGCCCCGCAAAAACAAGCGAGGAACGGTCGGAGTCGCGCTCGACTTTACGAGTGGTAAATGAGCATTCCGAGCTTGTTTTTAACGCAGTAGCGCCGACGCGCAGCAGATCGTGAGCAGGTTCTGAGGTGAGGCGCCGTCCTGGCCGTCGGGTTATCCCGATCTAATCGTGCATCCTGCCGGTTCTATATACGGGCGATCCCTACGGACAGGATCGCTCGGCAATCACTCCTGACGCTGAAACTTCAGATCCCACACGCCATGGCCGAGACGCTCGCCACGACGTTCGAACTTGGTCACCGGACGCTCCTCGGGACGCGGCACGTAGGTGCCATCGGCCGCCAGGTTGCGATAGCCCGGCGCTGCATTCATCACTTCGAGCATGTGCTCGGCGTAGTTCTCCCAATCGGTAGCCATGTGCAGCACACCACCGATCTTCAACTTGCTGCGCACCAGCTCGGCAAAAGCCGGCTGGACGATGCGGCGCTTGTGGTGGCGCGACTTGTGCCAGGGGTCGGGGAAGAACAGCAGCACGCGATCGAGGCTGGCGTCGGCCACGCAGTCACGCAGCACCTCCAGCGCATCGCAGCTGTAGACCCGCAGGTTGCTGAGGCCCTGCGTCATCGCACCGTTGAGCAGCGCACCCACGCCAGGCTTGTGTACCTCGACACCGATGAAATCCTGTTCAGGCGCAGCAGCAGCCATCTCCAGGGTGGAGTGGCCCATACCGAAGCCGATCTCGAAGGTGCGCGGCGCACTGCGACCGAACACCTGGTCGAAGTCACGCAGACCATCTTCCAGCTCCAGGCCGAACAACGGCCAGCCCTTGTCGATGCCGCGCTGCTGGCCCTCGGTCATGCGCCCGGCACGCATCACGAAGCTCTTGATGGTACGGCGCTGGCGACCGTCTTCGGTCAGTTCGGGCTGTTGGGTATCGGTCATGCTGGACTCTTGTAGATTGCGTTACGACTGGCGCGCCGGCGGACCGGCACGCAGCCAATCGTCATCCTTAGTTGATCAGGCCAGTCAGCGGCGACGACGCACTGGCATAGAGTTTCTTCGGCATGCGACCGGCCAGGTAGGCCAGGCGGCCAGCCTCGACGGCATACTGCATGGCGCGCGCCATCAGCACCGGATTCTGCGCTTCGGCGATGGCGCTGTTCATCAGCACGGCCTCGCAGCCCAGTTCCATGGCGATGGTGGCGTCGGAGGCAGTGCCCACGCCGGCGTCGACCAGCACCGGCACCTTCGATTCCTCGAGGATGATGCGCAGGTTGTACGGGTTGCAGATCCCCAGGCCCGAGCCGATCAGGCCGGCCAGCGGCATCACCGCGATGCAGCCGATCTCGGCCAGCTGACGCGCGATGATCGGATCGTCGCTGGTGTACACCATGACGTCGAAGCCATCCTTGACCAGCACTTCGGCGGCCTTGATGGTCTCGATGACGTTGGGGAACAGGGTTTTCTGGTCGGCCAGCACTTCCAGCTTGACCAGGTTGTGGCCATCGAGCAGCTCACGCGCCAGGCGGCAGGTGCGCACGGCCTCGACAGCGTCGTAGCAGCCGGCGGTATTGGGCAGGATGGTGTACTGGTCCGGGCTGATCACGTCGAGCAGGTTCGGCTCACCGGGGTTTTGGCCGATATTGGTGCGGCGCACCGCCACGGTGACGATCTCGGCGCCGGAGGCGGCGATGGCGTCACGGGTCTCGTCCATATCCTTGTACTTGCCGGTACCGACCAGTAGGCGCGACTGGAACGTACGACCGGCCAGGGTGAAGGGCTTGTCGCTGCGAACTTGGCTCATGGAATACTCCTCGTGAGGTCAACCGCCGCCGATGGCGTGCACCACTTCCACCTGATCGCCCTCGGCGAGCTGGGTGCTGTTGTGCTGGCTGCGTGGAACGATGTCCTGATTGAGTTCGACCGCCACACGGCGCCCGGTCAGGTCGAGGCGAACCAACAGGTCGGCGACGCTCTGGTTATCCGGCAGTTCGAAGGGTTCACCATTCAACTGGATACGCATGACGACTCGGTCACAACTGGAAAGAGGGCCGGCATTCTAGCCCGTTAACTGGCCACGACCAAGGCTAAAAGGCGCCATTCGTCCTCATTTCTGACGCCAGGGTCAGGTCAGCTTCCAGGCGCTCAGGCCCAGGCACAGCCAGCCAACGAGGAAGGCGACGCCACCGAAAGGCGTGATCATGCCGAGCTTGCCGACACCGCTGAGGGTCAGCAGATAGAGGCTGCCGGAAAACAGCAGGATACCCAGCGCGAAGGCGCCGCCAGCCAGATTCACCAGCCGTCCGGGTGCATGCATCGCCAGCAGGCCGACGCCGAACAGGGCCAGCGCGTGGATCAGCTGATAGTGTGTGCCAGCCTGGAACACCGCCAGGTATTCGGCGCTTAGCCTGTGCTTAAGGCCATGGGCCGCAAAGGCGCCCAGGGCCACCCCGGTAAAGCCGGCGAAAGCGGATAACAGCAGCCAGAAACGAGCCATGGAACCTCCAGGTGAGATCGACGTGCACGCAGTTTAACCATTGAGCCTGGGGTCGAAATGGTTGTTATTGTCACACCTGCGCGCAATCGTGCGGCCGCTCGGGAATTTCCCCAGTGATTTTTTGTTTTAATAGCGCCACATCCGATCAATGCGAGACCCCATGCTCCGAGCCCTGACCCGCCGCCTGCTGAAACTGCTGCTCTGGCTGATGTTGGCCAGTGCGCTGCTGGTGCTCGTACTGCGCTGGGTACCGCCGCCCGGCACGGCCTTGATGATCGAGCGCAAGATCGAATCCTGGGGCAGCGCACAGCCCATCGAGCTGAAGCGCCAGTGGCGCCCCTGGAAAGAACTCCCGGATCACCTGAAGATGGCGGTGATCGCCGCTGAAGACCAGAAATTCGCCGAACACTGGGGGTTCGATGTCGGCGCGATTCAGGCGGCGCTGGCGCATAACCAGAGCGGCGGCTCACTAAGAGGCGCCAGCACCCTCAGCCAGCAGGTGGCGAAGAACCTGTTTCTCTGGTCCGGACGCAGTTGGCTGCGCAAAGGGCTGGAAGCCTGGTTCACCGCACTGATCGAAGTGCTCTGGTCGAAAGAACGCATCCTTGAGGTGTACCTCAATAGCGTCGAGTGGGGCGATGGCATCTTTGGCGCCGAAGCCGCGGCACAACACCATTTCGGTGTCGGCGCGCCTTATCTCAATCGCCAGCAGGCCAGCCAGCTGGCAGCGGCGCTACCTAACCCGCTGCGTTGGAGCGCAGGCCGACCGGACGCCTACGTCAATCGCCGCGCAGCCTGGATTCGCCAGCAAATGAATCAGTTGGGGGGCAGCCACTACCTCAATCAACTCAAGCCGCAGCGCCCCGATTGGTGGCCGCGCTGGCTGTAAGCTAGCGGGTAGCGCGAAAAGCCTTGCGCGGGACGGCGTGCAACAGCTCGACCTCGTCGCCCTGCAGATGCACGGTCAGCCCCCATTGTGGATAGACCCAGGCCTGGCCTTCGGCCAGCTCCAACGTCAAGCGTGGCTGCGCGAGACTGGCAGCCAGGCGGTCGCTGGCCAGCGCTTGCGGGGCACTCAGATTGAGGCTGGCGATGGAAAAACCAGCCATCTGATCGACCAGTGATTGACCAAGGGCCTGCTCGCTATCACCGGCCTTGAGGCCTTGCGCCGTCATCAGACTGTCGCGCTGCTCCGCGCTCAACTTCAGCTCGGCTTCGAGCGACCACTCACCCTCCTCCCCTTCGAGTGGCGCACGATAGACAAGCCGTGCGCCGTCGAGGCGCGGCTCCAGCCACAGCTCGCCTGGCGCCACCGCCTGCACCTCACGCAGCATCAACTCATCTTCGGCCAGCGCGGCTGCAACAGCACATCACGCCACTGCTGCAGATTGGCCACCGGCTCAACCTCGGTACTGCGCATCAGCCAGGCACCCCAGGCGAAGAACAGCGCGGCGACGAGCGCGAATATCAGCCAGTGCTGTACTTTCAGTGGGGCTTTGTTCAAGGCAATTGCTCCAGACAGAAAAAAGCCGCACCAGGGTGCGGCTTTTCGGGGTAACGGCAGACTCAGGCGGCGATATAGCCTTTGAGCTTGTTCATCGCGTTCTTTTCAAGCTGACGAATACGCTCGGCCGACACATTGTACTTGGCGGCTAGGTCGTGCAGCGTCGCCTTCTCCTCGGCCAGCCAGCGCTGGTAGAGGATGTCGCGGCTGCGCTCGTCCAGGCTTTCCAGCGCTTCGTGCAGGTTGCTGCTGGAACTGTCGCTCCAATCGGCATCCTCGAGCTGACGAGCCGGGTCGTAACGATGGTCTTCCAGATAATGCGCGGGAGACTGGAAGGCGCTGTCATCGTCGGCATCGGCAGCCGGGTCGAAGGCCATGTCCTGGCCGGTCAGGCGACTTTCCATCTCGCGCACTTCGTGCGGCTCGACGCCCAGGCTTGCGGCCACGGCGGTCACTTCATCGTTGTTCAGCCAGGCCAGACGCTTCTTCTGGCTGCGCAGGTTGAAGAACAGTTTGCGCTGGGCCTTGGTGGTGGCCACTTTGACGATGCGCCAGTTCTTCAGGATGAACTCGTGGATCTCGGCACGGATCCAGTGCACGGCGAAGGACACCAGACGCACGCCCATTTCCGGATTGAAGCGCTTGACCGCCTTCATCAGGCCGACATTGCCTTCCTGGATCAGGTCGGCCTGGGCCAGACCATAGCCGGAGTAGCTGCGCGCGATATGCACCACGAAACGCAGGTGGGCCAACACCATCTGGCGGGCAGCCTCGAGATCCTGCTGGTAAAAGAGATTTTCGGCCAGTTCACGCTCCTGCTCAGGCGTCAGCAGCGGAATGCTGTTGACCGCATGCACGTACGCTTCCAGGTTGGCGCCTGGAACCAGAGCATGGACAGATTGCAAGGAAGTGGACATTCGAATCCTCCGATTCACGAAACTCGTGCAGTGTAGCACTGAGCCATCTGATGCAAAACCTGTGGATAAGTTCCCTGAGAGATAGTCAATATCAACCAAAACAATGACTTGTCAGCCTGCGCTCAGCCTTACCGAACAACGCCCTAACGGGGTGCAAGTTCGTTCAGATGACGCGCCACCGCCAGCCAGGCGCCAATATAGCCCAACAGCACGGCGCCAAACAGCAGCGAAAAACCATCAGAAGAAGGTACGCCACCCAGCGCGAAATCGCTACCGTAAAGACCGGCCAAACGTACTACAGCATCGTTCAGCCAATCCAGCCCGAAGGCCAGCAGCAACCAGGCGAAGATGCCTGCGCCAAAACCGTACAACGCGCCCATATAAAGGAAGGGACGGCGTACATAGCCATCGGTGCCGCCCACCAGCTTGATCACTTCGATCTCGGCACGGCGGTTTTCGATATGCAGGCGGATGGTGTTACCGATCACCAGCAGCAGCGCCAGGATCAGCAGCAGGCTGAGGCCGAAGACGAAACGATCACCCAGTTTGAGGATGGCAGTCAGGCGCTCGACCCAGACCAGATCGAGCTGCGCCTGCTCTACCTTGGGCAGCTCCGCCAGGCGCTGGCGCAGGGCCTCAAGCTTGGCCTTGTCGACTTCCTTGGGCGTTACCAGCACCACGCCGGGCAGCGGATTATCCGGCAACTCCTTGAGCGCCTGACCCAGACCGGACAGCTGCTGGAACTCTTCCAGTGCCTGTTCGCGGCTGATCCATTCGGCCTCGGCAACGTCATCCATCGCCGCGATCTGCCCGCGCAGTGCCTGACCATCGCGCTCGCCGGCCGACATGTCGAGGAACAGGGAAATCTGCGCCGCACGCTGCCAGGAGCCGCCGAGCTTCTCGACGTTGTCCAGCAGCAGCGACAGACCCATGGGCAGGCTCAACGCCACGGCCATCACCAGGCAGGTGAAGAAACTGCCGATGGGCTGACGCCCCAGGCGGCGCAGGCTGTCGACCAGGCTGGCGCGGTGGCTTTCCAGCCAGGCATGGAACAGCGTGCGAAAATCCGGCTCGTCCGCCGGGCCGTCGACCACCTTGTTGCGCGGCGCCGCGCCGACACGTTCGGCCGGTTGCGGCGTGGGCATTTTCGATGCGCTCATCAGGCAGCCTCCCCGTCACCGATCAGGCGACCGCGTTGCAGGGTGAGCATGCGCTGGCGCATGCGTGCGATCAGCGCCAGGTCGTGACTGGCGATCAACACGGTGGTGCCCAACTGGTTGATGTCTTCGAACACCCCCATGATCTCGGCGGCCAGGCGCGGGTCGAGGTTACCGGTGGGCTCATCCGCCAGCAGCAGGGCCGGGCGGTGGACGATGGCACGGGCGATGCCGACACGCTGCTGCTGACCGGTGGACAGATCGCCAGGCGATTGCGCCGCCTTGTCACTGAGGCTGACGCGCTCCAGCGCCGCGCCGACGCGCTTGGCGATCTCCGGCTTGGACAGGCCGAGAATCTGCAGCGGCAGCGCTACGTTGTCGTACACAGTGCGGTCGAACAGCAACTGGTGGTTCTGGAACACCACACCGATCTGCCGGCGCAGGAAGGGAATCTGCGCATTGGTGATGGTCGACAGGTCCTGCCCGGCCAGCAGCAACTTGCCGCTGGTGGGCCGTTCCATCGCCAGCAGCAAACGCAGCAGCGTGCTCTTGCCGGCGCCGGAGTGACCGGTGACGAAGAGAAATTCGCCCGGGCGAACGCGGAAAGTCAGCTCGTGCAGCCCGACATGGCCATTGGGGTAACGCTTGGCGACCTGCTCGAATCGGATCATCCGCGCTCACGCTCCTCGAAGAGTGCCTGGACGAAAGCCTGCGCCTGGAACGGACGCAGGTCATCGATGCCTTCACCCACGCCGATATAGCGAATCGGCAGACCGAACTGCTTGGCCAGGGCGAAGATAACGCCGCCCTTGGCGGTGCCGTCGAGTTTGGTCAGTGCCAGACCGGTGAGGTTCACGGTCTGGTTGAACTGCTTGGCCTGGTTGATGGCGTTCTGCCCGGTGCCGGCATCGAGTACCAGCAGCACCTCATGCGGCGCGGTTTCGTCCAGCTTGCCGATCACCCGACGGACCTTCTTCAACTCTTCCATCAGGTTGTCTTTGGTGTGCAGGCGCCCGGCGGTGTCGGCGATAAGCACGTCGATGCCACGCGACTTGGCGGCCTGCACCGCATCGAAGATCACCGAAGCCGAATCGGCGCCGGTGTGCTGAGCGATGACCGCAATGTTGTTGCGCTCGCCCCAGACCTGCAGTTGCTCCACCGCAGCGGCGCGGAAGGTGTCGCCCGCGGCGAGCATGACCTTCTTGCCTTCGAGCTGCAGCTTCTTGGCCAGCTTGCCGATGGTGGTGGTCTTGCCCACGCCGTTCACACCTACGACGAGAATCACGTAAGGCTGTTTGGCAGTGTCGATGACCAGCGGCTGCTCGACCGGCTTGAGCAGGCTGACCAACTCTTCCTGCAGTGCCTTGTACAGGGCGCCGCTGTCGGCGAGCTCCTTGCGCGCCACGCGCTTGGTCAGGTTGCCGATGATCGCGGTGGTCGCCTCGACGCCAACGTCGGCGGTGAGCAGGCGGGTTTCCAGATCGTCGAGCAGGTCATCGTCGATGGCCTTCTTGCCGAGGAACAGGCTGGCCATGCCTTCACCGAGGCTGGCGCTGGTTTTGGACAGGCCCTGCTTGAGGCGGGCGAAAAAGCTCGGCTTTTCCTGAGTGACTGGCGCCGCGACGAGAGCTGGCGCAGCCACGACGGGTGCGGTCTCGACAGCAGGCTCGGACACGACCAGCGGCGGTTCAATAACGACAGGGGCGGCTGGGGGTTCAGCAGCCTGCGCTTCAGGCTGTGGTGCTGGAGCGGACGCGACCTCAGCCACTTCAGGCTCGGCTACAGGCGCGGGCTCAAGCGTCGTCGACTCGACAGGCTCCTGGGTAACAGTTTGCTCGATGGGCGCGGATTGAGTCGACTTGGCAGCAGTTTCTGCGGGTTTCTTGCGCCACCAACTGAACAGGGATTTCTTCTCTTCACTCATAGGCTGAGCCTGAGTATCGGCCTCAGCCGGTGGATTCTTGTCGTCTTTGGAACCAAACATGGGTCTTCTCAAAGGGGCGAGCAGTCATCGCAGGCAGTCGGTGCCGCGTGCCGCATCCAGAAAAATTCGCTTGCCAGGTATGTCCCGGGGCAACCGCCCGCACGGGCACATCAAAGGGCTTGCGCTGTACGAAACAGCCCGAGACTTTACCACTTTAGAGCGCTACCGCGCAGCGTTGCAGCCTGCCAGTTTCCTGCCGCTGATCAGGCGCCTGCGGTAATCACCATCGCCAGCGCGAGACCCGACAGTAGCGCGCCCAAAAACCTATGCAAAAGCTGTACAGTCTGATGCGCCATTGTCGAACATCTTCCTCAGCTCATCCTTTGCGGGGTCGCCAGCATGCTTGTCCGCCTTACCTATGCCAGCCGCGCCAGCCATGGCATGTCTTCACAACTGATCCGCGATATTCTCGAAAGCTCGCAACGCAACAACCCGATACGCGGCCTCACTGGCATCCTGTGCTGTAACGCCGACACCTTTGTTCAAGCACTGGAAGGACCACGAACGGCCATCAACGTGTTGTACAACCGTTTGGCAGAGGATAACCGCCACAAGGACCTGACGATTCTCGACTACGAAGAGATCCACGTTCGCCGCTACGCCAGCTGGAGCATGGGCTGGGCCGGCGCCAAGCAGGCCAACCGAGAACTTTTTCTGAAATACTCCTGCAGCGACCGCCTGGACCCTTTCGGCATGAGCGCCGAACAGGTCAATGGCTTGCTACTGGAACTGTCGGCAAGCGTGAGCACCATCAGCGCGCCGATTATCGACTGAATCCAATTCGCTGCGACGCAGAACCTAATCGCTTGTTCCGATATCCCAAGGGCGGTGCTTCGTAGTATGGATGGAGTATCCTGACACCCTCTTGTCAACGGCGGTTAGACCGCCTCGGCCATCCAAACAGGACGACACCCGATGATTGTCACTGCACGCCGCACCCTCGGCCTGATTCTGGGAGTGTTTTGTTGCCTGCCGCTGGCAGCGTTCGCTGCTGCGCCGCAGCCCACCCACGAATTCACACTGGACAACGGCCTCAAGGTCATCGTTCGCGAGGATCACCGCGCCCCCGTGGTGGTCAGCCAGCTTTGGTACAAGGTCGGCTCCAGCTACGAGACGCCCGGTTCCACCGGCCTCTCTCACGCACTGGAACACATGATGTTCAAGGGCAGCGGCAAGCTCGGCCCCGGCGAAGCCTCGCGCATCCTGCGCGAACTGGGCGCCGAGGAAAACGCCTTTACCAGCGACGACTACACCGCCTATTACCAGGTGCTGGCCAGCGACCGTCTGGGCGTGGCGCTGGAGCTGGAAGCCGACCGCCTGGCCAGCCTGAAGCTGCCAGCCGACGAGTTCGCCAAGGAAATCGAAGTCATCAAGGAAGAACGCCGCCTGCGCACCGACGACCGCCCGTCTTCGCTGGCCTACGAGCGCTTCAAGGCCATGGCTTACCCGGCCAGCGGTTACAGCATCCCCACCATCGGCTGGATGGCCGACCTCGAGCGCATGCATATCGATGACCTGCGTGCCTGGCACCAGAAGTGGTACGCACCGAACAACGCCACCCTGGTGGTGGTCGGTGACGTCAGCGTGGATGAGGTCAAGACCCAGGTGCAGCGCTACTTCGGCGACATTCCGCGCGGTGACGTGCCGACCGCCAAACTGCCGCTGGAGCTGGCCGCGCCGGGCGAACGCCGCACCACGCTGTACCTCAAGACGCAGTTGCCGAGCCTGCTCATGGGCTTCAACGTACCGGGTCTGGCCACCGCCGAAACGCCGCGCCAGGCCTATGCCCTGCGCCTGGCCGCCGCCCTGCTCGACGGCGGCTACAGCGCACGCCTGTCCACCCGCCTGGAACGCGGCGAAGAACTCGTTTCCGGCGCCAGCGCCTGGTACAACGCCTTCACCCGTGGCGACAGCCTGTTCATCGTCTCGGCCACGCCCAACGTACAGAAGGGCAAGACCCTGGAGCAGGCCGAGGCCGGCCTGTGGCGCGAACTGGAAGAACTGAAGAAAGCCCCGCCGTCCGCCGCCGAACTGGCCCGCGTACGCGCGTACGTGCCCAGGTGATCGCCGGCCTGGTGTTCGAGCGCGATTCGATCACCAGCCAGGCCACCAGCATCGGCCAACTGGAAACCGTCGGCCTGTCCTGGCAACTGATCGACCAGGAGCTGGCCGAGCTGGAGGCCGTCACCCCGGCCGACATCCAGCAGGCCGCACGCACCTTCTTCGTCCGCGAGCGCCTGAGCGTCGCCAACGTACTGCCCGAAGAGTCCCGCAATAAGGAGTCCCGCCCATGAAGACTGAGCACCGCCGCCTGGGCCTGCTCGGCCTGATCCTGTCCAGCGCCCTGGCACTGGGCGCCTGCGCCAACCTGTCCGACAGCACCGTGACTGGCGATGCCGCCAAGCTGCAGTCGCTGGCCGCACTCGACGGCAAGGCGCCAACCCGCCGCACCCTGGATATCCAGACCTGGCAGACCGCGCAAGGCGCCAAGGTGCTGTTCGTCGAAGCACATGAGCTACCGATGTTCGACCTGCGCCTGACCTTCGCCGCCGGCAGCAGTCAGGACGGCGGCGTGCCAGGCCTGGCCACCCTGACCAACGCCATGCTCAACGAAGGCGTACCGGGCAAGGACGTCGGCGCCATCGCCGCCGGCTTCGAGGGGCTCGGTGCCGAGTTCGGCAACGGCGCCTACCGCGACATGGCGGTGGCCAGCCTGCGCAGCCTGAGCGCGCAGGAGCAGCGCGAACCGGCACTAGCCCTGTTCGCTGAGGTGCTGGGCAAGCCCACCTTCCCCGCCGACTCGCTGGCACGGATCAAGAACCAGTTGCTGGCCGGCTTCGAGCTCCAGAAGCAGAACCCGGGCAAACTGGCCAGCCTCGAATTGTTCGAGCGCCTGTACGGTCAGCACCCCTACGCTCACCCGAGCGAAGGCACGGCACAGTCGATCCCGGCCATCACCCGCCAGCAGCTGCAGGCTTTCCATGCCCGTGCCTATGCCGCCGGCAATGCGGTGATCGCGCTGGTTGGCGATCTGTCGCGCGCCGAGGCCGAGGCCATCGCCGACCAGGTATCCGCCGCCCTGCCGCCAGGCCCGGCGCTGGCCAAGATCGCCCAGCCGCAGACGCCCAAGCCCGGCGCCAGCCATATCGAGTACCCGTCCAACCAGACCCACCTGATGATCGCCCAGCTCGGCATCGATAGGCGCGACCCGGACTATACCGCGCTGTACCTGGGCAACCAGATTTTCGGCGGCGGCGGTTTCGGCACTCGCCTGATGAGCGAAGTGCGCGAGAAGCGTGGCCTGACCTACGGCGTCTACTCCGGTTTCAGCGCCATGCAGGCACGCGGCCCGTTCATGATCAACCTGCAGACCCGAGCGGACTTGAGCGAAGGCACCCTGGCGCTGGTCAAGCAACTGCTCGCCGACTACCTGCGTGACGGCCCTACCCAGCAGGAACTGGACAACGCCAAGCGTGAGCTGGCCGGCAGCTTCCCGCTGTCCACCGCGAGCAACGCTGCCATCGTCGGCCAACTGGCCTCGATGGGTTTCTACGACCTGCCACTGAGCTATCTGGACGACTTCATGCGTGACGTGCAGAACCTCACGACCGATCAAGTGAAAGCGGCAATGGCCAAACACCTCGACCCCGAGGCGCTGGTGGTGGTCACTGCCGGCCCGACGGTGCCGCAAAAAGAGCTCCCGCCGCCCACCGAGCGCCCGGCCGAACTGCCCAGCGCGGTGCCGCACTGATGCGTGGTCGCACACAGCCAAAACCGGCCGCCAAGGCTCACGGCGGCCAGGGTCAGTTGCGCATCATCGGCGGGCAGTGGCGTTCGCGGCGCTTTGCTTTCCCCGACGGGCCAGGCCTGCGCCCGACCCCGGACCGGGTGCGTGAGACGCTGTTCAACTGGCTGGCGCCCTATGTCGAGGGCGCTTATGTGCTTGACCCCTTCGCCGGCAGCGGCGCACTGCTGCTCGAAGCGCTGTCGCGTGGTGCTGCCAGCGGTCTGGCCTGCGACCTCAACCCGGCCTCGGTGAGCGCCTTGCGCGGCCACCTGGC
>Ga0208788_1001224_pt1 | contig 12514 bp, 10 predicted proteins | sample Wag4_2014_7_11_3_FD_187363 | JGI IMG/M metagenome (GOLD analysis project Ga0208788, IMG submission 187363) | Fresh water mixed with fracking chemicals microbial communities from Ohio, USA - Utica-2 Time Series FC 2014_7_11 (SPAdes) (version 2) ... | reverse complement strand
GTGTGAGTCGGTCCATGTTTACTGGCGTGCTAGACTAAGGGCATGACTGGCACGTTTGAGTCGTTTTTTGATGGGGTTGTGTCCCAGTTGCCGGGGTACGAGGTGCGGCCACAGCAACGGGAGATGGCGTCGCGCGTCCGGGAAACGATAGCGGCCGGCGGGCAATTGTTGATTGAAGCCGGTACTGGCAGCGGCAAGTCGTTCGGGTATTTGTTGCCTGCGATTCACGCGGGTCAACGGGTGGTGATTTCGACGGGCACGATTCAGTTGCAGGAGCAATTGCTTGGGTCGGATCTGCCGTTTTTGGTAGAGGCCTCCGGCTCGACGATGGCGGTGGCGCTGGCAAAAGGGCGTGGCAACTATTTGTGTCGGCAGAAGTTATGGGAGGCGGATCGGCAAATTGCACCAGGTGATCCACTCAGGCGAGATGTCGACCGTTTGTTGGGTGTCGCGAACGGGTGGGATGGTGATTTGGCCAGTCTCGATTTTCATCCGCCGGCGCGATTTTGGCAGGAAGTGGCCAGTACCAGCGATGATTGTTTGGGGAATTCCTGTGAATATTTTGATGACAATCCGTTTCGCCTGGCGCGTGTGAAATTGGGTCGAGCCGATATCATCGTGGCCAATCATGCCTTGTATCTGGTTGATTTGGCGGCGGGTGGCGGCATTTTGCCCGACCACGATCTGGTTATTTTTGATGAGGCGCATCATTTGCCGAGGGCGGCGTCAGATGCGTTTACTGCCAGCATTGGTCGTTATGCCTTGACGAAGTTGATGCAAAAGATTCGGCGCCGTTGGCAGAGTCCTCCGGAGACGTTGACTTATGCGTTGATCAGTGTGGAGAGTCGTTTGGCGGAGTGGATTTGGCGTCACGACAAAACACAGTTTCGTTTGTATCCGGATTCTGACTTTTTGGATATTACGGAGCATTTGCTTGCGGGTTTGCGGGATCTGCGTGAATGGCTTGAGAATGGTCGTGTGGATGATTTGTTGTTTTCAGATCAGGCGGTACGGTCTAAGGCGCCTTTGCATCGGCCCAAGTTGGCGCAGCAGTTGAATCATTTGATTGCGCGTTGGGAATTTTTTGCGGATTGTGGGGATGCGACGCATCTGGAGCGTGTGAATTGGGTGGAACGGGATCCACGCAGTGGTTATTTCGAGCTTTTTTCGGCGCCACTGGATGTGGCGCATGATTTGGCGAACCTGTTATGGGGTCAACGGACGGCTGTATTGACATCGGCGACATTAAGCGTTGATGGTGACTTTCGGTATTTCAGAAAGCAGTTGGGATTGCCATTGCAAACCAAAGAAGCGGTGTTGCACTCGCCTTTTGATTATGGGCGTCAGGCGCGGCTGTTTGTGCCGGCTTTGCCTGAGCCGAGTGATTCGCGCTACGCGGCGAGCAGTCACGCTGCGATTATTGAGTTGTTGGGGGCGTCGGGTGGTCGCGCGTTTGTGTTGTTTACAAGTTATCGGGCGATGAACGCGGCCTATGAAGCGATCGCACCCAATTTGCCCTATCCGTGTCGACAGCAGGGTGATTTGTCGCGGTCGCATTTAATTGAGTGGTTCAAGAATACGCCGCACTCGGTGCTGTTTGCAACGAGTTCATTCTGGGAAGGCGTTGACGTGCCGGGGGATGCACTGTCGTGTGTCATCATCGATCGGCTGCCTTTTGCGGTTCCGGATGACCCGGTGGTCCAGGCATTTGTTGAGCGTCTGAAAATGCAAGGGCGCGATTGGTTCAGGGAGTATACCTTACCCGAAGCCATTTTGAGACTCAAACAGGGTTTCGGTCGGCTCATCCGCACCGCGAGCGATCGTGGGGTCGTGGCCATTCTTGATTCGCGACTGTTGAGCAAAGGTTACGGTCGGCAAATCATCAAGGCGTTACCGCCGTGTGGACGTGCAAATTCGATCGAAGCGGTCAAGGACTGGTTTAATCGTCTGGCGTCATGTCACCAAGATGTTGAAATTGAGTCACATTTGTCTTAAGGGTCATTGTCAGCGCATCTGGACGGGTGGCGAGGCCTGGGCTCGTTGATCAATTGCGCGGGTTGTTTCAGACCAAAGCGCCGTCGAAATCAAAACCGGGTATAATCGGTACGTTTGATACCAAGGCGGTTGTGTTGCGGATCGGTCAAGTGCCTTGGCACGCTGTTTGACCGCATCTGAAACGAGATTGCTGTTTAGCTTGTGCCCAGGGTGTTGGAACGAGTTGGTCCACAAATTTGTGATAGTGTCGAGTCAGAGGCAGGTGTAATGGGCTTTAATCGGGTTGGTTTGGTAATGGCCCGCGCGGTTGAGTGGGGTTTGGTGCTGGCGCTTGTAGCGTTGTTTGTTTGGAACGTGTCAGCCTTTCACATTCCGGGGCTGATTGGTGACCTGCGCGATGATGGTGCTTATGCGACTTTTGCGCGGGCACTGGCTCACGGGCTGGGCTATGTCGACACCAGCCAGATTCCGCCTGTGCCTGCACGGCGCTATCCGATTGGCTTTCCGGCGGTACTTGCTCCTGCAGCCTTAGGAATCACGGACCCATTTGAGATTGCGCAACGGATGCAATGGATTCAAGTTGGCATCGGAGCCTTGTTTGTGCTGGTTTCGTATGTGTTTTTGCGCTATCGAGCCGGGGTACCCGCGTTGATGGCTTTTTTGTTTACGGCGTTGATCAGTTGTAATCCATCGACACTTTACTTCACGAGCCTGTTGGTTTCGGATGTGTTGTTTGCGCTGATGGCTTTGACGACGGTGATGGTTGCGGATCATATCTGGCAAAAAGAGGGTACCAAACGCTGGCTTTGGGTTGGTGTGCTGGTTGGATTGACTTTTTTGGTGCGCTACTACGCGGTTTGCCTGGTGATTGCCGTACTCTTGCCCTTGTTACTCACCAAACGCTGGCGACCTGCTTTGTTCGCTGGTCTGGGCATGGTGATAACGACCGCGCCTTGGTTTGTTTATCGCTGGTTGGCCGGTGGTGAAACTTACGTGGCGGAAGTTGGTCAGGAGTTTGTGAGAGGGGATGCCAGTTTCTTTTTCAATTTGACCCGGGCGACTGCGAATCTTTTCACACAAGGGGTTGCGCGCTTCTTCGCGCCCAGTCAGTTTGCGGGGGATGACCCCTTGTTGTTCGTACCAGCCGTCTTGGTGACGGGTGTGGTTTTGTTAGGTCTCGCACGATGGATTCTGCGCGGGGATGGTCGACTTGCTCCGGTTTCAGGGTTGTTTCTGTTTTTTGTGGTCGGACTGGCCTGGATGATGGAGGTCGGTTACCCGATGTACAAGGGTGGCTTGTATATTCGCTATTTGATCGTCGCAGCGCCGATGTATTATGCAGCGGCCATGATTGTGTGGCGCCAGTTGCCGCCTGCGCGGCACGTCGTGGCCGCCTCGGTGCGTCAGCTCGCTGTTGTGGGTGCATTGGGGGCAGCTGTTTATACGTTGCCTTATTTTGCATACGACGTTGACCCGTCCCGTGAAATGGCCAGATCTGAATGGGTCAGCGCTTACCGCTTTGTAGCGGATAAAATGCCGAGAGACGCCAGGTTTTTGTGTTGGTCCGGTCAGGCCTTTGCTTTTTACACTAGCCGCCCGATGGTGCACATACCCTTGGATACGCAATATGATGATGCTGCGAGGCGTTATTTGAACCCGGCCCTTTTTGGCGCGTTGATGTACGCTGAAAATGCGCAGTACATTTTTTGCACTCCGCAAACGCTTGAGACTTCGGGTTTAAGTATTGATGTGACACCGCGTATGATTCGTAATTTTGACATGCGTTATCCGGATGTACTCAAGGTGGTATACCGAAGTGAGCAGGGCCGTTTGGCCGTGTGTCAAGTCGATCGCAAGCGTCTGGATGCATACATCAAGGCGGAAAAGTGAGTGTCAGGGGCATCCTCGCAGCGGCATAAAAGAAGGCTGCCCTGATAAAACCCTTCCGTGTTATGATTTCTGCAAGATTAGGAGTTGGAGCCTTTCATGGAACAATTGCCCCCCTTGCATTTTGAGAAGATCAACCCGATCAACCTTCGCGATGAGCTGAAACAGTCTTATCTTGATTATGCGATGAGCGTGATTGTGGGTCGCGCGCTACCGGATGTCCGTGACGGATTGAAACCCGTGCACCGGCGGATTTTGTTCTCCATGCACGAAAACAATCTGACGGCTGAACGCAAGCATCGAAAGTCCGCGACCGTGGTCGGTGATGTGCTGGGTAAATACCATCCTCACGGTGATAGCTCCGTTTATGATGCGATGGTGCGTCTGGCACAGGGATTTGCCTCGCGCTACCCGTTGGTTGATGGCCATGGCAACTTTGGTTCGGTGGATGGTGACCCGGCTGCAGCCTATCGTTACACCGAGGCGCGGATGAGCCGCCTGGCAGGGGAATTGCTGGCAGACATTGATGCCGATACGGTTGATTTTTCGCCAAATTTTGATGGCACGACGGAGGAGCCGACGGTCTTGCCGGCGCGCTATCCGAATTTGTTGGTCAATGGGTCGACCGGTATTGCTGTTGGCATGGCAACAAACATTCCACCTCACAACCTCAAAGAGGTCATTGATGGCACGGTGGCGTTGATTGACGACCCAAGCTTGACGTCGCCCGATTTGCTCCAGTATGTCAAGGGCCCGGATTTTCCCAGTGGTGGAACCATTATGGGCAAGGCAGGATTTGCTGAAGCGTATGCGAGTGGCCGTGGGAGTGTGACGGTCCGGGCTCAAACGGACATTGAGCCCGGACGCAATGGGCGCCAATCGATTGTGATTACGGAATTGCCCTATATGGTTGGTCTGGACCCGTTGTTTGAAAAAATCGCGGACTTGGTGAAGGACAAAAAGATTGACGGTATTGCTGATCTGCGAAACGAAAGTGATCGGGACGGGATGCGGGGCATTATTGAGTTGAAGCGAGATGCGTCGCCGCAGGTCGTTTTGAACAACCTGTACAAGCAGACCCCGATGCAGCAAAACTTTTCAATGATTTTTCTGGCGTTGGATCGCAATCGCCCACGCGTGATGAACCTGCGTGATATTTTGCAGGCGTATATCGATCACCGCGTTGATGTGGTCACCCGTCGGACGCGGTTTGAACTCCGCAAGGCGGAAAATCGCGAGCATATCGTTATGGGTCTTTTGACCGCACAGGAAAATCTGGATGCGGTGGTGAAGTTGATTCGGGCGGCAGCCAATATCGAGCAGGCGCGGTCCGGCCTGATTGAGCATTTTGGTTTGAGTGAGTTGCAGGCCAACGCCATTTTGGATATGCAACTACGACGCTTGACGGGACTTGAACGAGCCAAACTTGAGACGGAACGGGATGAGTTGCGTTTGCGCATCGCGGGCTTGCGGGAGATCCTGGATAGCCGCGATCGCCTGCTTCTTGTCATCAAACAGGAGTTGACGCAAATTCGGGACAAGTACGGGGATGAGCGTCGGACGCGTGTGGAAGCCGATTCGGGCGATCTGTCGATGGAGGATTTGATTCCAGATGAGCCGATGGCAATTTTTATTACGGATCAAGGGTACGTCAAGCGTCTGTCGTTGGATACCTTCGCCAAACAACGGCGCGGTGGGCGCGGCATCGGTGGGATGACAACCCGGGAGAATGACTTTATCCGTCAGTTCTTCGTGGGTTCTACGCATCAAGATGTCCTGTTTTTCAGTGATCGGGGTGTGGTCTATCGTTTGAAAGTCCATGAGTTGCCGGAAGCATCACGACAGGCCAAAGGCGGCAATATCGTCAATTTGTTGCAGTTATCAGGCGAGGAGAAAATCACGACGGTCATCCCGGTGCAGTCATACGACGATGGCAAGTATTTGGTGATGTTAACCCGTCGTGGCGTGATTAAAAAGACGGAATTGTCCGCGTTCAGCAATATTCGACGCAATGGGTTGATTGCTGTCGCTTTGGATGATGACGACGCCTTGGGATGGGTGCGTTTGACCGATGGTTCGCAAAGCATTTTGATTGGGACGCGCGAAGGAATGGCGATTCACTTTCCGGAGGAGGAGTTGCGTCCATTGGGGCGGACGGCGCGTGGCGTGAAAGCGATTGGGTTGCGCACCGAAGATATTGTCATCGGCATGGATATTGGTGATCCAACAGCAGATGTCTTGGTTGTGACGACGGATGGTTTTGGTAAGCGGACGCCTGTTGAAGAGTATCGCCTACAGAGCCGTGGTGGTTTAGGCTTGATCAATGTCAAACTCAACGTAAACCGACAGGGTAAGGTGGCCGCGATTCTGGTGGTCAACGAAAATGATGAGGTCATTATTGTAACTTCCAGTGGGGTGGTGATACGGCAAAGCGTGCGGGATGTGCGGCAGACGGGACGCAGCGCCCAAGGGACGCGGTTACAGAAACTGGGAGAAGACGAGCGGGTTGCGGGTGTCGCACCGGTGGTTATGACGGATGACGATGATGTGTGTCTCGAAGTGGATGCATCGGTTTAAGGGGTGATGCAGGTGACGGGAGATGGGCGTGACAGAGATACCGCGGGAGGATCGCGCAAGCGTTATGCGGTATCGCAAGAACCGGAACTGAATGAAGATATTCCTTCCAATGGTTTTGAAAGCTATCGGGACGAGGTTCAAGCCTTGGTGCCGGATCATGTACCTTTGTTGGCAGCTATTTTACTGGAGCAGGGAGTTTTGGACCAAGCCAAACTCGCGAAAGTGTTAGAGCGTCAGGTACAAACGGGGGAGTCGCTTGCGACGGTGATGTTTGAGTTGGGAATTGTTGGCGCTGATCAATTGATCACAGCTTTGCAGTATCGTTCGAGTTATCGTTAGAACGGGGCGAAAGCGGGTATCTATGCCAACAGCCCTGACGTTATCACACAGATGGTTTTAGGTCTTTATCATGAGACTCAGGAAAGGCGGCAACCTTTGCGCGTAGGTAGCTTGACGGACATCGGAAAAGTTCGCGAGATTAATCAGGACTGTTACGCGGTGGTGCCGGAACGGGGTGTCTTTATTGTCGCTGATGGCATGGGGGGGCATGCGGCTGGTGAGAAAGCCAGCCAGACAGCGGTGCAGATCATTCGTGACCGGTTGCTTTCAATCAATGATGGCGAATACGGCGGATCGCTTCTTGGGGTATTGCAAGCCTCGATTCAAGAGGCGAATCGTGAAATCATTCAATCCTCGTTGGAGGACGCGTCCATGCGTGGCATGGGTACAACTGCGACCGTTGTGATGACGCGGTCCGATCAGTTGTACGTGGGACACGTGGGAGACTCGCGCGCCTATTTGGTTCGGAACCGCCGCATCGATCAGATTACGGATGATCATTCGATCGTTGCGCAATTGGTTCGCGCGCGAGCGATCACTCCCCAAGAGGCCGCCCGGCATCCCTATCGCAACGTGATCACACGGTGTTTGGGCATGCAAGCAGATGTTGAAGCGGATACCCAGCAACGCGAGTTGCGCGGCGGAGATCGGTTGTTGATTTGCAGTGACGGCTTGTCGGGACTGGTTTCAGATGACGAGATGCTTCAAGCCTTGCTCAACTCTGCGGATCCTCAGGCAACCTGCCAAGAGCTCGTCAATTTGGCGTTGGAGCGTGGGGGTTCCGACAATATCACGGTGGTTCTCGTTTACAATGACTGATGGGTGAAGTGGGTAGCTGACACCGTTGGGCGTGCGAGATGCGGAAGGAAGATAGCCTGAAAATGAAGGCGCCTTGTCTAATGGATGTCAGACTTGGGCGAACGTATTGGATCGAACGCCCGTTGTTTTGGATTGGTCGGGACGGCTGCAACGATCTGGTGATTGCTGACGATCACTTTGTATCCCGCCGCCACGCGGTGATATCAAGGCAGGCTGACAAGTGGCAGGTGCGTGATCTCAACAGCGAAAATGGTTCTTTTTTGAATTGTCGCTCATTGGTTCGAGGTGAATGGTTGCAAGACGGCGATGAGGTTCTCGTTGGAAATACAACGCTTCATTTTTGTTGCGCGCACGTGACGGGTGGGGTGACGGGTGGCTAACACGGTCATTGGCGATTATGAACTATTGAAGGAACTCGGCCGTGGTGGCATGGGTGTGGTTTACCTCGCTCAGGATCACCGCCTGAATCGACGCGTAGCAGTCAAAGAGTTGTTGATAGCGGGTCAGGTGCTGGATGATGACAAAGAAACGGTCGTGGCACGTTTCAAACGCGAAGCACAGGCGGCGGCCAAGTTGCAACATGCGAACATCGTTGCGGTTTACGACTACCTCCAGCATGGTAACAGCCATTACATGGTGTTAGAACTGCTTGAAGGCAACAATTTACAGCATTACATCGATGGGCGTCAGACTTTCAGCGTGGAGCAGACCATTGATATCGGCAATCAGGTGTGCGCTGCTTTGGATTATGCGCATGCCCACAAGATTGTTCATCGGGACATCAAGCCAGACAATGTATTCATGCTGGAAAACGGCACCATCAAGTTGATGGATTTTGGTGTCGCACGACATGTCGGCGAAGTGTCCAAGTTAACGCAGGCGGGAACGACGTTGGGTACCATCGCCTACATATCGCCTGAGCAGCTGTGTGATTCCCGGTTGGTGGACGGGCGATCGGATCTGTTTTCTTTGGGTGCGATGCTGTACGAGATGCTGACGCTTCGAACCCCTTTTGATTCGGGCAGCGTGGGGGCAACCATCATGAAAATCATGGGTGAGGAGCCTGTGCCGCCGCGTCAAATGAATCCTGCCATCCCGGCGAAACTGGAGGCGGTGATCATGCGAGCCTTGCGCAAGAATCCTGACGAGCGTTTCCCACGCGCGTCGGAAATGGGCCAGGCATTATCCAATGCGATTCGGAGTGATGCGGCTACCGCGCCTCGTAATGTGCAGCTTAATGTTGTGACATGTCGGGAATGTGGTGCAGGAATCCCTGGCGGACAGGGACCGTGCCCCAAGTGTGGCCGGTTGAAAGCGGCAACGGAGGGTGGTGCCGGGCAACGGATGACGGGGCCTTTGTCCCGTCCGGGAACGCCTGGCGTCGGGTCTGGCGGCTTGCCGCGGCACACCGGGCCATTGGGACCGGCGGTCGCAGATGACATGCGTCAAACGCGAAGTGGTTCGGGGCCGTTGGGGCACCTGACAGGGCACGGTGCTCCTGCTCGACCCACTCCGAGCGGTCGGCTGCGGGAACGGGACTCGGGTTATTTAAATCGCCCCGTGGTGGGTGCGCGATTTTTGAAATGCATCGGGACGGTCGGGTTTACGGCTGGCTCGTTTCAGCAGCCACGAGGACTTGCCCTGGATGGCGCCCGGAATTTGTACGTGGCTGACACAGAGAACGGTCGTGTGCAGGTTTTTGCACCAAACGGGACGTTGATTCGGGAAGTCAAACCGGCATCAGGGCGTGATAGTTTTCGCTTTCCACGGACGGTTGCGATCACGCCCGGTAATGATCAGATTTTTATCATCGATGAACTTGATTACCGGGTTTTCATTTTTGATATGGACGGTCGTCAAACGCAGATCTGGGATCGACGGCGCAAGGCAACGGATGCGTCGGTCATTGCAGGCCGAATGGTTATCAATGGCGCGGGCCAGATTTTTGTTTCTGAACCGAATGCGCACCGCGTGTGTGTTTATTCTAAAAACCTGGCCCACATGGGATCATTCAGTGCGGATGGTGGCATGGGATCACCGTCGGGCTTGGCACTAATGCCGGATAGGGGTTTGGCTGTACTCGACTATGCGCAATGCAAGGTGCACCTGCTGGATGAAAGTGGACGAATTAAGACCTCGTATGGTCGGCGTGGGGGTGGGGCAGGTGAGTTCAGTGTTCCTCGGGATATGTGCGTGGATCCGGGCGGTACGCTATACGTGGCAGATACATTGAACCATCGGATTCAGGTACTGGGTCCAAATGGGCAACCCACGTCAGTTTTTTCACACAAAGGGAAGCAAGACGGCGAATTGGCTGGACCAGAGGGGATCGTCTGGGCGCCTGATGATCTGTTGTATGTGTCAGATCGCGGTAACTCGCGCGTTCAGGTGTTTCAATTGGAGCGTGCGCGTTGATGAGCGGCAGCCAATCACAAAGTATTCAATTTTTTCTGTTTAAAATGGTGCAGTATCTGGGAAACTAACAACAGATGGTTTTTGGAGAGCAAGCGAAAGGAGTTCTATCCAAAATGTTAGAAACAACCCGCGTCGTTTTGGCGCAAAGCATGATCCGCCGATTGGCCAAGCAGTCTCGTAAGGGATTTACCTTGATTGAGTTGCTGGTCGTCGTTGTGATCATCGGCATTCTGGCTTCGATTGCGTTGCCGTCGTTTATCGGCGCGCAGGACAAGGCCCGTAATGCGTCGGTGGTCGCGAATGTCGGTACGGTAAAAATGGCACTTGAGCAGTTCGCTGTTGACAACAACGGAAACTTCCCGCCTGCACAAAGCGTCTGGGCTGCAGCAACCAGTACAAACGGTATCCGTCAAAACAATTATCTGCCAGGCAATCGACTCCCGAAGGCACCGTGGGGTGGGGGTGAGCAACAGGTAACCATTGCAACAGCTGCGCCGATGGTAGCTGCCAACCAGATTGCGACAGGCGCGAGTTTTGCTCCGGATAACACGCGTTTTGGCGCCGCGAATGCAGGTTTGGTGCCTCCTGGTGTTGGGCCTGCCCAGCGTCCAACGGCGTCCTTGCACTTTGGTGCCATGATGTATGATTACGATGTCAATGCCCAGACTTATGTGTTATACGGCACTGGCAAGCGTAACCGTGATGCTGTACAGGCGGCCAAAGCCTCGAATGGCGGCTAATCTCGGCGTGAGGTTGGGTGACTTGAAAAGTCTTTTCTGGTTGTTGTAATTCTTTGGAGCGAGCCTCAGTTTTGTGGCACGCTCCAGGTTTTTTTTGGGATAACGATGATGGATGATTGGATAGTAGAAGCGGTTGGATTGACAAAGGTCTATACCAGTTTTCCGCGCAAGCGGGTGACCACGTTGGACAACGTGAGCTTCAAGGTGCGGCGGGGCGAGACCTTTGGTCTTTTGGGACCAAATGGTGCGGGAAAAACGACTTCGCAAAAGCTGTTCTTGGGTTTGTTGCGGCCAAGCTCAGGGTCTGTGCGGGTTTTGGGCGGGGAACCTGATGATCCCGAGGTGCGTGCGCGGGTTGGTTTTTTGCCTGAAAACCCGTATTTTTATACCTACCTGACCGGGCGCGAGTTTTTGGAGTTTTGTGCGGCGTTGTTTGATATGCGAGGGGCTGCCAAGCATCAGCGAATCGATGAGTTATTGATGCTGGTCGGGATGAGCAGTGCGGCCGAGACGCAATTGCGGCGTTATTCGAAGGGCATGTTGCAGCGCATCGGCATTGCGCAGGCGTTGATCAACGACCCGGAACTGATTTTCTTGGATGAGCCAACCAGTGGTTTGGATCCCCTTGGCCACAAGCAGATCGGGCGGATCATCAAAACGCTGAAAGCAGAGGGTAAGACCCTGTTTTTTAACTCGCACATCATGGTTGATGTCGAGGAGTTGTGCGACCAGGTGGCGATTTTGCACAAGGGGCGTTTGGTGGCGTCGGGTACGGTGGGTGCGTTGACCGGTGATGGACGCGAATCGTTGGAGGATGTGTTTGTGCGCACCATCGAAGAGGCGGAGGCGATTGGCCGATGAATCAGATTGTTGCGATTGCGCGCAATACTTTTCTTGAAACAATTCGTGATCGCATCTTGAATGCGATTCTTGTGTTTGCCGTACTGTTGATTGTTGCTTCGATCTTGTTGGGGCAGTTATCAGCGGGGCAGGATATCAAGATTATCAAGGACCTCGGGCTAGCGTCGGTGAGTTTTTTCGGGGTGGTCATCGCAATTTTTGTGGGCACCAGTTTGGTGCACAAGGAGCTGGACAAGCGCACGGTTTTTGTTGTATTGACCAAGCCGGTCAATCGCGCCCGATTCCTGGTTGGCAAGTTACTTGGTTTGATGACCACGTTGACCATGCTGACCATTTTGATGGGTTTGGCGTATTTAGGTTTGCTTGTTTTCTTGCGAGTACCCGTTGAGGTGGGTCTGTTTCAGGCCATCATGTTCTCGTGGTTGGAATTGATTGTACTGACGACCATGACCTTGTTGTTCTCGACTTTCAGTTCGCCGGTACTGAGTATGTTGTACGCGTTTGCCATGTATTTTTACGGCCACAACGCGCAGACCTTCAAGCTTTTGGCACAGAAGGCGGCCCCTGGTTTGCGGGAGTTACTGTTGGGTGCCTACTATGTCGTGTTACCGAATTTGACGCATTTTGACATCAAGAACCGTGTGGTGTACGGGTACACCGCCGGGTTTGAGCAGGTGGGTCTGGCGATCGCCTACAGCCTGGTGTATAGCCTTGGGCTGTTTTGTGTGGCCGCCGTGATTTTTCACAAACGAGAGTTCTAGGTTATGGCGAGCGTCGTCAAGTGGGTCGTTGCTGGCGTTTTGGCTGCAGGTCTTGCTGCTGCGTCGAACTGGCGCATCGAGTCTTTGCCGGAACCTTCGGTTGAGTACAACATCTTATTC
>Ga0208788_1001221_pt1 | contig 12536 bp, 11 predicted proteins | sample Wag4_2014_7_11_3_FD_187363 | JGI IMG/M metagenome (GOLD analysis project Ga0208788, IMG submission 187363) | Fresh water mixed with fracking chemicals microbial communities from Ohio, USA - Utica-2 Time Series FC 2014_7_11 (SPAdes) (version 2) ... | reverse complement strand
ATCCCACGGCGCGCATGCTGGGGCGTTTGACCCTCAACCCCATGGCCCACATCGACTGGATGTGGACGGTGATCATCCCGGCCATTTCGCTGCTGACGGCGGGCTTCCTGTTCGGCGGGGCCAAGCCGGTGCCGGTCGACTTCCGGCGTCTGCGCTCGCCGTGGCGCGACATGAGCTTTGTTGCTGCCGCCGGCCCGCTGTCGAACCTGATTTTGGCTGCGCTTTTCCTGTTCTTGTGGAAGGCCACCGTGCATGGCGGCTTCTACAACGGTGCCGCGGAGAGCATCTACGCCCGGCCTGCGGACTTGCTGCCGCGCGTGCTGGATGCGCTGGTCTCGGTCAATGTGCTGCTGTTCGTGTTCAACCTGATCCCGGTACCGCCGCTCGATGGTTCACGCATCACGGCTTGGTTGCTGCCGGCGGATCTGCGTGGGCCGTACATGTCGCTGGAGCGCTACGGGCTCCTGATCGTATTCGGCCTGATCTTCTTCGTGCCGGCCTTCGCTAGCTTGCAGCGCAGCCTTGTGCGCTCGGTGGAAGGCCTGTTGGAGGCCATCGTCGGCTTGGGAGGCGTGTGGTGAGCGGCCACGACTTCACCGTGCGTTTGGAGCGGGTGTTTCACGGCCCGATGGACCTTTTGCTGCACTTGGTGCGCGAGCAAGAGGTCGAGATCCAAGAGGTGGAGGTCGCGCGTGTGGTCGAGGGGTACCTGGCCCACCTGAAGGCGATGCGCGAGCTCGACATCGAGGTCGCTGGTGACTTTCTCGTGATGGCGGCCACGCTGCTGGCAATCAAGAGCCGTTCGCTGTTGCCGCGCGAGTCCGTCGACTTGGATGACGGCTTGGACCCGCGCGATGAGTTGATCCAGCGCCTGATTGAGTACCGCCGCTTCCGCACGGCCTCGGAAGACCTCGCCTTGCGCTACGAAGTGCGCGCCATGCAGCATCCGCGCGGCGCTTCGCCGCTTGAGGACCTGGCGCCTGAGCCGGAGCTCGACATGGGCGAGGTCAGCGCATGGGACTTGCTCAGTGCGTTCTCGCGCTTGCTGCGCGAGACACTGGCGAACGCGCCGCACCGCGTGGCCACGGACGCACGGCCGCTGCGCTTTTATGTGCAGTCGATGGCCGAGCATGTCAAGAGAACTGGACGGCTGGGCCTGAAGGATCTGGTGCTGTCCATCGATGCGCAACCCACGCGCGAGTCGCTCGTCGGTTCGTTCTGTGCGTTGCTCGAGCTGTGCAAGATCGGCCTCGTGAAGGTCAAGCAACCCGAGGGCGGTGGCGAGATCGAGTTGGAGTACTCCAGCGAGGCGGGTGATCTGGATACGGTGCTCGCGGCCAGCGTGTTCGATGACGAACAGACGGCCACCGAAGAACAGACGGCCAGCGCGGCGCCTGCGGAACCCGTCCAGCCCGAAGCTGACCAGAGCGCTGGCGAACCAGCCTAAATACGCCTGCAGGGGACTGGACTCCGGCTCGCTTTTGGCCCATATTCCCCGTTATGAGCGCAGCCCAAGATGTGACTGACCAAACCTTCGACTCTGTGGTCCTCAAAAGCTCCGTCCCGGTGCTGGTGGACTTCTGGGCGCCGTGGTGCGGCCCGTGCAAGGCCATGGGACCGAGCGTGGACAAGCTCGCCACCGAACTCGGTGCATCGATCAAGGTGGTCAAGATCAACACGGACGAGAGCCAAGATGTGGCCGCCAACTTGAGCATCACATCCATCCCCACCTTCATGGTGTTCAAGGGCGGCAAGATGGTGGCGCGCCAAATGGGCGCCATGCCGTACGACAAGCTCAAGGCGCTCGTCGCCGCGCACCTGTAAGGCGCGCTGTTCGTGAGGGTCGCCTATCTGGGCTCGCCGCCCTTTGGCGCGACGGTGTTCGAAGCCTTGCTCGCCTGCCCGCGACACCAGCTCGTGGGCTTGGTGACCAAACCGGATCGCCCTCGTGGCCGCGGCATGAAGGTCGAACCTTCGCCCATGGTGTTGGCGGCCCAAGCGCGCGGCATTCCGGTGCTGCAGCCCGAGCGTGCGCGTGGTGAAGAATTTTTGACAGCGCTGGCGGCTTGGCAACCGGACGTGCTGCTTGTCGCCAGCTATGGCGAGATCTTGCGTCAAGAGGTGCTCGACCTCGCTCCGTTGGGCGCATGGAATGTGCACGCGTCGTTGTTGCCGCGTTGGCGTGGTGCCTCGCCTATTCAAGCGGCGGTGCTGGCGGGAGACGCCGAAACCGGCGTGTGTGTGCAGAAGATGGTTCTCGCACTCGACGAAGGGCCGCTCGTGCACACGATGCGCACACCGATTGGGGCGCGGGAAACTTCTGGTGATTTGTACACGCGATTAGCCGTGCTGGGTGGCGAAGCCGCGCTCGCCGCGCTGGACTTGCTGGCCAGTGGCCAAGCCGTGTTGCAGCCGCAAGACGCAACGCAGGCGACCTATGCCACCAAGATCAAGAAAGAACACGGCTTGGTGGATTGGACCAAGAGCGCACAGGACATCGACCGTTTGGTGCGCGCCTACACGCCGTGGCCTGGTGCGCGCGCAATCATTCATGAGGTCGAGTTGGGTGTGCTGGAAGTCGAACCGTGTGAGCTGCCTACAGAGGCCGAAGCTGCGCCCGGAACCTGCACGCTGACCAAAGCAGGACCGGTGGTGCGCTGCGGCGCCGGAGCTTTGCGCTTGGTACGCGTCAAGCCCGCTGGCAAGGGCGCGATGGACGGAGCTGCGTGGGCGCGCGGTTTGCGCTGAAACGCCAAGCGACTGAATCTGAGCTGCACGAGCTTTGCGCTCGGCTGATGCAGAAAACGCCTGAACTCTCCATACTGTCCGGCGCCATGGCTACTCGCACGAAGTCTCGCTCCTCACGCGTCGTCCAGTTGGGCTTCACGCAGATGCGCTGCGTCGAAGATGTGGCCACCAATCGCAAGCATCAAGCGGCGCTCATTGAACAAGCCGCCAAGCAAGGTGCGCAGATCGTGTGCACGCAAGAGATGTTCACGAGCCAGTACTTCTGCCAAGTGGAGGACCATCGCTTCTTCCAGTTGGCCGAGACGATTCCCGGTCCGACCACGGACCTATACCAGAAGATCGCCAAGAAGCACGGCATCGTCATCGTCGCGAGCTTGTTCGAAAAGCGCGCCAGTGGCCTGTACCACAACACCGCGGCCATCATCGATGCGGATGGCTCGTTGATGGGCGTGTATCGCAAGATGCACATCCCCGATGATCCGCTGTACTACGAGAAGTTCTACTTCACGCCGGGCGACTTGGGCTTCCGTGTGTGGAACACCAAGTACGCCAAGATCGGCGTGCTGATTTGTTGGGACCAGTGGTACCCCGAAGGCGCGCGGCTGACGGCGCTGCAAGGCGCGGAGATCCTCTTCTATCCCACCGCCATTGGCTGGCATCCCGGCGAGAAGGCCGAGTATGGCAAGGCGCAACACGAAAGTTGGGAGCTGATCCAACGCTCCCATGCGGTGGCGAACGGCTGCTATGTCGTGGCACCCAATCGCATCGGGCATGAGCACATCTTGGGGCTCGACAAGAAGCCCGTGAACGCCGATGGGATCCAGTTCTGGGGTCAATCGTTCATGGCCGAGCCGAATGGCCAAGTGCTGTATCGCGCCAGCATCGACAAAGAAGAAGTCATCGTGCGCCCGGCCGACTTGGACAAGGTCGAGTTTGCCCGCACGCATTGGCCTTTCCTGCGCGACCGGCGCATTGATGCCTATGGCGGCATCGTGCAACGCTTTGGTGTGTGAGCTGGGACCATGGCCACTAAGCGTCTTAAATACTTGACAGGCACACCGCGTCAAGCGGGCTGGACATTCCCCGCCGAGTGGGAACGCCACAGCGGCACTTGGTTCAGTTGGCCGCGGCCCGAGGGAATCTCCTTCCCGGACAAGTACCACACCATCCCCGCCAATCTGGCCGCCATTGTCGGAGCCATCGCGCCGCGCGAGCTGGTGCACATCAATGTGCCCAACAGCAACTACGAGCGCATCGTCAGCGAGCAGCTCATCGCGCATGGCGTCAAGCAGCGCGACCTGGGCAAGCGCGTGCGCTTCCATCACATTCCCACCAACGAGGCTTGGTGTCGCGATCACGGTCCAGCGTTTTTGACCAAGCAACAGCGGGGCAAGACCCTGTTGTCGATCGTCGATTGGGGCTTCAACGCGTGGGGCGGCAAGTACCCGCCGTGGGACGCGGATGATGCGGTCCCCACGCGCATCGCCGAGCTGATGGCTCAAGGCGACGCGAGCATCGAAGGTGTGTGTGAAGGCCTATGGTTGCCGCGCGTGGATGACGCGCCGGTGGTCATGGAAGGCGGTTCCGTCGAGTTCGACGGTCGCGGCACGGTGCTGACCAGCGAAGCCTGCTTGCTGCACAAGAATCGCAACCCGCACCTCAGCAAGCGCCAAATCGAGCGTGCCTTGTGCGATTGGTACGGTCAGGAACGCGTGTTGTGGCTGGGCGATGGCATCGTCGGGGACGACACCGATGGTCACATCGACGATCTCGCGCGATTCCTAGATGCACGCACCATCGCGACCACGGTCGAAGAGGACACGCGTGATCCCAACCACAAGATCTTGAAGGACAACCTGCGCCGACTGCAGCTGATGAAGGATGCCGACGGACGGCCCTACGATGTGGTGGTGCTGCCCATGCCGGGCAAAGTCGTGCACGACAAGCAGCGTTTACCTGCTACCTACGCGAACTTCTTGTTCGTGAATGGTGCGGTGTTGGTGCCCACCTATCGCCACAAGAAGCACGATGCTCTCGCTCTTGACACGCTCCAGCGCTTCTATGGCTCTTCACGCAAGGTGATTGGTATCGACTGCTGGGAGCTGATTTGGGGCCTCGGCAGCATTCACTGCCTCACGCAACAGCAACCCGCTAGTGGTTGATAGGCGCAGGTCGGGTTAGAATCGCCGACTGACATGAGTGACACCGCACTCGGCTCCGGCCGCCATCCGTCTCCCGCCGAATGGCGCGCCCTCGTCGAACCCTACCAGCGTCCCGACAACGGGAAGGCGTTCTGGCAGGTGGTGAACTCGCATGGTTCGTACTTCTTGCTCTGGGCGATCATGATTTGGGCCTGGAGCGTGGCGTGGTGGCTGGCCGTGCCCCTCGCGATCATCGGGGCCGGGTTGTCGGTGCGCATCTTCATCATCAGTCACGACTGCGGACATGGGTCCTTCAGCTCGTCGCGCTGGGTGAACTCGCTGCTGGGGTTCGTCTCCGGCGTGCTGACCTTCACGCCGTTCCGGCATTGGACCACCGAACACGCCACCCATCATCGCACGTCAGGAGATCTTGACCGGCGTGGCTCGGGCGACATTTGGACGATGACCGTCGACGAGTACATCGAGGCCCCGCGCATGCGCCGCCTCTTGTACCGCCTCAGCCGCAACCCGTTCATCTTGTTCGTGCTGGCGCCGTTGCCGGTCTTCTTGGTCTACCAGCGCTTCACCACCCGCGGGTACTCGTGGCGTGACCGTCTGTCGGTGTGGTTCACGAACCTGGGTATCGCCGCCATCGCTTGGACGATGATCACGCAGGTGGGCCTGTGGCAGTATGTAGTCCTGCAAGGCACGATCACTTTCGTGTCGTGCTCGCTGGGCTTGTGGCTGTTCTATGTGCAGCACCAGCACGAAGCGGCGTATTGGCGCCGCAATGGTGAGTGGGACTTCACCGCAGCGGCTTTGGACGGCAGTTCGTTCTACCGCTTGCCGCGCGTGTTGCAGTGGTTCACGGGCAACATTGGGTTCCACCATGTGCACCACCTGAATTCACGCATCCCGAACTACCACTTGGAAGCGTGCCACCGCGCGCATGACGCCTTCCGCAATGTGCCGCAGCTGACTTTGGTGCGCAGCTTCCGCGCAGCGCGCTTGGTGTTGTGGGACGAGGCCGCGGGCAAGCTCGTGGGCTTCCGCGAAGCACGCGCGCGGCGTGCGGCCTGAGTTCGCGATCGGGCGCTAATCCGGGTCAGCCGGGTGAGCGCTATGCGCCAGACGTTCTGCTTCGGCGGAGCCAATCCAGCTGACCACCAAGGCTCGCACGCCATACAACAACGGCGTGAGGAGCACTGCGATCGCGAACTTGTAGATGTAGTTCGTCGTCGCCACACGCGCGGCATCGCCAGCGCTCATGTGCGGATCGCCGGCCAACGCGGGCAGCACATAGAATGCGAGATAGATCACAATCAGTGTGTCGATGAATTGGCTCACGACAGTGCTGCCTTGGGCGCGCAACCAGATCATGCGTCCGCCTGTGCGCCGACGGAGCCAACTGAACACGCTGACATCGGCGAATTGGCCGATGGCGAAGGCCACCAAACTCGCCAGCGTGATGGTCCATGTGGTCCCGAATGCCAAGGCATAAGCGGCGTGAGCCGTGGCCGCATCCACACCTGGAGTGAAGCTCACCGTGGGTGCGGCTGCCGCGCCTAGGGCGATGGGCTGCAGCACAAGGTTCACTGCAATCGCAAGCCAAGTAAAGGTGCGCACCACGCGCTTGCCGAAGTACTCGTTGACCACATCCGTCAGAACGAAGGTCAACGGAAAGGCCAAGATGCCGGCCGTGGCGACAAAGGTGTCGCCCTCCAAGCCTAGGTCGCGTGGGCGCAGACCAAAGAGCGTGAACTCCCACAGCTTGGCGCCAAACAAGTTGGCGGCGACGAAGAAGCCTGTAAAGAGAGCTAGACAAGCAAGCAGCAGTGTCTCGCGCTTAGAGGACGGTTCACTGGCTTGCATGACGCCTCTGTAGCACCGAACTGGGGTCGGTGGCAACAGAATCAAAAGGCCGGCGGAGGCGGCAAGCTCACGGGTACCGCTGCTTTCTTCGACGGCAACGGCGCAGCAGGCACGGCCAGTTCTGGCAGGCCAGCCTCTTGCAGACCCGGCTCTTGCGACGCCGGTTCTTGAATGGCGGCCTCGGCAGCATCGAAGAGCTGATCCCAACCAGCATCATGCGCATCATGCACCGCGTCTGTGCCTTGCGTGGGCAACGCAGCCTTCATCTCCGCCAACAGGACCTTCTCAATCCAGCGACGGTTCGTTTGCACGGAGCCAACCACGGGCAGGATCGTCAAATCTGTCGTCGCTGCCATCTCACCCAACACATCAGCCGCAACCATGCCCGGCATGGCAATGGTCAACACACTGCTGCTGCGCGCCAACGGCACAAGCCCATGTTGCGCAAGGAACTGCAGGTCGAGGTCTTTGCGCGCCGCCGGATCCGGATCGATGATCTCCACCGTCACGAACGGCAGGTTGTAGACCTCACACACAACGCGCGACAGCTCCCAATCCGAAACGAGGCTCGAGTTGACGAGCACTTCGGGAAAGGAGCCATGGCCGTTCTCGGCGATGTGCAGAGCCTCTTCGACCTTCTTGGCGTCGCAGAGACCGCGTTCGACGAGCGCCGAGGCCAGTCGGGGATGTTCAAGCCGTTGACTGTGCTTCACGCTGGGTGGTGTATCGACGCCCAGCGCGGTCTGGCTGCAGAGCAGAGTGCGGAAAACTTTTCCGCACCCGCACGCACCAGCTTGTCCAACGGGGTTTACACGTCCAGGTTCGTGACCTCGAGCGCGTGATCCTCGATGTACTTGCGGCGATCGACCACATCCTCCGACATCAGCGTGGTGAAGATGCGATCGGCCTCGATCGCGTCCTCGACTTGCACCAAGTAGAGCTTGCGCCGTGAGGGGTCCATGGTCGACTCCCACAACTGATCGGCGTCCATCTCGCCGAGACCTTTGTAGCGTTGGACATCGATGTCGCCTTGCGCGCTCTTACGCACCGCAACGCTTAGCTCGACAGGCGAACGGCAAACCACGGCTTCCTTGCCGCCGGCCACTTGCCAATCGATGGCATCGCGGAAGGACACGCCCTTGGATTCCAGACTCGTCAACGCACGCGCCACATCGTCCGCATGCGTGACATGCGCTGTGACCACATCAGCTTCATCACGACCAACCGGCGATTGCGGGCCGTCGTGCAAACGCAAAGCGCCACCATGCAACCCGCGCTGCAGCTCGACGAAGTTCTGCTGTTCGACGAGCGAATCGAACCAGTGATCCACACCGCCCACGCGCGCCCAATGTGTCGGCAAGCGCGTTCCATCAAAGCGCGCCAGCCATGCGTCCGCGCTAACGCGCGTCCACGACGGCAACGCCTCGCGCGAAAGATCCTCGACACGCCGCAGGTCCTCGCAGATCTGGCGCAGCGGGGCACCTTCGAAGGCCCGGCCGCCCTTCTCATCCACTAGGGACAGCGACTCCACACCACGCTCGATCATGATGCGCTTCAACTCCGCATCCGTCGTGACATAGCGCGAGCCCTTCTTCGTCGTCAGCTTGTACAGCGGCGGCTGCGCGATGTAGAGGCGCCCTGCATCAATGATCGGGCGCATGTGGCGGAAGAAGAAGGTCAAGAGCAGCGTACGGATGTGGCTACCGTCCACATCGGCGTCGGTCATGATGATCGTCTTGCCGTAGCGCAGCTTCGACATGTCGATCTCATCGCCGATCCCGATGCCGAGCGCGAGAATGATCGTCTTGATTTCCGAATGGCCGAGCATCTTGTCGATGCGCGCCCGTTCAACGTTCAGGATCTTGCCTTTGAGCGGCAAGATCGCTTGGAAGCGACGGTCGCGTCCGCCTTTGGCGGAGCCACCTGCAGAGTCACCTTCTACGAGGTAGAGCTCCGACTCTTCGAGGTTGTTGCTCTGGCAATCCGCGAGCTTGGTCGGCAGGTCGCCCGAAGCCAAGGCGCTCTTGCGCTGCACCAGCTCGCGCGCCCGGCGCGCTGCTTCGCGTGCTTCGGCTGCACGCACGGCTTTTTGAACCAGAGCCTTGGCGATGGCCGGGTGCTCTTCGAGATACACCTCGAGATAAGGCGCCACCACGCCGTCGACGATGCCCGCGACTTCGCGGTTGCCGAGCTTGTCCTTGGTTTGGCCTTCGAACTGCGGCTCGGGCACCTTGATCGAAAGGATCGCCGTCAAGCCTTCGCGGAAGTCATCGCCGGTCGGCATCTCGTCGCCTTCTTTGACGAGCTTGCTCTTCTTGATGAAGGTCGATAGCGAACGCGTCAGAGCCGTGCGCAAGCCCTGGATGTGTGTGCCGCCACCGTGCGTGTTGATGTTGTTGACGAAGCCATGCACCGTCTCCGTGAACGCATCGGTGTATTGGAAGGCGACCTCGACTTCGTACTCGCGATCGGGGTACTGCTCGGTGGTCGCGATTTTCTGCACATGCACCACATCCGGAGTCAGCAATTTGCGCTCGCGGTTGATGTGCGCCACGAAGGCCTGCAAGCCTTCGGGGTGGTGGTAGGTTTCCTTTTGGCCGGTGCGCTCGTCTTCCAGCGTGATCGTCACGCCGCGCGTGCCCATCAAGTACGACAACTCGCGCAAGCGCGTAGCCACGCGCGTCCAGTCGATCTCCGTGGTGGTGAAGATCTGCGCGTCCGGCTTCCAGGTCACCGTTGTGCCGCGCCGATCGCTGGCGCCCAACTCCTTGAGCTGCTTCTTCGTATCACCACGCTCGAAGCCGATGCTCCAGGCTTTGCCGTCGCGCTCGACAATCACCTCAAGCCATTCGGAGAGCGCGTTCACACACGACACGCCTACGCCGTGCAAACCACCGGACACCTTGTAGGCGTTCTTGTTGAACTTGCCACCGGCATGCAGCTTGGTCAGCGCCACTTCGACCGCGGGCTTCTTCTCTGTCGGGTGCATGTCGACCGGAATGCCGCGGCCGTCATCACGCACGCTCACGCCGCCATCGGCACGCAAGGTGACCCAGCAGTTGCGCGCATGGCCGGCCAATGCCTCGTCCATCGAGTTGTCGACGACTTCCCAGATGAGGTGGTGCAGACCACGCACATCGGTGTCGCCGATGTACATCGCGGGGCGCACGCGCACGGCCTGAAGGCCTTCGAGGACTGTGATCGACTGTGCGTCGTAGGCTTGCGGTTGAGTTTCTGATGACATGTGGTGTGTCAAGTGCGCTGGACAGCGCGCTTAGCCTTTGGACTTGTAGACGATCTTCGTGATGCGTTCGGCGCCGAGGATGCGATTGGCGGCCTCAACCACGCCGGCGCCGGCGAAGGAGGAGAGTTCCATGTGATGCGCTCGCGAGGAGACTTCCACCGTCACGATGCCGCGTGTGAACTTCACCGCGCGCGCGTGACGGCCGTATTGCACTCCTAGCGCTGTGTGCACGGCATCGTAGATCTGCGATTCCTTGGGCCTGCGATTCAGGCCGCTCTCACGCCAGTACACCTGCACGGAATCGGCGAGCTTGCGCAGACCTTGACGCGGGCCGGAGGCAGCCACGATGCGCGCACGACGAGCTTCGGCGGAGTAACGGCCCTTGGGCCCGTTCTCCGCTTCGTCGTCGTACGGTCGCGGCTGCGATGTGCTCACGCGTCAACCGTGATCGGCATAACGATGTAGATGTAGTTCTCGCCGAGCGTGAACTTGCCAGGGCTCGTGCGTTCGTTGAACTCGAGCTTGACCAGTGCGCCTTCGGCTTGCTTGAAGCCTTCGAGCACATAGTCCGGATTGAAAGCAATCTCGGCGGCGTCACCCTTGAAACTGACATCCATGCGCGCACGCGCGCCACCGCGACCAACCGTCTGGCCGGTCAACGACAGTTCGTCGCGCGTGAACTTGAGTTTCACTGCACGCGTCTCGGCGCCAGTGACGTTCGCTACGAGGCGCAGCTTCTGCGTCAGCGTCTCCACATCCGCTTCGATGTAGTTCGAAGCTTCGCGCGGAATCGCAGCGCTGTAACGCGGGAACTCGCCATCGATCAAGCGCGCGAAGATCTCCGCGTTCTTGGTCTTCAAGCCGATCTGCGTCGCGCCAAAGTGCAAGTTCACTTGCTCCAACGGATCTTCGATTACGCGGCAGAAGAGGTGCATGCCCTTCGCCGGCACGATGGCGGGACGCGGACGATCAACGGGACGCATTTCGAGCGGCGCGCTGGCTAGAGCCAAACGGCGGCCATCCGTGGCAACGAGCTTGAGACCCGTCTCATCGACTTCGGCCAGCACACCGTGCATCGCATAGCGACCAGCATCCTTGGCGGTTGCGAAGGCTGTGCGCGATACCAAGCGGTTGAACGCACCGCCTTGCATCGAGAACGTTTGCACATCGCCAAAGCTGGAGATGATCGGGAACTCTTCCGGATCCATCGTGACGAGCTCGCACTGGTCTTCGCCGCTTTGGATCGTGCAGGTTTGGTCCTGGGTCGACAGCGTGACCGACTCGCCGCCCAAGTCGCGCACGAAGTCCAAGGCCACGCGAGCCGGCACAACAGCGATACCAGGCTCGTCCACGCGCACGACTCCGCTCTTGCCAGCATCCCCTTCGCTTTGCGTGGTGACCGGAATGCGATAGCGCACCGAGCACTCAAGGTCCGTGCCCAAAATCTCCACGGCATCGAGCGTGGCCACCAGGCACACATTTTCGAGCACGGGCTTGGTGCTCTTGCCAGGAATGACATTGTTCACGACGGCGAGGCCGTCACGGAGCTTGGAGCGATCGCAGGTGATCTTCATGAGGTGCGGTAGGTGCGAGAGACAACGGAACGGCAAAGGACACAGAGAACGAACACTCAGAGGCTGACTCTCTACTCTCCTTCTAAGAGATATAGAGATTCATCATCTTCATATAGGGCCCTTCATTTCGTGGACAACTGCGCGCAGGACGCGTGCAAGTGCCGAGGAAACAAGAGGCTTTGGAGTCGGTTTCGTTCGTGGAGAGAGCGTGCTGGGCAGTGGACGAGCCGTGGATAAGGCGTGCATTGCTCCACGCTCATCCACAGTCACTGGCGAGGGCCTGCAGAACGCTGTGGAACGGTGTGCACAGCACCCCAACTTATCCACGCGTATCCGCAGTTCGTGCGCCAGTTGTCCACCCCGAAGGGAGGGCTTTGATTTTAGTTCTAGAGAGAGCTGCAACCAAGGTTAGACCGAGGTCTGTCCTTGGTTGCAAACTGTTATCAGGTAACGACTTGGAACGACACTCAAGCGCGGCACAGCGCGCGTTCACGTTGTGCGCTGGCGCAGCTGCGCCAAGAGCTCTGCAACCGTGTCTCCGCAGTGCGGATCGCTCTTCGCCAGGCCGTCAATCTTGTCGATGGCGTGCAGCACCGTGGAGTGATCGCGGCCACCGAAATAGCCGCCGATATCCTCGAGCGAGTGGTTCGTCAGCCGCCGCGCCAGGAACATGGCAACTTGGCGCGCGTGTGCAATCGCATTCGTGCGGCGCCGGCCCTGCAGCTCGCTGGGACGAATGGCATAGCGCTGTGACACCGAGGCGATGATCTCCTCCATCGTCGGCTCACCGCGTCGTGCGACGAAGACTTCGCGCAGAGCCTCGCGCGCCGTCTCGACGCTGATGGGCGCGCCGATCAGGCTTGCATGCGCCAGCACACGCGTCACAGCACCTTCAAGCTCGCGAATGTTGCTCTCGATGCGTTCCGCCAGCAGTCGCGCCACATCATCGGGGAATTC
>Ga0208788_1001219_pt1 | contig 12547 bp, 14 predicted proteins | sample Wag4_2014_7_11_3_FD_187363 | JGI IMG/M metagenome (GOLD analysis project Ga0208788, IMG submission 187363) | Fresh water mixed with fracking chemicals microbial communities from Ohio, USA - Utica-2 Time Series FC 2014_7_11 (SPAdes) (version 2) ... | reverse complement strand
TTCATAGTTGATGTCTGGAACTTCCTCAAGAACTAGATCTTCAACTTCTGACTTAGCAATACGTTCAAATGCGTAACCGGCTTTCATGTCAGCCAACAGGCTGTCGCCGGAGCGAAGTGGAATGTCCCGCAATGGCGCTGCTAGATGAATAACGCGCTCTTCGTCACTGCGTCCCGAGACTATTGCGCGTAAACCATCTTCGAGAACTTCTTGGAACACAACAATTTCGCCTTGATCGTCGTAAGTGCCGGCGACAACAACATTCATTGATTCATTGAGAATTACTTCTTGACCTGGTCGTAATGTCTCACGGTCAACTTCAGGAGCCATAGCAACCCGCATTTTTCGGCCATTAATTGTGACGTCAACTAATTCGTCTGCGGCTGGCCCTAAATAGATTGCATATCCATTAGGAGGCGCACTTAAGCGATCTACTTCTTCCTTAAGGCCAATAATTTGCTCACGTGCCTCGCGTAGCGTGGCTGTGAGTTTTGTATTTGACTCCGACAATTCGTCAATTCTCGAGTTAAGCGCCCGCAACTGATCCGCGCTGGTTGATTCAGTCATCAGTTGCCTCCTCGCTCATACTCGCTTGCGCGCTTACAATCTCTTCCGCAACAGTATCCAATCCGCCTTTCGTTGGGCGAATTCGACGGGCTGGGAGCACAACTCCAGGAGCCAATCGACGGGCTGTAACAAGGAAGCCGGTATGACCTTGCATTCGGTGATTCGGCCTAACTGCTAGACCTTCCAAGTGCCATGGTCGAGCAATGAGTTCCTGACCTTCAGGATTAGTCCAGCGCTTATCGAGTCGAAGATCCTCAACAAATCTAGACATCTGGGTAGTTGTGGCTACGTAAGCAATCACTACGCCACCAGGTCGTAGCACGTGTGCGATGGCATCAACGCATTCCCAAGGTGCCAGCATATCTAGAACTACCCGATCAACACTTGCGGCTGGAAGCGCAGTGACTTTATCTTGCAAGTCACCGAGAGTTACTTGCCAGTTATCAGGCTCTGCACCGAAAAAATTGGTGACATTCTTCTTTGCAATCTTCGCAAAGTCTTCGCGTCGTTCAAAGCTGTACAAGTAGCCGTGCTCACCTATCGCGCGTAAGAGCGAGCAGGACAGTGCTCCAGACCCAACGCCAGCCTCAACAACAACGCAACCTGGATAAATGTCGGCAAGTCCAACGATCGCTGCAGCATCTTTGGGGTAAACAACCGCAGCGCCACGAGGCATACTCAATACGAAATCAAGTAGCAAAGGCCGCAGCGCTAGATAGACCATGTTTCCAGTCGATGAAACCGTAGAGCCTTCACTTAGTCCGATCAGATCGTCGTGCTTGATGGCCCCGTGATTGGTGTGAAATTCTCGACCCGGTTCCAGCACAATGGTGTGTTTTCGGGCTTTGGTGTCAGTTAATTGAACCCGATCGCCTGCTACAAACTCTGCTGCTTTGGCGGTACTGACGACGTTTACGGATTCCATTCGACCATTCTTTCAGGGTTTCCCAATCTCGCTGAACCGGTCACTACATGGGGACCTAAACTAGAGACATTCAATAGAAATGGGGTGTTGTGCTTGGAGCTGGATCAAACCTTCCCAAGAAACACAACCATTGTTATAGCTGCCTTCGGTGGCTGGAACGACGCTGGTCAATCTGCCACAGATGCACTCGAACACCTTTTGGATGTTTGGCACTCCGAGGAGATCATTGATCTGCCGGGCGATGAATTTTATGATTACCAATTCAATCGGCCGGAAGTCAGCATAGGGCCTTCTGGCGATCGGGAAATTGCTTGGCCAGGAACGACAATATTTAAAGCCTCAGCAGACTCATTGCCTGACACCAAGATTTTTTTAGTGCACGGTGTCGAACCCAGCATGAGATGGAAGCAGTTTTGTACCGACATCTTGTCGCACATTGAAAAGGGTCAGAGAACTGTGTTGATTACGCTGGGTGCCCTGCTCGCCGACGTCGCACACACCAGACCGATTCCTGTTAGTGGTACTACCTCCAATAAACGTCTCCAGGAGATCTCAGGCTTTGAATCTTCGAAGTACGAGGGTCCGACTGGAATATTGGGCATCTTGCAATCTGAATTCGAAGTGCAAGGAATTCCAGCAGTTGCTCTGTGGGCTGCGTTACCGCACTACGTATCTGCTCCCCCTTGCCCGAAAGCTACGCTGGCGCTGATTCGAGGACTAGAAGATCTTCTAGACACTGCTATACCAGTAGTGGAACTGGTTGAAGAAGCTCGTGCCTGGCAACTTGGCGTAGACGAACTCTCAACAGACGACGAAGAGATTTTAGAATACGTTCGCTCGCTAGAAGAAACTCAAGACACCGCCGAACTTCCTGAGGCTACTGGTGAAGCGATAGCACGTGAATTCGAGCGCTATTTACGTAGACGAGAGCCATAGGGCCCGATCTCCTCTCGTAGACTTGTTGCATGCAGCCATGGCAATCAGTCGAAGTGCCAACTCTGGACATTTCAACGGGTGAGTTCCTGATATTCGATTCGCAATCAGCCGCATTAAAACCACTACCGACATCGGGCGAGGTCAAGTTGTATGTCTGTGGAATTACTCCATACGACGCCACTCACATGGGACATGCAGCCACATATGTCGCCTTTGATACTTTGAACAGATTCTGGCGTGCGATCGGCACGAAGGTTGATTACGCGCAAAACATCACTGACATTGACGATCCCTTACTGGAGCGGGCCAAGCTAACCGGTAGGCCATGGCAGGACATTGCTACGGAACAGACCAACCTTTTCAAAACTGACATGGAAGCACTTCGCGTTATTCCACCTAAGCATTATGTCGGTGTAGTTGAAACTATTGATTTGATAGAACAAAGCGCTGTGAAGCTCAAAGAGTTGGGCGTTGCTTACGAAGTCGATGGCGATTTGTACTTTGACATGACCAACACGGATCTGAACGGCAAAATATGTCACCTATCCAGCGATCAGATGCTAGAAGTATTTGCCACTCGTGGTGGTGACCCACAAAGAGTTGGTAAGCGCAATCCACTTGATGCTTTGCTTTGGCGTGCTCAATCGGGCGACGATCCTTCTTGGCCATCAATCCTTGGTCCCGGCCGGCCTGGTTGGCACATTGAGTGTTCGGCCATAGCTACCCATTTTCTTGGCCCTCAAATAACCGTGCAAGGTGGTGGCAGTGATCTCAAGTTCCCACACCACGAGATGAGTGCTGCACATGCCGAGTCGCTAACGAGCAAGTCGCCATTTGCACATGCCTATGTACATGCTGGAATGGTTTCTCTTGACGGAGAGAAGATGAGTAAGTCACTAGGCAACCTTGTATTCGTGTCAAAACTTCGCTTAGCTGGGATAGATCCTATGGCTATTCGTTTAGTACTACTGTCGCATCATTACCGCAGTGACTGGGAATGGTTTGATTCCGAAATAGAAGCAGCCCAAGAGCGACTACAGACTTGGCGTCGGGCATTTGCAATGCAGCTCGGAGGTCCAAGTCCGGTACTCGATGTTGTACAAGCTCTTGGAAACGATCTGGACTCTCCTGGTGCAATCAAGACAATTGATATCTGGGCGCATGAAACTCTGTCAGGAATTGAGAACGAGCCTGTAGGCCCCGTCGCGCGCTCGGTAGATGCAATGCTCGGCATTATTTAACATGCCAGATTCAAGCCACCCAGATTCAGTAATGACGAATGTCACTGTCATCGGGCAAATGGTCAATGCTTCTAATTCAACACTCGTTGTCGAAAGCAACGGGAACCGCTACATATACAAACCACGCTCTGGGGAAAGACCATTGTGGGACTTTCCTGATCAAACACTTCATCTTCGGGAACGTGCTGCGTTCGTAACTAGCGACCTCCTGGGCTGGGGCGTTGTGCCCGAGACAACGATCAATGAAGGTCCGTACGGTATTGGTTCCTTTCAGACTTGGATTGACGCCGAGCCAACAACGGTTGACATCTTTGCCCCCAATCAAGTCCCCCAAGGATGGCTAACCATCATGAGTGGGATCGATGAGGAAGGTGATCATGTCACACTCGCGCACGAAGATTCAGAGAGATTAAAGCAAATCGCAGTCTTCGATGCACTAGTCAATAACGCCGACCGCAAAGCCGGACATCTATTAACCGATGGCTTAGGCAATACTTACGGCATTGACCACGGAGTGACTTTCAATGAAGAGGACAAGTTAAGAACTGTGTTGTGGGGATGGATCGGGCAAGACATTCCAGATTCGCTTTTAACTGACTTGGCAACACTTAAGACAAGGATCCTCGGCAGTGAACTAGAAGAACTGCTCTCAAGTTCTGAGATTTCGGCATTGATTTCGCGGCTCGATGAACTAACAACAGAGAAAGTGCTTCCCAGTCCAAGCCCACACTGGCCAGCAGTCCCCTGGCCGGTTTTCTAGGCTCAATCAGCCTCGTCGTAAGTACCCGTTAGCTCTGGGACATATGTGACCCTGCTGGTCCAAAGGTTCGGTACAAAGTGGACACGGTGGCCTACCTGCTGAAACAACAGCAACTGCTCTTGAGCAAAACGCACTAGCAACCGGTCCGGTTAGCCGAACCCGCAATACATCTGGTCCAAAATCCGAGTCTTCTTCTAGATCAGGTACATCCTCAAAATTCTCCGAGGCTGCGTGCGCTTCAATCACAACTTGCTGACTATCGGTATTCCAACCTAGGGCAAGAGTTCCAACTCGAAACTCCTCTTGGATTGGATTATCAAGAGGCTCTAGATCAGCTGGTCCGTAGTACGAGATGTTGATTCCTTCAGCTCTGGCGACTTGTTCCAACAACTCAGTGAGTCGATCGGCCAGCAAGGCGACCTGCTGCTTCTCAAGAGAAACGCTGACAACTCTTTGATCACTTTTAGCCTGAAGGAAAAAGGTGCGCTCACCTGGTACACCCACGGTGCCTGTGATGAAGCGTTGTGGGTTATCAAATGTATGAATGATGCGAGCCATCTTTAATCTTTCCCACTTTCGCCACCAAGTGTTGGAGTTTTGATCGCCTCGTCGTTCAACTTAGTTAGCCAATCGCTGCCAGTGTCATTTAGTTTTGAAACAGCCGAGCCACTATCGGAGTAGTGAACAACACTGACTGAAGCAGGCTCTATCAAGAGTGATTGGAACTTACGTAGTGGTAAACCCATTGCGTCCGCACAAATTGCTTTGATGATGTCCCCATGACTCACTGCAACCCAGACAACTTTGTCACCATGTTCGCTAGTTAGTTTTGCGTCCCATTCGCGAGCGGCTGTACTCGCGCGCTGCGACATGTCGTTCATTGACTCGCCATTTGGAAAAATCATCTCATCTGGCCGCTGTTGCACAATCGGCCACAATTCGTGAACTGCAAGTTCACTTAACTTTGCACCTTGCCAGTCGCCGTAATCACACTCCAGGAGCCGATCCTCTAAATCAACTTCTTGGTTGTCGCTAAAAAGTATCTGTGCCGTTTCGCGGGTTCGTTCCAACGGACTGGAGACTACGCGAGCGATATTCACTCCTTGTAACCGATCTGCTAGCACTTTCGTGGAGGTTCTGCCGACTTCGTCAAGTACCACGCCAGGAGTGCGACCAGCTAGTACGCCGGTGGCATTAGCGTCGGTGCGACCATGTCTGATCAGCAGCAAAGTTCCCATGAGTAAAGACTATTGGGAAAAACCGGGTATCTAGGTGGCAGAAAGTACGCCGGTAGCGAGCAAGATCACCAGCAGGGTACCGAGCGAAATTCGATAAATCACAAACGGCAAGAAGGTCCGAGTCTGCAAATACTTCATCAGGCTGGCGATTACGAAGTACCCAACAACAAAGGCCACGATCGTCGCCACGATGGTTGCAGGCCAATTGACGAACTTATCCGTTGAAATGTCCCCAGCGGTAAGGGCTGCAGAAGCGAATACTGCGGGTATAGCTAAAAGAAATGAATACCGAGCAACAACATCTCGTTTGAACCCCATGGCTAAACCTGTAGTGATTGTCGCCCCACTTCGTGAGACGCCAGGTATTAAAGCAAGTGCCTGGCCAAATCCAAACAAGATTGCATTCTTGGCGTTTAGATCAGCTTCAACTTTGGTGTGCTTTGCATACTTGTCTGCAATTCCCAACAGAACACCCATAAAGATAAGTGCTCCAGCGACCAGCCACAGGTTTCTCGCAGTAGTTTCAATTGAAGATTTAAATGCTAGTCCGGCAACACTGATGGGAATCGTGCCAACAATTACGTACCAACCCATTTTTGCGTCCGCATTTGAACGCATTTCAGAATTCACAATACTTGCCGACCATGCCTTCAAGATGCGAGCAATGTCCTTGCGGAAATAAATGACCACGGCCAGTTCAGTGCCAATTTGAGTAACAGCTGTGAAGGCCGCCCCTGGATCAGGCCAGCCTAAAAGTTTAGACACGACCAATGTGTGGGCAGTCGATGATATTGGTAAAAACTCGGTCAACCCTTGCGAGATTCCAAGAACTATGGCCTGAAGCCATGACAGCTGGTCGCTCAAGTTAACTCCCAAAATTTAGATGACACACACGAGTCCTTAAAAGCAATCGCTTAAACAAACGCTAGCGTGAACGTATGGAACTGCGGTCTTTGGGTAATAGCGGGTTGCTGGTGTCGCAGTATTCGCTGGGCACCATGACTTGGGGTCGAGACACTGACATCCATGAGGCTCGGGATCAATTTAATTTGTATCTCGAGGCTGGCGGACGCTTTGTTGATACGGCTGATGTTTACAGTGACGGTGTCTCCGAGGAGATTGTTGGAGAATTCTGCCGCGAGCTACCTGATGTTTTAATCTCAAGTAAAGCCGGCAATGTTCGCTCAAATCGGCGCCGTGATGCCAGTAGAAATCATCTACTATCCGCTTTAGATGCCTCACTGCGAAGGTTGCGACGCTCACATATAGACGTTTGGCACATTCATGCGTGGGATCCGTACACACCGCTTGATGAGACGTTAGCTGCTGCGGCGCACGCTATTGATTCCGGCAAGGTACGTTACCTCGGTGTTTCCAACTATTCGGGCTGGCAGCTAACCAGTGCGGCTCTTGGTTCGAAGTACCCGATCATAAGTGCGCAGATGGAATATTCGCTTTTACAACGTGGCATAGAACGCGAGGTCATTCCGGCTGCCACAGACCTAGGAATCGGAATCATGGCTTGGTCTCCCCTAGGTCGTGGCGTTTTAACTGGTAAGTATCGACATGGAACTCCAGCAGATTCACGTGCTGCAACCACGCACTTTTCGGCTTTCATAACGCCTTACCTAAACGATCGTTCCAGAGCTATTGTCGATGCAACCTGCACAGCAGCAGACGGTCTTGGTTTAACACCAATTGATGTCGCGTTGGCTTGGGTAAGCGCCAAACCACAGGTAGCCAGCGCTGTTATCGGGGCCAGAACAGCAGCACAACTGCGGGTAGTCCTTAATACCGTTTCCGCACACCTACCGGATGAGATACATGAGGCACTTGATGAAGTGTCTGCAATAGACCGTGGCTACCCAGATCATGGGTGGAATCAATGAGCGCAGTCTGGGAGTTTCGCGAGATGCACTTTCATCGTGGCACTAAACGTTCAGACGTTAAGTCTTACTTAACCGCTATGGCTGAAGTTGAGCGTTGGGAATTAGAACGGGTTCGGGTGTACCAAGACGGAACTCGATATGTTCGACTGCGTCGAAAGATCTATCACTTACAACGCACCGCGTAACATCTCTACAAGCTTCGGACAAACCGATCCATGACTCGGGCGCCGAACTCCAAACCACTGGTAGGAACTCGCTCGTCTACGCCATGAAACATGGCACTGAAATCTAGTTCTGGTGGCAACAACAATGGCAAGAAGCCATAGCAAGTTATGCCAAGTGTGCTGAATGCTTTCGCATCCGTTCCGCCGCTGAGTGTGTATGGGACTGGAGTACCAAATGGATCTTCGGCGCGAATTGCTGCTCCCATCGCATCGATCAGCTGTCCTTCAAATGGCGCCTCTAACGCGATGCCGTTCACAACGTCTTCGAGAACAACACCAGGTGGTAAAAGATTCTCAATGTCCTTAATTAAATTGTCTTCGTAGCCCGGCAAGAACCTGCCGTCAATCATCGCTTCGGCTGCGCCCGGGATTACATTGTGTTTGTAACCAGCATCAAGCATTGTTGGATTCGCGGTATTTGACAGCGTCGCGCCAATAATTTTGGCTATCGGTCCGAGTTGGGCGAGCAATTCTTCCGGATCATCGGCGCTCAATTCCATTCCAAGCGCGTCCGAAACGGCCTTGATGAAATCTCTCACCGTCGGAGTTAGAGCAAAATCAAACTTATGATTGCCCACCGCTGCAACTGCTTCTGCCAGTTTGGTGACAGCGTTGTCGTTGTTGATAAACGAACCGTGACCAGCAGTTCCTTCTGCCTTTAGTTTCATCCAGCGAATTCCCTTTTCGGCTGTTTGAACCAAATACAGCCGGTTAGCGAGAACCCTCCGACTTCACCAACTGCCTGTGTCACCCCGCGGTAGAGTTCAGGTCGATTCTCTACCAACCAAACAGAGCCGTGCTCGCTACCAGCTTCCTCGTCTGGCAACCAATCAAAAACAATTGTGCGATCCGGTTGCACACCATTACGTGCCCAAGAACGAGCCATCGCAAGAATCATGCCGTCGCCATCTTTCATGTCGACTGCGCCGCGGCCCCAAATCATCCCATCGTGCACTTCTGCTGCAAATGGATGATAAGTCCAATCCTTTGCTTCGGCTGGAACCACATCTAAGTGACCATGGATTAGCAAAGCAGGCTTACTCGGATCCTTGCCTTCAATTCGAGCGTTTACGCCCTGCCGCTTGCCGCTAGTTGTCTCGTATCGTTCACACTCAATGCCAACTTCCTTGAGCTTGGCCTCAACGTACTCTGCGGCTAACGCTTCGCCGGGGCCACTTCCATCACCATAGTTAGAAGTATCGATCTGGATAAGGTCGCGAACAATTTCAACGACTTCGGAATCTACATCTGCTAATGGCTCAATTGACATACCTATAGTCTGGCGTATGACGGAATCAGTTCGCTCAAGGATTGATCATTTGAGCCCAATACCGCTTTGCAGGTATTCTTGCGAAGTTGGGTGTGCCCAGCACACCGGTCCGAGTGGCGGAATTGGCAGACGCGCTAGCTTGAGGTGTTAGTCCCTTCACAGGGGTGGGGGTTCAAGTCCCCCCTCGGACACCAAATCTGCGAATCTTCGCAGCGTGATCAAAGAGGTGGCTATGGCAATCCCCAAAGTCATCCTGTATTACGGATTCGCGCCGATTGCCGATCCAGTTGCAATGAAGCTTTGGCAACACGACTTGTGTGAATTGCTCGGCTTAACGGGTCGGATCATAATCTCCGAGCATGGCATCAATGGAACCTTAGGCGGCGACATCGATGCTTTGAAGAGGTATGTAAGGAAGACCAAGGCGTATCCGGGATTTAACAAGATTGACTTCAAGTGGTCCGATGGAACCGGCAATGACTTTCCAAAGTTGACGGTGCGGGTTAGAGATGAAGTTGTCTCCTTCGGTGCCCCAAATGAGTTGAAAGTTGATGAGAACGGGATCGTGGGCGGCGGTACTCACCTCTCGCCCACTGAAGTTCATGAACTAGTGGCTGCACGTGGGGACGAAGTTGTGTTCTTCGATGGGCGTAATGCTTACGAAGCTCGAGTTGGAAAATTTCGCAATGCGATAGTGCCGGATGTGGAAACTACTCGCGATTTTGTTGCAGAGTTTGAAAGTGGCAAGTACGACCACCTAAAAGACAAGCCGATCGTTACATATTGCACTGGTGGAATTCGCTGCGAAGTCCTGTCATCAGTTATGAAGAGCCGAGGATTTGAAGAGGTTTATCAGATTGAAGGCGGCATAGTTCGCTATGGCGAGCAATACGGCGATGACGGTCTTTGGGACGGATCACTCTACATCTTTGACAATCGCATGAGTATGGATTTTTCGGATCACACAAAAGTCCTAGGATCCTGCGATGATTGCGCAGCCCCTGCTAAATTTTTCTACGATCGCCACCACATCCGAGGTCGAGTGCCGTTTCTATTATGCGATGATTGCGCATCGAAAACAGGAGCAACCAAGCCAAACTCCAGCGACGACGACATCGCAGGCTAACTAATTAATCAGTCGATGCGATTACATCAATCTCGAGTAACAAACCTGGAATAGCCAATGCAGTCACTTCAACTGTTGTATCTGCGGGATAAGGCTTCATGAAGTATTTTTCCCGACATTCGATAATTGTTGGAAAGTGACTCATGTCAGTTATATAGATGTTGACCTTGAATACTTTGGACAGGTCGCTGCCGGCAGCTGCTAGCACGGTTTTGAGATTTGCAAACACTTGATGAGCCTGCGCATCAAAATCATTTTCACCAACGATTGATCCATCAGAGCCTAGAGCAGCTTGACCTGAAACGTATACAACGCCGTTATGAACGGTCGCCTGTGAATAGTGAAATGGGCTATCCCAAGAATATGGGCTGGCAATGCCGGTGTGAGACATGAATCCTCCAAATGAATTTAGTCAAGATTCGCACGACTTTGGAAAAAAATCAGGCAGTTTAAAAACTTATGTCTGCACCTAGTTAGGCCGAATTGGCGGGCGGACCACTCTGCTCTAGAGCTCTCAGGTTAGCGATTCGCTCTTCGATAGCAGGGTGAGTGGCAAACAATTTCGAGGTCATCTTGCTATCCAATGGGGACTCGATCCATAAATGCGCTACGGCATTAGATTTTTGATGGACCACGGTGCTGTCGGCAGCCAGAGTTTCAAGTGCACGCCGCAGGCCTGCTGGATTACGAGTAAAAGCCACTGCCGTGGCATCAGCAAGAGACTCACGTTTCCTCGAGATGGCTGCCTTTAGAAGTACTGCGGCCACGGGTGCTAGTAATGCTGCAATTAGAGCGGCTACCAATACGAACGGGTTGGATCCCCCGTTGTTATCGCGTCGGCCACCACCAAAGAGACTAATTCTCAACAAGAAGTCACTCATCAGGGCGATTGCGCCTGCAGTGGTTGCCGCTACCGCTGAAACTAAAGTGTCTCGATTAGCTACGTGCGCCAACTCGTGAGCCGCAACTCCCTGCAACTGTTCCCTATCCATTACTCGCAGGATTCCTGTTGTAAAGGCGATAACAGCGTGATCTGGATCGCGGCCCGTGGCAAAGGCGTTTGGTGCATCGTCTTCGACTATGGCCACCTTGGGCATCGGCAGTCCTGAAGCGATCGTAATTTCATGAACTAAATTGAAAAGTTGGGGCGCTGTGTCGTGATCAATGACCTTAGCGCCAGTCATAGTTAAAACAATTTTGTCAGATGAATAGTAAGAGCCCCATACTCCAATAACTGAAATACCAATAGCTATAGGTATGACACCGAGGCTTGCGTAACCCAGATAAAGGGCGAAAGCATAGATAACAAATGCAGTCAAACTTCCCATTACTCCAAGAAGTAGAAAGGTTTTGCGCTGGTTACTTTGTTGCTGCACTCTGAAGTTAGACAAGTTAATCCTTAGTGTTCAAGTGTCACAGAACTAACTAATTGAACGAGACGTTAGGTACAACTCGCTTAGTTGGATCGTCAACTACGTAGAAATCACGTTCAACAACATTTGCTGGACCTGCAAAGAATTTTCCAGGGATAGCCACAATCGTCTCGTTTAGGGCGCGTACTGCATCGTTGTAGTACTGACGCGCAAAGCCCACCTTGTTCTCTGTGCCGGATAGCTCTTCTTGCAACGACAAGAAATTCGCAGACGCCTTCAAATCAGGATATGCCTCAGCTACTGCCAGTAATCCACGCAAAGCTTGAGTCAACATGCCATCTGCCTCGGCAACTGCAGCCACACCTTGGGCTGCGGTTGCTTGAGCGCGGGCCTGCACTACCTTTTCAAAAGTTTCCTTTTCATGGGAGGCGTACCCCTTAACTGTCTCAACCAGATTAGGAATTAAGTCGCCTCTGCGTTGCAGTTGCACCTCAATCTGGGCAAAACCTTCATCAACGGCAACATTGAGTCGAACCAGCTTGTTGTATTGGGCAATGCCAATAACGACTAGCAGGGCCAGGACACCGAGAATTACATAAAAAGCAGTCATGACTTTAGATTACCCCTCGGACTGGCGATTTAAACCTAGGTGATCTGGCCTCTTAGACCAGGCTGGCTCGGTGTTCTTCATCGTGAGTCAAAATCTGAATGATCAAGCCAGCTATGTCAATTAGTCCAAAGGCCTCGTGCTGGGCGCTTGCCTGCCACTGTTCTGGGGTCAAGTCCTTAACAGCCGTGAGCAGTGCAGTGCGCGCAGACATGGCGAGCGCGGCAGTCTGATCCAAAGTCATTTCGTGAAACCGCTCAAAAGTGGCACTGGCATCAGGTTCCCACCACGGGAAACTCGGTGCCTCACTCCCGCTAGCTTGCGCCTCACACATCTGGGCAATCCTAGGAATCCACACTTGCTCATCGATCTGCGATACATGACCTAATAC
>Ga0208788_1001218_pt1 | contig 12550 bp, 15 predicted proteins | sample Wag4_2014_7_11_3_FD_187363 | JGI IMG/M metagenome (GOLD analysis project Ga0208788, IMG submission 187363) | Fresh water mixed with fracking chemicals microbial communities from Ohio, USA - Utica-2 Time Series FC 2014_7_11 (SPAdes) (version 2) ... | reverse complement strand
CAAATCAAATCGCTTGGCCGGGGTTTGATCGGTGCGAGTTAAGTTAATCGCGCTGGCGTTGTTGATAAGAATGTCGATGCCACCAAATGCTTCAGCAGCTTGGTTTACCGCAGCTTCGATTTGGGTTTCATCTCGAAGATCGCATTGAATAGCTAGTGCCTTTCCTCCCGCAGCCTCAATTTCAGCAGCAGCAGTATGAATAGTGCCCGGCAACTTTGGGTTGGGATCTGATGTCTTTGCCGCAATTGCAATTGATGCACCATCGCGGGCAGCTCGGAGCGCGATTGCCAGACCAATGCCTCGTGAGCCTCCGGTGATAAAAATTCGCTTTCCTGCAAGTGACATTTACTTACCCTTCTTTGACATAAATTTCATGAACGCTTCCATGGCTTCATCGGATTGAAGTGCCATAGCAAAAATTTCAAACTCAGCCTTCATCACAGCTGCAACAGCATCGTGAGTTCTGGCCTTGAGTAATGCCTTAGTGTTGATGATTGCTTGAGGAGGTTGCTCGGCAATGTGCGCGGCAATTTCCTGTGCCTTTGCTAATGGGTAGGTTTCACTCGAAGTCACCAATCCCATTTCAATCGCATCAGTTGCGCCAAAACTCTCACCTGTCATAAAGATTCGGGCTGCTCTTTGATAGCCAACTAATTGTGGAAATAAGAAACTTGAACCCGCTTCAGGCACCAATCCCAATGACGCAAAAGGCATCGAAAACCTTGCTGTAGGCGCAGCAATGACAACATCGCAGTGAAGCAGCATTGTTGTTCCAACCCCTACTGCGTTGCCATTGATTGCCGCTAACAAGGGTTTTGGAAAGTTAAGTAGCGCGGCTAAAAACTCAGCAACCTCGGAGCTTTCAGAGGTCGGTGGATTGTCCATAAAATCTACAATGTCATTTCCTGCGGTGAAGTGCTCACCTTCTCCGGTCAATACAACCGCGCGAACACCAAAATCACCGGCTGCATCGTTTAAGGCTGTAGTTAATCCTTGATACATCACACGATTTAGAGCGTTCATTTTCTCAGGTCGATTCAGGCTGAGAGTTAGCACTTTATTGTCCATCGAAATCAATGTTTGACTCATATGACCATCCTAATAGGTGACAGAGGCCATATATAGGAGCACAATGAAAAACACGCGGAGAGGCGGAAGGCACTATGTTAAAGGACATAACAATTTTTTCTAGAGAGTTAACCCCATTTGAGCAGCTGGTTTTAGAGTTGGTGTGTGAGGGAAGATCTAATGCATCTATTGCTGAGGAGACTTCTCACTCGGAAAAAGTTGTCGAAAATACTGTGAGCCGTAGCGCCCAAGTTTTCGGTATCAAATCAGATTCAAAAACAAATCTTCGAGTCTTACTTTCTCTTGCCTATCGATTCCATTATGGCGATACAGCTTTCAAGAAGATTACCGAACCAACGCCAACTAAGGCGGCATAACTAAAACTCATTTAAAGAGAAAAGCCCCCAACTAATTAGCTGGGGGCTTTTCTTATTCGCTATTTTCTAGCGAGTTAACATTTAGCGGTCGAGCTTTCCTGAAATGAAATCTTCAGTCTTTTGGTGAGCCGCTTCATCTGTGTACTGAGTTGGTGGCGTCTTCATGAAGTAGCTAGATGGTGAAAGAAGAGCTCCACCGATCTTGCGATCAAGACCGATCTTTGCGCAACGTAGCGCATCGATAATGACACCTGCTGAGTTTGGTGAATCCCAAACTTCCAACTTGTACTCAAGGTTAAGAGGAACATCTCCGAAAGCGCGACCTTCGAGGCGAACGTAGGCCCACTTGCGATCATCTAGCCATGGAATGTAATCAGAAGGTCCAATGTGAACATTCTTTTCACCAAGGTCATGATTTAGCTGTGATGTTACAGAATTTGTCTTCGAGATCTTCTTGGACTCTAGGCGATCACGCTCGAGCATGTTCTTAAAGTCCATGTTTCCACCAACGTTGAGCTGGTAGGTGCGATCCAAGTGAACTCCGCGATCTTGGAACAACTTAGCCATGATGCGGTGAGTGATAGTCGCACCAACTTGGCTCTTAATGTCATCTCCAACAATTGGAAGTCCTGCATCTGCAAACTTCTTTTCCCAGACAGGATCTGAAGCAATAAACACAGGCAGAGCATTAACAAATGCACATCCTGCATCGATCGCACACTGTGCGTAGTACTTAGCAGCAGTTTCAGAACCTACAGGCAAGTAGCAGATCAATACATCGATCGCTTCATCCTTAAGAACCTGTACAACATCTACCGCTGGCGCTTCAGACTCTGTAATTGTCTCCTTGTAATACTTACCGAGACCATCATTTGTAACACCACGAAGTACTGGAACACCAGTCTTTGGGACATCACTAAATTTTATTGTGTTGTTTTCGCTGGCCCAAATTGCATCAGCAAGATCTAAACCGACCTTCTTTGCATCTACATCGAAGGCTGCAACGAACTTGATGCTAGAGATGTGGTATCCCCCAACAACAGCGTGCATGAGACCTGGGATCTCTTGGTCAACGGCAGCATTTTTGTAATACTCAACGCCTTGGACTAATGAGTTTGCGCAGTTTCCAACGCCAACGATTGCAACACGGATGTCGCCTTTACCGGTTGTGATATTCACTCTATTTCCTCTCGGTTTTGATCATGTCTTCCAGCCAAGCAATCTCTCGATCAGCTGTCTCTAGTGAATGACGTCGCCATTCCTCTAGATATTTGTCGATACCGACAGGTGACTTCTCGAGTTCACCACGAAGGATTTCGGCTTTTTCCTTGAGGCGACGATGGCGTCCCTCAAGAATTCTTACTCTGTTATTTGCTGAAGTTGGTGAAAAGAATGCGAAACGAATTTCGAACCCTTCATCTTCCCAAGTTTCAGGTGTGACTGATTCAGTTAAATCTTCAAATTTGCGAGCGCCTGCATCAGTGATCGCATACACAATGCGAGAGCGGCGTGAGGTTGCTTCCATCACGCTTTCTTCAATTAATCCCGCCTCCATCATTCGACGAAGCTGCGGGTAAAGGACTGAAAATGAGAGTGCGCGGAAGGGGCCGAAAATAGTGCCTATGCGCTTTCGAAGCTCGTACCCATGTAAAGGTGTTTGGGAGAGCAATCCAAGGAGGGCGAATTCAAGTGACTCTGAGCGCGAGCGCATATTCCCCTACCTTTCCCTTATTTGGAGTATTCCGTCATATATATCTATTCGATATATCGAGCCGTAATCTAATGGGATATATCCAGCGATGCAACTTTGAGCCAAAAGGGCGTGGCGTACTCACCAGAAACACGCAGGCTGGTTCTACGCTTTTTCTCAGTGTCCTACTCCGGATACCCAAAAGAAGGGAAGTTTCAAGTGTCTCTACTCTCGTGGAAGCTACATGGAAACGGTAAATCAATTAATCAGGGCGCGGTCGTTTCAACTGATGAGCGCCTGACCTGGCCCCGCACTATTGGCGTGGGCTTACAGCACATTGCCGCCATGTTTGGCGCAACATTCTTAGTCCCAATCATCACTGGCTTCCCTCCAACAACAACTCTCTTTTTCTCAGGAATCGGCACCCTGCTATTCCTGGCGCTAACTCAAAACAAGGTTCCTAGCTACCTTGGATCATCTTTTGCATTCCTTGCCCCTATAGCTGCTGCAAAGACAAGTGGCGGAATGGGCGCAGCACTTGGTGGCGTCGTTGTAACTGGCCTGATCTTGGCCGCTGTCGGTTTGATTGTGCGCCAAGCAGGTATTGGCTGGATCAACTGGATGTTGCCACCTGTTGTGACTGGAACGATCGTTATGGTCATTGGATTGAACTTGGCAGGGGCTGCAAAAAATAACTTTACAGCTGGACCAATTGTTGGTGTTGTGACATTGGCTTCAATCGGATTAATTTCGGCGTTTTCACGTGGCTTCCTTGGTCGCATCAGCGTCTTTGTGGGTCTGCTTATTGGATATGCCTTGGCTTATGTCCAGGGCGATGTAAAGACAGATGGAATCACAGCGGCAAAATGGTTTGCACTTCCAACATTTACCAACCCAACTTTTGATGGCAAGGCGATCATTTTGTTCTTGCCAGTAGTGCTTGTCTTGATCGCAGAAAATGTCGGTCACGTAAAGGCTGTTGCTTCAATGACTGGCAAGGACCTAGATGATCAGATGGGTAATGCCCTGATGGCAGATGGCGTAGCTACAACACTTGCAGGTTTTGGTGGCGGTTCAGGCACAACTACATATGCTGAAAACATCGGCGTAATGGCTGCAACTCGCGTGTATTCAACAGCTGCATATTGGATTGCAGGCGTCGGTGCAATCGGACTTTCACTTTCACCAAAGTTTGGCGCTGTCCTTAGTGCAACTCCAGTGGGTGCACTTGGCGGCGTAGGTGTTGCACTATTTGGAATGATCGGAGTTGTCGGTGCCAGAATTTGGATTGAAGGAAAAGTTGATTTTGCGAACTCAACAAATCTTTTGATCGCAGGTTCTGCTTTGATTATCGGTATCGCCGATATGTCATGGACACAGGGAGATTACACATTCAACGGAATCATCAACGCTACTTTGGTAGCGATTGTTGGATACCGAGTGCTCCATTCAATTGCTAAGTCACGAGGCAATTAGTAGATTCCAAACATGATCATCCCATCGCGGTTACCTGAATACATCGTTGCCGCGATGGTGATTATCTTGGCGCCTGGCCCGAGCGTTTTATTTGTAATCGCTCGGGCCATCGCCTGGGGTAGAAAGACAGCGGTTTTTACAGTTGTCGGCAATGTAACTGGGGCCTTTTTTCTCTCGACCTTTGTTGCTTTCGGTCTAGGCCCAGTACTTCAACGATCAGAGCTTGCCTACATCGCGATTCAATGGGGCGGTGGACTGTACTTGATGTACTTGGGTATAGATGCGATTAGACATCGCAAAGTACATGCCGCAGATATGACTAATCAGGGAGATGTTGCACCCAGTACTTTTCGATCTATCAGAGATGGCTTTTGGGTAGGTGCCTTAAATCCAAAAGGCTTAGTTTTTTATGCAGCGGTGTTGCCACAATTTATCGATCGCGAACGCGGTCAAGTCACGGGGCAATTAATTATTCTCGGTGCAATTTTTTCACTTCTGGCGCTGGCATCTGATGGTTCGTGGGGCTTGTTAGCTGGAACTGCCAGACAATGGTTAGCAACGGATTCGAGCAGGCTAGAAAAATTACGTGCAGCCGGTGGAACAATAATGATTATTTTAGGAATCTCTGTTTTGGTCGCTGCAATTGTCAGTGCTTGAGTACACAATAAGTTCATGATCAAACCTGCAAAACCAGCTCGTGAAAATATCTCTCCCTCAGATTTAACCTTTGGGCTGTCAACCTGCAAACGATGCTTGTGGATCAAATACTGGTTTAAGGTCATAATGCCTGGACAGTTCCCACTTGTTGGAACAATGGCTGCGCTACAGGAAGAACATTTCCAAGGAGCTGATATGCCAACCATTGACCCATCACTTCGCCCAGGAAAGGTAAGTAAATGGGGAGAATGGGTGAAGAGCAAGCCATTGATTGTTAATGGTGTTGAATCCCGCTGGCGCATATTAGGTAAGTACGATCTTGTTTCAACCAATGACGATGGAACCATCGGCTTAATCGATTGCAAGGTTTCTGACAGTCCACGAGATAGCGGGCAGTTTTATTCACCACAGTTAGAGGCATATGCCTACGCACTAGAAAATCCCGCTGCGGGCAAAGCTCAAACCGTTGCTTCGATGGGTCTATTGGTCTGGAAGCCAACTACTGCAATTGGTTCAACAGTTGATGAATACGGATTTGGGGTTATTCAAAAATATGTTCCGGTTGAAAGAGATCAGGCAAATTTCTTAAAGGTAATTGGTGAATTCATTGATGTACTAGAAGGTGAACTTCCAGAATCTGGAGCCGAATGCCAAACCTGTAACTATCTAACATCTAGAAATGCTTTAGATTAATCTTCTTCGGTAACTTCGCCTAACTTGGCTTTTTTAGGCGCGTAGATATCTATGTACTCTTGTCCAGACATCGCTTGAATTGCGTTCATAATGTCATCAGTTACATCTCGCAACAGTTCCAAATCTGTTGGGTCGCCTTCAAAGTACATCGGCTTTCCAAAACTCATCTCAACTCTTTTAACGTTAGGAATAACTTTTCCAGTTGGTTGAATCTTGTCAGTGTTAAACATTGCAACGGGAATAACTGGTGCACCTGACTCGATGGCTAGACGGGCGATACCTGTTCGACCCTTATATAAACGACCATCAGGAGATCTTGTGCCTTCGGGATAGATCCCCAGGCAATCGCCATCTGCCAAAACCTTTAATCCAGTTATTAATGCAGCTTCGCTACGGCGTCCTCCCGAACGATCGACAGGAACCTGGCCTAATGCAATGAAGGTCAACTTTTTGATAAACCCCTTTGGACCGGGTGAAGTGAAGTACTCACTCTTGGCCAAAAAAGTAACTTTGCGAGGCACTACAAGTGGCATAAAAATCGAATCACTGAATGAAAGGTGATTGGAAGCAATGATCACTGGACCCCTTGTCGGCACATTGCGAAGCCCGCGGACCTTTGGACGAAAAGTCAACATCAAAATTGGCGTTAGGAATGCCCGCAATGTTCCATAAGGTAGGTCGTTGAGCACGAGGTTAATTTACTAGTTATTGACGGCTATGACACTATCTGAGGGTGAACAACGGTAAAAAAGAACCAGAAGATTTCGATGAAGAGGATCTGATTCGCTCTGAATTTGAATCGATCGTCTCTGGTCTCTCATTGGATGAATCTGGGCCATCGACGTACTTGGATGAATTAGAGCGCATCGACGAGGAGGGTTTTATTCAACCCAATCCCCCGCGACAATCACCAAGCGGATTTATCGCATCTGCCAAAAGAGCGATTAGCCGATGGCTAAAGCGCGGTTATCACGAAGATGATGGAGCAACACTTTAAGCAGGCACGCAAATGCCCACGAAACTTTACGCCGTAATTCGCGCTAGATCTGAAACTCCCACTAGGCCGGCATCATTTCCCAATTCAGCAGCAATCAAAGTTGGAAAAGGATGCTTGCCGGCAAATGGCATGGTTCGCTCTAGTGCTTCTCGAGTTGGCTTAAGCAAAATTTCACCTGCTTCAATTACTCCGCCACCGATCACAACGTAGGACGGATTGAGCAATACCGACAATGAGGCGATTCCTGCGCCGAGCCACTGTCCGGTTGTATTAAATGCTGCAAGAGCGACAGTGTCTCCATCTCTTGCAGCTTCTGTAATAGCTACGCCGGTCAATCCAGCAACTGTTCCATCTCCACGTGATAACAGATTGCGTGCCATGTCAGGGCTTGCACTGATGGCTTCTCGAGCATGACGAATTAATGCATTTCCAGATGCATATTGTTCAAAACAGCCACGTGCACCACAGCCACATAAATGACCTTCTGGGACGACGCGCATATGTCCGATCTCTGCAGCGATTCCAAATGCACCTCGATGAAGCTTTCCGTCGATAACAATTCCGCCACCAATACCTGTACCAACCGTCAACATCATCATGTGTTGTTGATTTCGCCCTGCGCCAAATTTAGCTTCACCCCACGCTGCAGCGTTGGCATCATTTTCAATCACGATTGGTAAACCAATCAACGCAGTAAGTTCTTCAACTAAATTAACGCCATTCCAATTTGCAATATTGGGTGTTGCAAGAATTGTTGTGCGATCTGCTGAAACAAAACCAGCTGCAGAAACACCAACTGATGTCACTTCGTGCTGATTCATGAGTTCTAGAGCGGTCTCAGCAATTACTTGGGTTAGAGCTTTTCCACCTTGTTGGGGCGTATCTTTACGAGCTGTTGCGAGAATTTTTCCATCGCTATCAACAACTCCGCCGAGAACTTTGGTACCACCGACATCGATACCAATTGTGTACGCCAAGAAATTATCCTTCTAGGTGGGCTTTAAGTTGTGACAGCGCTGCATCGATAGTTGCCTTCTCTGCTTTTTGGCGCATCATGGCTGGAACTGGCATAGATAATGAGACCGCTAACTCGTAAGTGAGTTCAGTTGTATCTTCATCAATGCTTTTAAATGAATATGCCCCATCCATACCGGTCAGTAGGTCGGCATCATCTAAAGAAAAACTCAGTTTTGCAGGAGCGCTGCTCCAGTCGTAATCCAATGTAGGGCGATCTTTCATCATTCCCGCGTCAATGCTCATCTTGATCTTTGTAATGCGCCCCTGATCATCGTGGGCCAAAGCTTCGGCAGACTTAATCTGGCTGGACCACTCAGGATACTTATCCAACTCGAACAAGGCTTTTTGAACATCGGCTATTGGAGCATCGATGGTGATTGTGGATTTACTAAATTCGCTCATGGCACAAGGCTACCCTCTTTACCTTTCCGCTTGCCTCACGCTAGCGTTCTGCCATGAATGAAATCACAATCCCTCCATTGGTTCCGGCTGCAACGGCTGGAAACCTCACCAAACTCATCTCAGAGCGTGCCTGGTTTGAACCAGAGCGCATCACCATGTCCCGCCCACTGGGTGAAGGATGGCAACCGGTAACTGCCAAGGAAGTAGAAGAAGAGATTCGTGCTACTGCCAAGGGGTTAGTGGCAGCTGGTGTTCAGGTGGGCGATCGTGTGGCGATCATGGCTCGCACACGTTACGAATGGACGATTTTAGATTTTGCTACCTGGTTTGCTGGTGGCGTCGTAGTACCAATTTATGACACATCATCTGCAGAGCAGATTGATTGGATTTTAAATGATTCGCATTCAGTTGCAATCATTGTAGAAACACCTGCGCTTCGAGATGTCGTACAAACCGTTTTGCCGTCACATACTCGAAATGTCTGGACGATGACAGATGATGTCTTAGCAATTTTACGTGAAGCTGGAAAAAACATTGGCGATGATGAAATTGATCGCCGACGTGAACAACTTACTCCTGCAACACTTGCCACATTGATTTACACATCTGGAACAACTGGAAAACCTAAGGGTGTTCAGTTAACACATGGAAACTTCTTAGCAGAGTGTGGAAACGTGGTTCAGGGTGCAAGTGAGCTGTTCTTAAAAGCTGGCGGTTCAACTTTGCTCTTCCTTCCAATCGCACACGTGTTTGGAAGAATGGTTGAGATTGGTTCAATTTCAGCTGGTCTACACATGGCACATTGCAGCGATCCAGCAACACGATTGCCAATGGATTTAGCCTCCTTTAAGCCAACATTTGTTTTAGCGGTTCCTCGTATCTTTGAAAAAATTTACAATGGCGCAGAAGCTCGAGCAGAAGCGGCCGGTAAGGGGAAGATCTTCAGAAAAGCTGCAGATGTTGCTATTGCTTACTCTGAAAGCTTAGATAAAAAGTCTGTTTCACCGGTTCTAAAATTCAAGCACGCACTCTTTGACAAGCTTGTTTACAGCAAGCTTCGCGCAGGTATGGGTGGACGAGTTGAAGCTGCAATTTCAGGTGGAGCACCGCTTGGTACCCGCCTTGGACATTTCTTCCGTGGTGCTGGAGTAACCATCCTTGAAGGATATGGGTTAACAGAAACAACAGCCGGTGCAACCCTGAACTTCTACGGAGCACACCGCGTTGGTTCAGTTGGAAAGCCAATTCCAGGTACATCGATCAAGATTGCCGATGATGGAGAAGTTCTCATCCGTGGCGCCATTGTGATGCAGGGGTACTGGCAAAACGATGCTGCAAATGCAGAGGTATTAGATAGCGATCGCTGGTTTAAGACTGGCGATCTTGGAAAATTAGATGAGGATGGCTTCCTGTACATCGTAGGACGCAAGAAGGAACTGATTGTTACAGCGGGTGGTAAAAATGTTGCCCCTGCTGTTCTTGAAGATCGTCTTCGCGCCCATCCATTGGTGAGTCAGTGCATGGTTGTTGGTGACAACCAGCCATTTATCGCAGCACTTGTGACCGTCGATCCCGACGCTCTCAAATCTTGGGTCGTTAACAACAAAAAAGATAGCGCCTCAATTAATGATTTGATCAATGATCCAGATCTTATTGCGGTGATTCAAACTGCAGTTGATGATGCAAACAAGGCAGTAAGTAAAGCTGAATCAATTCGCAAGTTCACAATTCTCCCAACTGATTTCACAATTGCCGGAGGACACTTGACTGCAAAGCTATCTGTTAAGCGCCATGTAGTGGCAAAGGAGTTTGCTAAAGAGATAGACGCATTATTTACTAAATGAGCAATGCGCGAGTAACTCTCGCACAAGAGCTTCATGATGGAATCGCCCAGGACTTAGTTGGCCTGGGCTTTTCCATTGATGCAGTAATCGCGAGTTGCAATGACCTGGCCATTAAAGAGGAGCTGCGCAGCATTCGATTCAAGATTTCTGAAGCTATCGAAAAGGTGCGAGTTGAATTACACGTCTTGCGTACGCCAGATGTATCAATAGAAGACTCGATAAAGCCTGAGTTAATCTACCAAATAGAACGAGTCTTTTCGGAAATTCTCCGCAATGTTCATGAGCATTCACAAGCAACTTCATTAACCATTGAAGTCAGTGACAATGGCGTTGGTGGAGCGCAAGAAAAGCAAGGTCATTTTGGGCTGATAGGGATACAGGAGCGTATTAGGAATATCAATGGGGATATCACTATTGAATCAAACAACCTAGGAACAAGAATTGGTATTGAGATTCCATTGGACAGGTGATGAAGCGAGTACTAATTGTTGATGATCACGCAGTTGTACGTCATGGATTAAAGTTAGCAATCGAAGCACATGGGCTCGTAGTAGTCTCCGAAGCAAGTACTTTGGCGGAAGCCCGATCATTGATTGCCCACACCAACCCAGATGTACTAATAATCGATATAAACCTGCCAGATGGCTCTGGATTTGATTTGATCAAGTGGGTTCGAGAAATATCAAAATCCATCGTAATAATTGTTGTGAGCTTAAATGATGCTCCTCAATATGCCAGCGCGGCAAGAAAAGCAGGCGCTAATGCATATCTTGTGAAGGATTCAACGATGGTAGAAATCCTCGCCGCAATTGATTTTGCTGTGGCTAGTCCACGCTCGTTTAACAGCAAGATTTCTAGTGCATCGGAATTAATAACAGGTCTTACTGCGCGCGAAATCGATATTCTGCAATCTATTAATCTTGGCTATAGCAACGCTGTAATTGCCGAAAACTTATACATATCGCTTTCTACAGTAAAAACTCATGTATCTTCAATTTTAAGAAAATTAAATGCTCACAATCGAGTGCAAGCTTTATCAAATGCCAAGGAAGTTGGATTAATCACCTAGCAAGGCTTCAAACTCCTTTGACCAAATTTCCCAGCGCCAGTCTTGAATGATCCACTTCCTGCCCGCCTCCCCCATCAATTGTGATTTTTCTGGGTTATTCAGTAATTCAATGGCAGCTGTTGCAATCTCTAAATCATTCGTTCCGTCAACAACAACGCCGGTTTTGTTGTTCAAAACCGCATCAGGTGCGCCGCCGGAATTACCTGCAAGAACAGGCAACCCACATGAACTGGCCTCTAAATAGACAATTCCTAAACCTTCAACCTCTAGACCCATTAACCGAGAGCGAGAGGGCATTGCAAATATATCACCCAAGCAAATGTAGGCTGGCAATTGTTCATATTGGATGCGCCCAATAAATGTTACAGAGTCAGAAAGTTTGAATTTCTCAACTAGTTTTTCCAGTTCGCTTCGATATGGTCCTTGCCCGACAATAACTAAATGTGCATTTGGCACTTCAGTTAAAATTTGTGGCATCGAAGTAATCAAGTGATCTTGCCCTTTTCGATGAACAAGACGTCCGACAGAGACAATGATTTTCTTATCCGATAATCCTAATGATTCACGAAGTGTCGATGAGTCCACGGGATGAAAATGATCTACATCAATACCTGGAGCAACTTTGACCATAGCATTTTGTGATTTCACATCCAGCGCTTTTGAAATTGCTGACTTAGTGAATTCACCCAAGTAAGTTAAGACATCAACCTTTGAGCCGATGCGACGCATCAAGAGACTAAATGGAAAAACCTTTGCCCACCAGACTTCATGTCCATGGGTAAGTGCCACAGTCTTTTTCACACCTGCCCTTTTCAAGGCTGGCGCTAAAAGCCCTAGCGGAGCTGCCGCTCCAAAAGCGGCATGTGTAATTCCTTCGCTTCTGACAATCTTGCCAATAGCAAAAGCCACTCTCGGTGTTGGCAGTAGTATCTTTGAACGATCACGAATTACTCTTACTCCATACTGAGATAACCAATCGGCATCATATTTTTCTGAATCAGGTTGGGCAGATGTATAAACAATTGTTTGGCCAAATGGGCGCCTTTGAATCAATCCGATGACAAAGGTTTCAATTCCGCCTGCGCGGGGACCAAAATCATTTGTTACAAATAGAAGTGGATTAGAAACGGCGAGCTCCTACTAATCTTTTACTTCCCAATGAAGTACTAATTGCGACTTTAACGCGAGAGCCAGATCTTGGGGCATGAACCATTTTTCCTCCTCCAAGATAAATTCCTACATGCGAAACAGGACGACCAA
>Ga0208788_1001213_pt1 | contig 12567 bp, 14 predicted proteins | sample Wag4_2014_7_11_3_FD_187363 | JGI IMG/M metagenome (GOLD analysis project Ga0208788, IMG submission 187363) | Fresh water mixed with fracking chemicals microbial communities from Ohio, USA - Utica-2 Time Series FC 2014_7_11 (SPAdes) (version 2) ... | reverse complement strand
ACGGCTTTTTGTTTGATCTGTTCAATCAATTCGGACTTGATACTCATAAGAATTACCTTAATCGCTAAGTCGTGGTTTTGTCCGCACCTGGATGTGGAATACTTAGAAACCTAGCCAGATAAACATTTCACACATTTGAAAAGGATGACCTTGAATACAGAGCAATTAGAAAAAATGAAAACAGGTAAAGGTTTTATTGCAGCCCTAGATCAAAGTGGTGGAAGCACACCAAAAGCTTTGAAACTTTATGGCATTGAAGAATCTGCTTATTCAGGCGACGAAGAAATGTTTGATTTGGTTCACCAAATGAGAACCAGAATTATTAAGAGCCCATCACTAAACGCCGAAAGAACATTAGGCGCAATTCTTTTTGATATGACAATGGAAAGAACCATTGATGGCAAAGGAACTGCCGAATACCTTTGGGAAAATAAAAAGATTGTTCCATTCTTAAAAATAGATAACGGTTTAGCTGCTGAAGAAAACGGCGTTCAAGTCATGAAAGCAATTCCAGAACTTGATGATCGTCTAGCCAGAGCAAACGGTCACAAAGTATTTGGAACTAAAATGCGCTCAGTTATTAAATTAGCTAACCGCAAAGGAATTCAACAAATAGTTGACCAACAATTTGAAATTGGCAAAAAGATCTTGGCTGCAGGACTTGTGCCAATCATTGAGCCAGAAGTTGATATTAACTCTCACGAAAAAGAACAAGCTGAAGGAATTCTGAAATTAGAAATCCTTGACCAATTAAATAAATTAAAAGATAACCAAAACGTGATGTTGAAATTAACCTTGCCATCACAAGATAATTTCTATTCAGATCTAGTGGCTCACCCACGAGTAATTAGAGTGGTTGCTCTTTCTGGTGGATACGCCAGAGACGAAGCAAACAAAATGTTGGCTAAAAACAATGGAGTTATCGCAAGCTTCTCACGTGCGTTAACTGAAGGTTTATCTGCTCAACAAAGTGATAAAGAATTCGATGATGCTTTGGACAAAGCCGTTCAAGGTATTTTTGAAGCTTCTAACACCTGATCTAATTTAAATAAATAAGTGCCAGCAAAAGTTGCGTTAATTGGCTCTGGCATTTCAGGTATATCTGCAGCACATAAATTAATTGAAAACAATTGTGCTGTCACAATCTTTGACCAAGGTAAAAATCCAGGTGGAAGATTAGGTTTAAGATCTTTACGAAATATTCCTTTTGTTAATAGACCAGTTGATGTAGGAGCTGCTTATTTCACAATTTCTGATCCTATTTTTCAAAACAAAGTTGATGCATGGCAACAATTAAATCTTGTCCACAAATGGACTGACACTTTTCATGTCTTTAGCGATTATGAAATTTCAACCACAACAGGACCCATGCGATATGCCACTAAAAATGGATTAAGAAGTTTAGCAATTCATGAATTAGCAGCTTTAACCAAAATGGGAGTAAAAGTTTTACAAGAAAGAAAAATAGAGAAAGTAACATTTAATTCAAATAATGTAAAAGTAGATAACGAAGAATTTGATGCAGTAGTTTTGGCAATGCCAGGAATTCAAGCAGCCAGAATTATTGAAAATGATGAAATAGCAAATGAATTAAACAAACAAAATTGGGCATCAGCACTTTCTGCCTGGTTTGTCATTGATAGTGATACTCCTAAATATGATGCAATGTTTGTTAACAATCATGAAGTTGTTTCATTAATTGTTAACGATGGTAAAAGAAGAGGCGATAACGCTCCGGTAATAAATGTGATCACCACAAGTGATTACGCCAAACAAAGATTAGAAAATTTTGCAAATTATGCAGATGAAGTAATAGATCATGCTTTAGAAATATGGAACATAGAAAGTGAAGTGGTGGAAAAAGGAATTACCCGCTGGTCAATAGCTCAACCAAGCCCAGCTACAAGACCAGAACTGCCACAACGCTTGGCCATAGTTGGGGATGCTTACAGTAATAACCCCAGAATTGAATCCGCGTGGCTAGATGGCGTTGCGGTGTTAAGCCAACTTGAGATGCTGAACTAGATTCGTCCAGGCAAGTTTTTACAAAGATAAAGGAAAAATAAATGCCAGCCATCGTTTTGCTCGGAGCACAATGGGGCGATGAAGGCAAAGGTAAAGCAACAGATTTATTAGGTCATCGAGTTCAATACGTTGTTCGTTATCAAGGCGGCAATAACGCCGGACACACTGTAGTTATTCCAACTAAAAACGGTCCAGAAAAATTTGCACTACATCTTCTTCCTTCCGGAATTTTAACCCCAGAAGTAGTTCCAGTGATTGGAAATGGCGTAGTAATTGATCCTGCAGTTTTGTTAAATGAAATTAAAGGATTAAATGAAAGAGGAATTGATACCTCTAAGTTAAAGATTTCAGCAGATGCCCACATCATTACTAGTTATCACGTCATGCTTGATAAAACAATTGAAAGATTCTTGGGTAAATCAAAAATTGGTACCACTGGTCGAGGAATTGGCCCAGCATATGGTGACAAAGTAAGCAGAGTTGGAATTAGAGTTCAAGATTTATATGATGAATCAATTTTAAGAAAAAAAGTTGAAGGATCCCTTGCTTCAAAGAATCAAACTTTGGTAAAGGTTTATAACAGAAGAGCAGTTGATGTTGATGCAATCGTTACTGAATTATTAAGTTATGCAGATAAATTAAAACCATACTTAGCTAACACGTCTCTCTTACTTCACGAAGCACTAGAGCGTGGAGATAATGTTTTACTTGAAGGTGGCCAAGGAACGCTTCTTGATGTTGATCATGGAACTTATCCATTTGTTACTTCATCAAATCCAACTGCAGGAGGTGCAGCAACTGGTTCAGGAATTGGGCCTACAAAAATAACTAGAGTTATTGGAATTGTTAAGGCCTACACCACCCGAGTTGGCGAAGGACCATTTCCAACAGAATTACTTGATGAAAATGGTGAGCGCTTAAGACAAATTGGTGGAGAAGTTGGCACCACAACAGGGCGTCCAAGAAGATGTGGTTGGTATGACGCAGTAGTTGCACGTTATGCCACCAGAGTAAATGGTTTAACTGATTTCTTCTTAACAAAATTAGATGTGTTAAGTGGCTTTAAAGAAATTCCAGTTTGTGTTGCTTATGAAATTGATGGCAAAAGATATGACGAAATGCCAATGACTCAAACACAATTTCATCACGCCAAACCAATTTATGAAATGATGCCAGGTTGGGACGAAGATATTTCTAACGCTAGAAAGTTTGAAGACCTGCCAATTAACGCTCAAAAGTATGTGGAATTCCTGGAAAAGATTTCCGGTGCCCCAATGAGTGCGATAGGCGTGGGCCAGCACCGCGATGCCACAATCTCCAGACGAGACCTGATTAACTAATACCTATGGCAAACGATTTCGTAGCAAACCCTGAAGAGGGCCAAAGAGTTTACGATTTAGATCGAGCTCATGTTTTTCATTCCTGGAGCGCCCAAGGTACCATTAAGCCTTTACCTGTTGCAGGAGCACTTGGTTCTTATCTTTGGGATTATGACGGAAAGCAATACTTAGATTTTTCTTCACAACTTGTTAACACAAATATTGGTCATCAACATCCAAAAGTTATTAAAGCAATCCAAGATCAAGCTGCACGTTTAACAACAATTGCCCCACAACACGCAAATGACGTACGCGGAGTTGCAGCTAAAAAATTAGCCGAACTTGCACCAGATGGTTTCAATCACGTCTTCTTTACTAACGGTGGTGCTGATGCAATTGAAAATGCTGTACGTATGGCAAGAATCCACACTAGACGCCATAAAATATTAAGTTTTTATCGTTCATATCACGGCAACACTGGAACTGCTATTCAAATGACAGGGGATCCAAGACGTTGGCCTAACGAATTTGCCTATGGAGTAATTCATTTCTTTGGTCCGTATCCTTACCGTTCCCAATTTTGGTCAAATTCGCCAGAGCAAGAAACAGAAAGAGCATTAAATCATCTCGAATCTGTAATTAAATTTGAAGGACCAGCAACAATTGCAGCTATTTGTATTGAAACAGTTGTGGGAACAGCTGGCATTATCGCGCCACCTCCTGGATATCTAGAAGGCCTAAGAAAAATTTGTGATAAGTATGGAATTTTATGGATTGCTGATGAAGTTATGTCAGGTTTTGGTAGAACAGGTGAATGGTTTGCATTCCATCACGCAACTGCACGACCAGATTTAATTGTGTTTGCCAAAGGTTCCAACTCCGGTTACATCCCGGTTGGTGGCGTAATTATTGATCAACCAATTTATGACACTTTTGTTGACAAAGTATTTCCAGGAGGGCTTACCTATTCAGGACATCCATTAGCCACTTCTTCGATTGTGGCCACATTAGATGTTATGAAAGAAGAAAAAATGATTGAAAATGCCCGCGAAATTGGTAAAAATATTATTGGTCCAGCACTAAACAAAATGAAAGAAAAACATTCTTCAATTGGTGATGTACGCGGCATGGGTGTTTTCTGGGCAGTTGATTTAGTTAAGGACAAGAAAACAAAAGAAGAATTAGTTCCATATAACGCTGCAGGAAAAGATGCAGCCCCAATGGCAGAACTTGGTGCGGAATGCAAAAAATTAGGACTCATGCCATTTATCAATATGAACCGTTTACACGTTGTTCCTCCCTGCAATATCTCTGAAAGTGATGCAAAAAAAGGTTTAGAGATTTTGGATCAGGCTTTTGCCGTTACAGATAAGTACGCCAGCGCATAACTAATCAAGTCCTGTGAAAGAATAGGCACTGTGGCAATGATCCCGGATGTATTAGCTTCCCGGTACGCCTCTAGCCAAATGTCAGATATTTGGTCTCAAACAAACAAAATAATCTTAGAAAGAAAACTTTGGGTTGCAGTTATGAAAGCCCAACAGGAATTGGGATTAAATATTCCTGCATCAAACATTGTAGATTATGAAAAAGTTATTGAAAAAGTTGATTTAGACTCAATCAGAAAACGTGAAGAAAAAACTCGTCATGATGTAAAAGCAAGAATTGAAGAATTTAATGCTCTAGCAGGACACGAAGATATTCATAAAGGACTAACCAGCAGAGATTTAACAGAAAATATTGAACAATTACAAATCAAAGAATCTCTAAAGTTAGTTCATGATAAAACTGTGGCAACTTTGACTCAATTGGCTAAATTAGCTACCCAATATTCAGATTTAGCAATTACTGGCAGAAGCCACAACGTAGCTGCTCAAAGTACAACTTTAGGTAAAAGATTTGCCTCTGCTGCAGAAGAAACTTTGCATACTTATTCAAAACTTAATTCTTTAATTTCTGACTATCCATTAAGAGGGATTAAAGGCCCTGTTGGAACATCACAAGATGTTTTGGATTTATTTGATAACGATGAAAAGAAAGTTCAAAAACTTGAACAAATTGTGGCTAAACACTTAGGTTTTGAAAATGTATTAACAAGTGTCGGTCAGATTTATCCTAGGTCAATTGATTTTGATGTCATTTCAACCTTGTTTCTAATTTCTGCAGGACCATCATCTTTAGCTACAAGTATTCGACTCATGGCAGGACACGATTTAGTAACTGAAGGTTTTAAGGAAGGACAAGTTGGCTCTTCTGCAATGCCACACAAAATGAACACAAGATCTTGCGAAAGAGTAAATGGATTAAATGTTGTGTTACGCGGTTATATGAATATGACTAGTGAATTATCTGGCACTCAATGGAACGAAGGAGATGTTTCCTGTTCTGTTGTCAGAAGAGTGGCATTACCTGGAAGTTTCTTTGCTCTTGATGGATTACTTGAAACAATCTTGACAGTGTTACAAGAATTTGGTGTATTTAAAGGTGCGATCAAAGCAGAATTTGAAAAATACTTACCATTTCTTGCCACCACAAAAATATTGATGGCTGCCGTTAAAAAAGGTGTGGGGAGAGAAGTTGCACACGAAGCAATTAAAAAGCATGCAATTGCCTCAGCATTAAACATGCGTGAAGGCAAACCTCAAGATTTAATTTCACGCCTAGCAAGTGAAAAAGTGTTGAATTTAACAGAAGTAGAATTAAACAATTTGTTAACTGAACCATTAAGTTTTGTGGGACTAGCCCAACAGCAAGTAAGTGATATTACTGAAAAAGTTGCTGCCATTGTTAAGAAATATCCTCAGGCAGCAAGTTATACGCCTTCGCCAATTCTATAAATTTAGTCTCATAATTTATAAATAATGTCTCCCAAACAAGGTGTAAGAAATCCTCCTAGTAATAAAGAAGGCCTTAAGGCATTAAAAGATCTACTAACTGGTTATGAAAATAATCAAGAAGTAAACAAGTTAACTGAACAAACCGCAGTTAAATACTGTCTGCAATTGCTGCATGAAAAAGCTCCAGGAAATAGCGTTGAAGTAAGAATTCCTCCTTATGCAGCTGTGCAAGTAATTCCAGGAATTTCTCATAAAAGAGGAACACCACCAGCAGTCATTGAAATGAGTGCTCGAATCTGGATTTATTTGGCAATTGGCAACATTTATTGGATTACAACCAAAACCAGTGGCGCGATATCAGCATCTGGAGAAAGAGCAGATTTGAGCGCATTTTTACCCCTAATTAGTGCTCAGGATTTAGCGAATTAAGCAATCCCAGTAAGGTTTTTTCAGTGAAGAGAATTCTGTTAGTTCCAATACTTTTATCTACTGCTTTATTAGTGGCTGCTTGTGGATCAAGTGAAAATAATTCAAGTATGCAAAGCAATCCAACAGATCCAAATCAAGGAATGTATGCAGGTCCTGTGGGAGATAGTGAAAATAATTTAAATGTTTTAGTCTGGCCAGGTTATGCAGAAGATGGTAATACCGATCCTGTTATTGATTGGGTTAAACCTTTTGAGAAAAATACAGGTTGTGAAGTTTCTGTTAGAACTTTTAATACTCCACAAGAAGCAATTAATTTAATGCAAGCAGGTGGTTATGACATTATTTCTGCACCAAGTGAAATCACTTACAACTTGATTGAAAACACAACAGTTCAACCAATTAACACATACCTATTAGAAAATTACTCCAGTATTTTTGATGACTTAAAAGAAAGATCTTGGAATAAAGTTGAAGAAAACATTTACGGAGTTGCTCAAGGCAGAGGTGCAAATTTACTTACCTACAACATCAGCAAATTTAATCAGCAAGTAATCAACTGGGAATTAACATTTAATCCAGATAGTGATTTTGCTGGCAAGATATCTGTGCATGATTCGCCAATGACAATTGCAATAGCTGCACTTTATTTGATGAAGGCAAACCCTGATTTACAAATAACCAACCCCTACGCTCTTGATAAAAACCAATTTGATGCAGTTATGGAGTTATTAACTACTCAAAAATCAATTGTAGGAAATTACTGGCCTGATTACACTTCAGATATAAACGCGATTAAAAACAATAAAGTCGATCTTGGTTTGAGTTGGCAATCAACTATTAATGCCATTAATTCAACTGAAACTTTAGTTCGAGGAATTAAGCCAATCGAGGGCACCACTGGTTGGGTTAATAATTGGATGATCGCCAGTGCTACAAAAAGTATTAATTGTTCTTACAAATGGATTGATTGGATGATAAGTCCCCAAACAAACGCATTAACTGCTGAATGGTTTGGCGAAGCTCCATCTAATAGAGAAGCTTGTGCACTCACTGCGGACAAAAGACATTGTGCACTATTTAATGCACAAGATGAAAAATTCTGGTCCGATATTTACTATTGGGAATATCCTCAAACCAAATGTTTAGATGGACGAACCGAGATTCAATGTGTGGGCTATGAGGACTGGTTCTTAACTTGGACAAATTTTCGAAATTCTTAAATTTAAACATTTGGCAATAAAACTGTCATGCTAGTTACATATTTTGTTTGGATATGAGAGAATAAGGCTATGGCCCAATTAAAAGATCAACTAAAAAAAGACTTAACCGATGCAATAAAATCACACAACCAAGTTATTTCTGGCACTCTGCGCATGGCGCTAACTGCTATTACAAATGAAGAAGTTTCAGGTAAAGAATCTAGAGAATTATCAGATGCAGAAGTTTTATCAGTCTTAACTAAAGAAGCAAAGAAACGTCGCGAATCAGTAGATGCGTACATGCAAGCTAATCGAAAAGATTTAGCTGACAAAGAATCTGCTGAATTATCAGTATTAGAAAAGTATCTGCCAGCAGCTTTATCCGAGCAAGAATTAGAAGACATAATTGCCAAAGCAATCACAGAAGCAACTAGTCAAGGTGCAACTGGGATGAAAGCTATGGGAATAGTTATGAAATTAATTCAGCCCCAAACTGTTGGTCGAGTTGATGGAACTTTGTTAGCAAATAAGGTTAAAGAAAAACTCAGTTAGCGTTTGTGCTTTAAAACTTCAAGTAGGGCTTGGACTTCATCCATTAAATATCGACGATGTCCACCCACGGTTTTGATGCAATGAAGTTTCCCTTTTTGACTCCAACGGGTGACCGTTTTTGGATCAACTCGAAATAGGGCAGCCACTTCACTGGGGGTGAGCAAAATTGTGTGGGTAGGTATTTCCACCGCGAGCTCCTTAAATCCGTTGCTCTATCCTCTACCCGAAAAGGGCGATTTTTCGCATATTTTTTTTATTGACCAGGCATACACCTGGTCAATAAAGTCTTTTTTATCCCATTTCGAGGAACCCCGAATCGGTGGGAATTATTACAAAATGGGGGGGGGGTAAAAATGAAAGAGTTGGAAATCGTTTCTGATTTCACAATATTTTTACAAAATAAAGGTTTAACAATTCAAGATATCTGTCAATACTTAGTAACAGTTAGTTTAAAAGATTATGGATTTTATTGTGCAGTGTTTGCTGAAATTCAAAAGAAGGGCCAAGTGCGCGTAACTTCTCATTTTGGGGCGGATCCAAAAGATGTGGAGGCCTGGCAGGATATGGATCTTGAAATAAAAACTCCCGTTAATGATTGTTTAAGAGAAAATAGAATTGTGTGGATTAATTCTTTGCCCCATTATTCACAAGATTATGAATTATTAAATTTACTACCTGTAGACAATAGACTCAAAACTTTAGTAGCTTTTCCGTTAAGAGGGTCCTCTCATCTTTTGGGTGCAATTTCAATTTTAAGTTCGAAAAAAATTGAACTCGATACTGAAATCGAATTACTTATTAAAAGTTTATGTCATATGGCTGCTTTGAGAATGGAAATTAATTCAAAAACTAAATTAATTGAATCACATGATGTGAAAAGTCCTATTAGCAATAGTCATTTCGAGACATTGACTCCAAGGCAAAGAAAAATTCTCGAAATGTTAATTGCTAAGAAAACCAATAAAGAAATTGCCGATGTCTTAATTTATAGTGTTTCAACAATTAAACAAGAGACAATTTCTATATACGAAAAATTAGGATTAAGAGGCCGTGAAGACTCTTATTTACTACAAAATTATTTTGGGACAATTAAGGAATGAAAAAAAGTATTTATTTTTCTTCTTCTAATTGTGCCCAAGCCGCTTCCATCTCTTCTTCTTTGGTCCTATTAGTTTTTAACTCTTGAGCAAGAGCTTTTAAATCGGTTTCACCATTGCCATATTTTAAATCGCGAGCAACTTTTGTTTGTTTTGCTTTTGCGCGTCCTCTACCCATGTTGATTTATCAACACCTTTCATGACCTAAACATCGTGATTAAGCAGGATCACCCTGCGCCTTGGTTTTATCGCTTCCTTGCAAAATTTGTCAAAGCTTTTAATTGACTAGTTAGCCAATTAAAAATCTTTGTGAACCTAGCCTACAACTTTTTCCTAAATCCAATAATGAGGGAAAAGTCACTTTAGTCCGATTTGTGCAGAATCTCCCTTGATTAGACCCCTCTTGGTCAGGTCTTGGAGAATTCCTTTTTGTGGCATTCGCAACGGCGAATCTCGGGAGGGTTATTAATGTCGAAGGAGGCAAACGAAACCCCGAATTTGTTGTCTCCTGGGGAAGTTGCAGAACTTTTCCGAGTAGATCCAAAGACTGTGACCCGTTGGGCTAAAGCTGGCAAGCTTTCCCCGGTCAAAACCTTGGGTGGGCATAGGCGCTATCACGCTCACGAGGTCCACGAGCTGCTTCGCAAAATTCAAGAAAAGTAAACATTCTTCATACTGCCCTGATGCCCTTTTGGGGGACTTGGCGTACTCTTACACCATCTAACCTACGCTTCGGTAAGTTACCAAACCGAAGGTTAGCCCCCGCTCATCCTTAAGGAAAAATCATGGCAGCCTTAGGTCTTCCCTCCATCATTCAAGGTGGAATGGGCGCTGCAGTTTCATCATGGGGTTTAGCTAAAGAAGTAGCAAAGTGCGGACAACTTGGTGTTGTTTCTGGCACTGCTTTGGAATCAGTTGTGGCCAGACGTTTGCAAGATGGTGATGTTGGCGGACATATGAGAGAAGCTTTAAAACATTTTCCATACCCTGTTGTTACAGAACACATTTTAGAAAAATGGTTTTTGCCTGAAGGAAGAAATGGTCAGCCGTATAGACCAATGAGACGCATTAGTTTAAATGCTCATACTGAACATGATCAATTAGTAGTGGCAGCAAACTTTGTGGAAGTTTGGTTAGCTAAACAAGCAAAAAATGGCAAAGTTGGAATTAACTTTTTAGAAAAATTACAAACAGCAACTCCAGCGGCACTTTATGGCGCAATGCTCGCAGGGGTAGATGCAGTATTAATGGGTGCAGGAATTCCTAGAGAAATTCCTAAAATAATTAGAGATTTTGCTGACGGTAAACCTGGAACATTAAGTGTTGACAGTGAAAGACCAAGTGGCATGGCAGCTCCTACTTTAACTTTTGATCCGCAAGAATCTTTTGGTGCTGCTCCAAAATTAGTTCGACCAATGTTTTTAGCAATTATTACTGCAGAAGTTTTAGCTTCTTATTTAGCAAGAAATGATGTTACAAGACCTGATGGTTTCATTGTGGAACATTGGAAAGCTGGTGGACACAATGCCCCACCAAGAAGAAAAGTTGAAACTGAATCTGGATTTGGTCCATTAGACGAAGTTAATTTTGAAAAGATGAAAGCAGTTGGTTTGCCATTCTGGTTAGCAGGTGGAAGATCAACTCCAGATTCTGTTAAAGAAGCTTTTGCATTAGGTGCTGAAGGAGTGCAAGTTGGAACTTTGTTTGCCTTAAGTAATGATTCAGGATTATTGCCAAAATACAGAGAACAAATGTTAGATGCAGCACGTAAAGGAACATTAAAGGTAAGAACTGATCACAGAGCTTCTCCTACTGGTTTTCCTTTTAAAGTTGTGGAATTACCTGGAACTGTTGGTGAAGATTCCACTTATAAAGCAAGACCAAGATTGTGTGATCTTGGATATTTAAGAACTTCAAAATTAGATGAAGCAGGCAAAGCAACTTATACGTGTGCGGCTGAACCCGATGCTGCGTTTTTGAAAAAACGTGGTGATGAAAAAGAATTAGCCGGCAGAATGTGTTTGTGTAATGGACTTCTTGCTGCCGTTGGTTTAGGTCAAGAAAGACCTGATGGATACAAAGAAGCACCACTATTAACTTTAGGTTCAACTACTAGTGATGTTGAGAATATGTTAAAAACTCATCCCCAAGGTTGGTCAGCTAAAGAAGTTGTGGACCGCTTGTTAAGTGGTGTTCCACAAAACGCCAAAGTGTGATAGAAATAAATTATGGCGAGTAGAAGAAATCTTCTAAAAATTGGCGCAATTAGTGCCGTATCTTTTGTTATCACTGCATGTACCAAAGCTGTAAGTGGTTCCAGTGAAGCAACTAGTGAACCTGTTGTTGAAGATACCCAGACTCCAAGTACTCCTGAGCAAACTCCGTCACAAGGTGGCGAAGTAGTAATTGCTCAAGTTTCAGCACTTGTTGCTGGTGAAGGTTTTAACTTCACTGCAAATGATGGAACAGATGCAATTTTGTTTAAAACAAAAGATGAAAAAGTTTATGCACTTTCAAGAATTTGCACGCATGAAGGTTGTTCTGTTGATTTTGATTTAGCGCAAAATAAATTAATTTGTCCATGCCATGGTGCAACATATGAAGCACTTGAAGGAAATGTAATTAGTGGTCCAACACAAAGAAATTTGAAGAAGATAAATGTAAAAATTGATGGCGATAATGTTTTGGAAGTTGTCTAACTAAATAAATAATGTGGCCAGGACCGGGATCGAACCGGTGACCTACCGCTTTTCAGGCGGTCGCTCGTACCGACTGAGCTACCTGGCCTTAAACGCGGCAAACAAATTTAAAAAATAAATCTGCCGAATTTAAGCGACCCAGACGGGACTTGAACCCGCGACCTCCGCCGTGACAGGGCGGCGCGCTAACCAACTGCGCTACTGGGCCTTGCTATTTCTTTAGTGCTTTTTTATTGCGTACCCCCGACGGGATTCGAACCCGCGTTACCGCCGTGAAAGGGCGGCGTCCTAGGCCACTGGACGACAGGGGCCTGATCTAGTTAGGCCGCTTTTTCACTTAAAAATATTTTTAGGTGAGCACTTAAGTGTACGCAAACCCATCCCCACCAATCACAAGTGCATCTAGTAAC
>Ga0208788_1001208_pt1 | contig 12589 bp, 10 predicted proteins | sample Wag4_2014_7_11_3_FD_187363 | JGI IMG/M metagenome (GOLD analysis project Ga0208788, IMG submission 187363) | Fresh water mixed with fracking chemicals microbial communities from Ohio, USA - Utica-2 Time Series FC 2014_7_11 (SPAdes) (version 2) ... | reverse complement strand
CTTTATCTGAGTTTCTTAACTCATTGCCAACTCGATCAAATATTTCAGCGAGTGCAACTTGGTCGGCCTTTGTTAAGTGATCAACAAATCGCGAGCGCACACTGGCCACATGATCAGGAGCTGCAGCCACAATTGCTTTCCACCCCTTAGGCGTCATCACTGCAAAATATCCACGTTTATCAATTGGGCATGCTTCTCGTTTCACCCAGCCCTCTTTCTCCATCACTTTCATTCGATGTGAAAGGCGGGAGCGAGACAACATTGCAACATCTGCTAATTCGCTCATTCGCATTCTGCGATCTGGCGCGTCACTGAGTTGGGCCAAGATTTCATAGTCGGCCATAGATACATCATGGGGAGCTAAGTCAGAATCCAACGCTTCTAGTAATCGGCGGCTAGCAACAATGTATCGACGCCAAGCCTTCATCTCAGATGGATTGAGCCATTTAGGTGTTGTAGCGTCTGCCATAGAGATAATGGTACGCGAGAAGTTGAACTTTCAACTACTTAAAGAGTCAGGGGCACAACGAGCATGGTGTTAAAGAGTGGAATAGATCTGTCACACGTTGATCCATCTTTTGCACCCGGCGATGATTTGTATCGTCACTTAAACGGTGGCTGGCTGAAGTCCCACCAGATTCCGGCAGATCGCGCATCCGATGGTGTGGCATATGCCCTCCACGATGAAGCAGAGGCTCAAGTACGCGATATTATTGAAAGCGCCCACGCAACAGCCGGCGACAATGGAGATGCCCAGAAGATTGGCGATCTCTATCGCTCATTTATGAATACTGAGGCAGTTGAAAAGCTCGGTGTATCTCCCCTTGCAGCAGACCTTGCTGCCATCGATGCCATCACTTCGGTTTCAGAATTCATCTCGACAATGTCTGTCCTTGAGATGAAGGGCGTCGGCGGAATATTCGGTGCATCGATTTACACAGATGCCATGGATTCAGATACCAACATTATTTATCTAGGTCAGGGCGGACTCTCATTGCCCGATGAGTCCTATTACCGCGAAGAGCAATACGCCCCAATTCGCGAAGCCTTCATCGAGCACGTCGTAAAGATGTTCGCTCTGGCTGGCATCACACTTTCAGCAGATAGAGCCACATCAATCTTGGCACTTGAAACATCCATTGCTGCATGCCACTGGGATCAAGTCCGCGATCGCGATGCGACTCTGACCTATAACAAACACAGCCGCACTGAATTAGAAAAACTTGCACCCGCTCTTGATTTTCCATTGTGGTTAAAGAGCGGTGAAGTTTCTGCGAAAGCTTTTGAAACCGTCATTGTTCGCGAACCAGATTTCTTCTCAGGAGTTTCAACACTGCTAGAAAAATTCGATCGTGATGCATGGGTGCTCTGGCTTAAGTGGCAGTTGATTTCTGGATCTGCGCCATACCTCAATGATGCAATCGTGCGACAGAATTTTGCTTTCTACGGAACTACTCTCTCTGGCACTCCACAGATTCGCGAGCGCTGGAAACGCGGCGTTTCATTGGTCGAGGGCTCATTGGGCGAAGCAGTTGGTCGCATCTATGTAGAGCGCCATTTCCCACCTGCTGCAAAAGCTGCCATGAACGAACTAGTGGCAAATCTGATTGAGGCATATCGCATCAGTATCAGCGAATTGTCATGGATGAGCGAAGCAACAAAGACAAAGGCTTTTGAAAAGCTGACAAAGTTCACTCCCAAGATTGGCTATCCAGATAAGTGGCGTGATTATTCAACGCTACAGATATCAGCAGATGACCTCTTCGGAAATCTTGGTCGAATCTCTGCCTTTGCTCGCAATTATGAGTTAGCCAAGATTGGTGCACCCGTTGATCGCAGCGAGTGGTACATGACTCCGCAAACAGTTAATGCCTATTACAACCCGGGCATGAATGAGATCGTATTTCCGGCAGCGATTTTGCAGCCGCCGTTTTTTGATTTGGACGCCGACCCTGCTGTTAATTACGGCGGAATCGGCGCCGTCATTGGCCACGAAATCGGCCACGGCTTTGATGACCAAGGTTCTAAGTACGATGGCGATGGAAACATGGTCGATTGGTGGACTCAAAGTGATCGCGATGAATTCGAAATCCGCGCTAATGCATTGATCGCACAATTTGATGCGCTATCCCCCGAAGAAACCCCTGACATCACCGTTAATGGCGCTCTGACAGTGGGAGAAAACATTGGAGACCTTGGCGGCCTGAGCATCGCGTATAAGGCTTATTTGCTGGCTTTAAAGGGTGCAGCAGCGCCCGTTATTGATGGTTTAACAGGTGAACAACGCTTCTTCCTTGCATGGGCACAAGCATGGCGCGGAAAAGTTCGCCCAGAAGAACTACGCCGCCGCATTGCAACTGATCCGCACTCTCCATATGAATTTAGATGTAACGCCATCGTGCGAAATATCGATGAGTTCTATACAGCCTTTGGAGTCAGTGAGAAAAACAAGCTCTGGATGAAAGAGTCAGAGCGCGTTCGTATTTGGTGATTACTCAGGCCAGATTATTCAGGGAAGTGACAGGCGACTTGGGTTCCACCGAGTTGAACTAGCTGTGGAACTTCAGTTCGGCACTTGTCCTGAGCTTTCCAGCACCGTGTATTAAATACGCACCCTGATGGTGGATTAATTGGGCTTGGAAGATCGCCGGACAAAATAATTCGCTCACGTGATTTCTCAGAACGTGGATCTGGTTGTGGAACAGCAGATAGCAACGCCTTTGTGTATGGGTGATGTGGTGAGTGATAGAGATCTGCTGTTGGTCCGATTTCCATAACCTTGCCCAAGTACATAACTGCAACGCGATCTGAAATATGTTGAACGACAGATAAGTCGTGTGCAATGAAAACCATGCTTATGCCATCTTCGCGCTGTAAGTCATCGAGTAAGTTGATGACCTGTGCCTGAATTGATACATCCAATGCGCTCACTGGTTCATCAGCGACAATAAAACGTGGCTTAAGTGCAATTGCGCGAGCAATACCGATGCGCTGGCGTTGTCCGCCAGAGAATTCGTGTGGGTAGCGGTTGTAGTGCTCTGGGTTTAAGCCCACGCGCTCCATGAGTGATTGCACTGCGTTTTTAACTCCACCAGTTGGATCGACTCCTTGGATTTCAAATGGTGCCGAAATAATCTTGCCGATTGTTTGACGCGGATTAAGTGCTGAATACGGATCTTGGAAAATGATCTGCATCTGTGCGCGCAGAGATGTCATTTTGCCGTGCTTAAATTTTGTGATGTCTTGGCCTTCAAAGACGATGTTGCCAGATGTTGGCTCAGTTAATTTCAAAATAGTACGACCAGCTGTTGTCTTGCCGCATCCAGATTCTCCAACTAAGCCAAGAGTTTCACCTGCGTGTAAATCAAATGAGATGCCATCGACAGCTTTGACTACTGACTTCTTGCGATCTTTAGATTTCTTCACTGGAAAATGCTTGGTCAAGTTAGTGACGCTAAGAATTGTCTCCTTACTCATTAGCGCACCTCCTTCATGGCTTCTGCAAAGGATGCTTGACGCTTTGATTCATCGATATGGCAACGTGAAGAGTGACTCGCACTTGTGCCAACGAGTGCCGGCATCTGCGTTGCACACGCATTGCTATCTGCAAATTTGATGTATTCACAACGTGGAGCGAATGCGCATCCTGCAGGCAGGCTAATTAGTGATGGAGGTTGGCCTGGAATGGCCTTGAGGCGTTCAGATCCAGTTGCTGAAATACGTGGAACAGATTTGAGTAGACCCAATGTGTATGGCTGCATTGGATTGTAGAAAATGTCATCAACGCTGCCATGTTCGATTACTCGACCTGCGTACATGACATTTACTCGCTCAGAAACTTGAGCAACGACGCCAAGGTCGTGAGTAATTAGCAAAATGCCCATGTTGAACTCTTTTTGAAGTGACGCCAGCAGAGTCAAAATTTGTGCCTGCACGGTCACATCGAGCGCTGTTGTTGGTTCGTCTGCAATCAGCATCTTTGGAGAATTCATCAGTGCCATTGCAATCATTACGCGTTGGCGCATACCGCCAGAGAATTGATGTGGAAACTCTTTTGCGCGTTGTGCAGGCTCTGAAATTCCAACCAGATCGAGCATTTCTACTGCGCGAGCTGCGGCTTCTTTTTTCTTACCGGGATTGTGAACTAAATACGCTTCTGCGAGCTGGGCACCAATTTTGTAATAAGGGTGCAGCGCTGACATTGGATCTTGGAAAATCATCGCAACACTTCGACCGCGCATACTGCGAATTTCTTCTTCGCTAGCGGTAATGACATCTAAAAATCCACCATCGTGAGCAACGCTGATAGCACCGCTCATTTTGGCAGAACCCTTTTTATGTAATCCCATAACAGAAAGACTTGTGACAGTCTTTCCAGATCCTGATTCGCCAACAATGGCAACGGTTTCGCCTTGAGAAACTGTTAACGAAACGCCATCTACTGCGCGCACCATTCCATCATCTGTTGGAAAGGCAACGTGTAGATCATTTATGCGTAATAACTCTGACATTAGATTCGCACCCGCGGATCTAGAACGGCGTAGAGCATGTCCACAAGAAGGTTCATGACGATAACAACTACGGCTGCCAAGATTGTCGTTGCAAGCACAACAGGTAAGTCGAATTCATACACTGAACGAAGAGTAAGTCGGGCTAGTCCAGGTAAATTAAAAATAGTTTCAGTAATAATTGCGCCACCAACAAGGCCTGCAAAATCTAATCCAGCCATTGTGACAATCGGTGCAAGTACCGCGCGAAGTGTGTGCTTAAAGAGCACAGTACGTTCTTTAACACCCTTTGCTCGAGCGGTACGAATGTAATCCTCGCCCAAAGTATCTAGAACAGCAGCGCGCGTAAATCTTGTGTAAAGAGCCGCGTATGCAATTGCCAGTGTGATCCACGGCAAAATGAAGTACATAAACCATCGGCCCGGGCTATCAAGGACCGAGACATATCCATCGAGTGACATCGGAACGATTTTCCACTTAATTGATACCCAGATAAGAAGTGCTAAACCTGTAACGAATGTTGGAAGTGATGTTCCAAGAAGAACGAAGACTGAACTTGATGTATCCGGCCAGCGACTCTTAAATTTTGCAGCAATGACGCCGAGTGAAATTCCAAGCACTAGCCAAATAACGAGTGCGCCAACTGCAAGGTTTAGTGTGACTGGCAATGAATCTTTAATCATGTCTGTAACGCAGGCATTTTCATTAAATGAATAACCAAATGATGGTGCTGGGCAGCTAAATGCTGCTGCTCCGGAGCCATATGTTCGGCCGGCGAAAATTCCAGATAAGAAGAGCCAATACTGCTCGTAAATAGGCTTATCAAAGCCCAATTTAATTCTGTTGCCCTCAATGATTTGCGGTGTGCAACGTTGTCCGCACGTCAGAGCTGCTGGATCAAAAGGAAGAAAAGAAAAGATTGCAAATACTGCTGCTGAGACGAGCAAGATTGTCACGATAGCGAAAAAGATTCGCCGTCCGATAAATCTCACCATGCTCATATCTCCTAAGAATTAATTGATCTCTTTCAAGTAAGTGCCCCTGAGGAAATTACTTACCTCAGGGGCACTGTACTTCAACTTATTCGACTAGATGCGGATTACTTCTTAACCCAAATCTTGCCGTATGCAGGGTTACCTTGTGGGACCCAGAAGAAGACGCCACCGAGGCCTGAGCCCCAGACTTCTTGAGCTTTACCAAATGTTGTTGGTAATACCCAGAAGTTCTTCATGGCTTCTTTATCAAGAGCCTTCCACATATCTGCCTGCTTCTTACGATCTGTTGTCTTCATTGCGATGTTTACCTTGTCTTCAAATGCCTTGTATGCAGGGTCATTTGTATTTTGTGACAAGTTAAATCCACCGAATGATGCGAAGAGTTCAGGGATAACTGTTGATGCGTTTGCCCAGTCAGCACCCCAACCGGAAGCAGTCATGTCGCTCTGCTTTTCAGGGTTCATAACTGTTGAGTAGTAACCAGATGAAATGATGTTGAACTTCACCTTAATTCCGGCGCGAGCATAAGCTGCTTCCTGAATTGGAATTGTGTCATTCAATGTTGAAGATTGACGAACGTCCATCAAGATTCCATCTTCCGTTGCCTTCTTGTAATCAGCAGGACACTTAGTCTTTGCTGTTTCTAGAAGTGCCTTTGCCTTAGGAATGTTTCCTTCCGGCATGAAGTCTGGGCTACCTGGACCAACAACCTTTGTAGGAGCGTAATCAAGTGCTACTAGTGGGCTGATAACGCCAGTTGCATAGGAACCTGCATATGTAGGTCCACCTGAGTAATCAAGAAGAGCCTTTGCATTACGTGCGTGATACATAGCTGCACGAACTTCAAGACATGGCATCTTGGCGACGTTAAATGCAATGTAAATTGCATATGGATCAGAGTTATTCATACGACGATTCTTGTAAGTATTGTCGGTGAAGAACTTGTCCTTATTTGTTGGAAGTGGACCATTGAAGTTCATAGCATTTGGCTGTGAGTCTTCAAGGAAGATCTGATCCTGAACTTCTTCATCTAGACCAAACTTGATAACAACCTTGTCTGGATAAGGAGTACGTACAGGGTCTGATGCCTTTGACCAGAACTTGTTACGAACTAGAACTAGTTCAGTCTTATTGTTACGAGAAATCTTGTATGGACCAGTTGCCTGTGGCTTTAGGTCATACGCATCGCCTGTATCAAGCTTTGCTTGAACTGGTGAGATTGTTCCGTAAGTTCCAAGGTAGTTGAAGTCAGCTACTGACTTGTTCAAATTGAATGTAATTGTGCGGTTGTCCTTTGAACAAGAAACAGCCTTCTTAAATGCTGCTAGACCTGCTGGTGTGTTCTTGTATGGACCTGTGAATATTGAGTTTCCATCAGCATCTTTTGGAATGTCTAACCATGACAAAAGGTATGCAGGACCATCAGTAATGACATCTGTTGCGAATACGCGAGATGTGCCGTACTGAACGTGCTCACATGTAATAGGTGTTCCATCTTCGAACTTAGTTCCTGGACGAAGTGTGAACTTCCATGTCTTGGCACTGTTACTTGGTACACCAGTGTTTGTTGCTAAGTCAGGAACAATATTTGCACCTGCAGCACCTGGAACTGGGTTGTACGCAACGAGTGTGCGAGTGTGGAAAGAGTTCATAAACGCTAAGTCGCGTCCTGTGTAAATACGGCTTGGATCTAAGTGATCAAGACGTGGTTCGTGCTCGAGAAACACAAGTGTTCCTCCTGTGCGAGGTGTTTCTGCTGCGTTAGCAACTTGTGATCCTGCAACAAGTGCTGCAGAGATAACTAGTGAACTAGCGGCAGTGACAACCACGGCGCGACGAAGAGCGGAAATGCTGCTCATTCATTGGTCCTTTCAGTTGAGGGGCGCGGGCTGCTCCCGAGCGCACAGTCAAGCAGAAAGTGTCCAAATTGTGAATAAGAGGTGAATGAGGAGCGGGGTGAATTAGCGGTCTGCGCGTGGATCTAGCGCATCTCGCAGCGCATCGCCGACCAAGTTAAAGGCCAAAACGACGATTACCAAAGACCCGGCCGTAATCAAGAAAAAGCTTGGCATCACAGTGACATAGCGAGATGCGTTGGAAAGCAAAATTCCCCAGGTTGATGCAGGTGGTTGCACACCAAGACCTAGGAATGAAAAAACCGCTTCTGCGGCAAGATAACCAGGAAGTGAAAGTGATGCGACAACAATTACTGGCGCCCACACATTTGGCAGTAACTCTTTGAGAATTACACGAGATCGTTTTGCACCCATTGCTTCAGCAGCAGTTACGAAATCTCTTTCGCGCAAACTTAAAATCTGCGAACGAATAAGTCTAGAAAAACCTGGCCATCCGAAAAAAGATAAGAAGAAAACGAGAAACATAATACGAGCAGAGTTTCCTTGAGCTATTCCTGTGCTCTCAATTCTTTTTACTACGGGTTCGCTGAGAGCAACAATCATAAAGAATGCAGGAAATGCAAGGATAAAATCTGTGAAGCGACCGATTGAATTATCTACGCGTCCTCGGAAATATCCACCAACAATTCCAACGAATAATCCGATTGTAAGACTTGTAAAAGTTGTCAAAATTGCAACCATAAATGAAATGCGCGAACCGTAGAGAAGTTGCGCAAGTAAGTCGCGACCCGTGCCTGGGATGAGTCCCAGTGGGTGATCGGCGCTAATTCCACCATTTGGCAGATCGGGGATACCACTGGTGTTTAGAACATCGAGGTTTAACGTATCTGGATCAATTCCTAAAATTTTGCAGACGATTGGCGCGAAGAGTGAGAGCGATAGCAATGTGATGCTGATAACCGCAGCAATAACTCCCACTTTGTTGCGCTTAAAACGGCTCCACGCAATCTGGCGCGGGCTGCGACCTTGAATGCCCGCTGCGCTATCACGCGATGTTTCGACGCTCGTTGCCATGGCTCGTACTCTATACTTTGAAGCATAAGAGTTACACCCAAGAGTTACGCCTTGCGCAAGGATTTACTTGCCCAGATGGAGGAACACATGTTCACACGTACCGTCCGCAATGTTTCTGCTGGAGCTACAGCGCTACTCCTAGCCCTTGCCTTGAGCGCATGCGGCGGCGGATCAGAAACTGAAACCACCACTGCTGCCGAGGGTGAAGCGCTAGTCAATGCTGTTGAAGAAGAAGCGCAAGCGAAAGGTGCATTTGATGCTGCCGTTGTGACTCCGGATAAAAACTCTTTTACTGTCTCATCTCCAGGAAAATTCTCTCCAGGAAAATTTGCTGCAGGGCAATTGCCAGGACAAATTAATCAGCGTTTTAATGTTTCTGTCAGTAACGGATCTGGTGCAGATCTTGATCTTGCAACTCTCATTGTTAAAGGAAGTACACCCGCTGGTGAGTGTGTAGATATTTTTGATGGCGATGCAAAGATGGATGGCGCACCTCAAACTCCACTTGCTGCTGGCGCATCAATCACTTTTGCATGGGGACTCTCTTGCCCAGGTGCTGCTGGCGATGAGCTAACAGTTGTACTGACAAATAACGCAGTCAACATCGTTGAAGCAAAGGGAAAGCTCGCTTAATTACGCTTTCGTTTGTCCCATCTTTTTTAATTTAAAAAAGAGCGGCAACGGTAAAAGAGCTCCAAAGAGCATTGTAAATATCCACGCACTTTCAAGGCCTGCACCGAGCATCGGCCCGCTAATTGCAGGTCCAATAACACCTGAAACTCCCCATTGCAATCCAGTTAAAGCATTCGTGCGTCCGCGAATATGTTCGGGAGATAACTCATTTACAAGTGCTGGCAGCGTTGGCGACCAAATCATTTCACCAAATGCAAAGACAACTTGGCTTATGCATAACATGATGGCACCGGCAATTAATGGTAAGAGTGGTGATATTCCAACTACGCTCCACGATATTGACCAGATAATTCCAACTGCGATGAGTGCCTTGTATTTTGATTGGCGACTAAGTCTGCGCAGAACTGCAGGTTGAAATAAAACAATTGAAATTGTATTTGCGGCATAAAATATTCCAAGCCACTTAGGAGATAGTCCCAAGTACTGAGTCGCATAAATTGGAAGTCCCGCTTGCAGACTCGCATACCCAAAAATCAAAAGAATTAATCCAGAAATACTGAGCAAGACTATTTTCTTATTTGCCCAAACTTCCTTATAGCTCCCGCTCTTTGGCTCGTGAGCCTCCGGGATGTATTTGCCCACTAGTGGAGTATGAATCGTTAAAACTACAGCCAAAAAGAGCAAGAATGTAAATGAATCAATGATGTACATGATTTGAAATGAACTCAGAGAACCTTCGGTAATTACGAGTGAAGCTACTAAGCCACCCAAGCCAATTCCAAGATTAAGTAACATAAAATTTAAACCGAAAATGTTCTGCCGATTTTTAACTTCAGTCAATCTCGTCAGCATTACATTTATTGGCGGCCATATAAAAGCGGCGCCAACTGATTGAATAGTCATGACAATAATTGCATCGCGGCGATATTGAACAAATGCCCAGCCAACTGTACCAATGGCTTCAGCGACAATTCCGACGATGATTACCTTCTTTGGTCCAATGCGATCAATCAAATACCCAACTGGTCCCCCGGTGAGCAACGAGACGGCCGCACCGAATGAGAGTAAGAATCCACCAAATGTATTTGTGAACCCACGCATATCGTGCAAATAAACCAACAAAAGCGAGAGAGTCATTCCGGTGCCGATAGCACTCAGCAACACTCCCAAAACCACTTTCTTGGAGTTTGGGTTCAGAATTGCGTAATACTCACGAACTATTTCTGAATTAAGAATCATTTAAGCAAGTAACTCTTTTGCTTGAGTAAATACTTTGTCTGTGTAATCAACTAATAAAGTTACATGTCCTTGGCCAGGAATAAATGTGAGTTCGGCGGTTGAAATATGCTTTTTCAACCAATGCGAATGTGCGTGCGGAACCATATAGTCCTGATCGCCTTGCCAAATCTTTACTGGCTTATTAATTGATGCAAGATCGAATCCCCACGGTTTTGTGAATGCAACGTCATCATCGACCCAACCATCGAAGCTGACTGCAAGGCCAGATCTAATTGCCGACGCGATCACATCTGCAAAAGAGCCTTCCATAGATTTCTTATCAGCCTCGCTTATTAATCCGCCAAATGCTTCGCGAATTTCTACACCACCTGCTGATTTAAAAGCTGTTGCATTATCAACAAACCATTTTTGAATAACATCTTCGCCTTGTAACGATGCTCCGAATTCATCGTGATTTTCTTGTGCCATGCCCTCGAGAAAATCTAAATCATCTACGCCGAATGCGCCGACGCCAGCCAGAGTAATTGCGCCAACATTTGTATCGAGCAATGTATTTGCGAGTGCATGTGGGCCGCCACCGGACCAACCAATTGCAACAAATCGTTCAATACCTTTTGATGCCAGTACTTCTGAAATATCTTTATTAACGCTAACAATGCTGCGGCCATAATCACGATCGCTTGTTCCGTAACCTGCACGGCTATAGGAGATTGCACGAATTCCGAGGTCTGCGGCATATGTAAACCATTGGCTCCAAAGCGATGCACTGGCAGGTGTTCCGTGATGAAAAACAATTGCGCGCGTACTGTCGACGCCGTTATCTAATACTTCGAGTTCGCGGCCGGAGCTAAGTTTGAATTGAGGCATTTTCAGAGCCTACATCTCTGCCACAATGTGGCGCATGGGCGAGGCATTTGGATTCGAAATTGCACGGCGAGATGAAAAATCTCTCGCACGTGTCGGAACCATTTCAACTCCTCACGGACAAATCCAAACTCCAGCATTTATTCCAGTAGGCACAAAAGCCACCGTTAAATCAGTCCTGCCAGAATCAATGAGGGATTTAGGTGCGCAAGCGCTCTTAGCAAACGCGTATCACCTGTACTTGCAACCAGGACCAGATATTTTGGATGAGGCTGGCGGCCTTGCAAAGTTTATGAATTGGGATGGCCCAACAATTACCGATAGCGGTGGTTTCCAAGTTCTTTCTTTAGGTGTGGGGTTTAAAAAAATATTAGCAATGGATGCAAAAACCTTCAGATCAGATGAAGTAATTGCTGGCAATAAAGAACGTCTTGCTCACGTTGATGATGAAGGTGTGACATTTAAATCGCACCTAGATGGATCAATGCATCGATTTACACCAGAGATTTCTATGCAGGTACAGCATCACATCGGTGCCGACATCATGTTTGCTTTCGATGAGTGCACAACACTTCACAACACTCGTCGCTATCAAGAAGTTGCAATGCAACGTACCTACAACTGGGGATTACGTTGTCTAGACGAACACAAACGTTTGACCGATGTGAGAAGTGATAAGCCATATCAAGCTCTCTTTGGTGTTATCCAAGGCGCTCAGTACGAAGATTTGCGCAAGAAGGCTGCAACAGATTTTGGGGCGATGCAATCTTCAGGTATTTCATACGATGGTTTTGGAATCGGTGGCGCACTCGATAAAGATTCACTCGGCACAATTGTTAAGTGGGTCAACGAAAAATTGCCTGAAAACAAACCAAAGCACTTACTTGGCATTGGCGCACCGGAGGATCTATTTGTCGGTGTTGAAAACGGCATAGATACCTTCGATTGTGTACTTGCTTCTCGCATTGCTCGCACAAGTGCGGTTTACACAATGGAAGGTCGCTTTAATCTTTCGAACGCGGCCTATAAGCGCGATTTCAACCCGATAGATGACGAGTGTGATTGCTACACCTGCACGCATTACACACGTGCATATCTGCATCACGTTTTCCGGGGAAAAGAGATTATTGCTGCGACGCTAGCCACAATTCATAATGAGCGATACATCGTGCGTTTGGTTGATCAGATGCGACAAGCTTTATTGGATGGAAACTTTAAAGATATGAAGGCTGATTTCTTAGGCCGATACAAACATAAATCTGGGCAATCTAACGATTAAGAAATTTCTCACGATATTCATCTGCTGACATTTCATAGATGCTCTCTGGTCCATCAACTTCATCCATTTGTTCGCCCATAAATTTAAAACCAAAGGAATTTATTAAAGCAATCGATGCGACATTTATTGGGCTGACTGTGT
>Ga0208788_1001205_pt1 | contig 12596 bp, 11 predicted proteins | sample Wag4_2014_7_11_3_FD_187363 | JGI IMG/M metagenome (GOLD analysis project Ga0208788, IMG submission 187363) | Fresh water mixed with fracking chemicals microbial communities from Ohio, USA - Utica-2 Time Series FC 2014_7_11 (SPAdes) (version 2) ... | reverse complement strand
GCGCAGAGCAATGCCAGCGCGCCTGATCTGGCGCATGACGTGCCAAACCCCGCGCTGACCGGGCAGGTCATGCGGGTCAGCCTTGGCGGCGGCGGGGCAAGGCTGGTTTCACCACGCCAGAGCTTGCGCATTCCAAGACGAGAGGAAGCGCTGGATAGCGGGCCGGTGCTGCTGCTGGGCGAATTCCGTAACCCCGGCAGCTATGAATTGCGGCGGGGGGAGCGGCTTTCGGAAGTGATCGCGCGCGCCGGCGGGCTAACGGCTGAGGCTTTCCCCTATGGTGCAGTCTTCACACGCGAAAGCGTGCGCCAGCGCCAGCAGGAAGGCTTTGCCCGCACCGCGCGGGATCTTGAAAGCAGCCTGGTGCAATTGGCCGCGGGGCAGGCGCTGCCCGGTTCACGCGGCGGCACGGCGGATGTGGGCGGCGCCATGAAGGCCGGGCGGGAATTGGCCGCCACCTTGCGGGAAGCGCGCGCCGCCGGGCGCGTGGTGGTGGAGGCCAATCCCGTGATCCTGCTGGCGCGGCCCGATTTGGACATGCTGATGGAACCAGGCGATGTGATTGCCATGCCAAAGCGCCCACAGGATGTAACGGTGGTGGGCGCGGTGCTGAACCCGGGCAGCCTGCCCTTCCGCCAGGGTTGGCGCGCGGCGGAATACATCCAGGCATCGGGCGGCGCTCAGCGCTTTGCCGATGCGTCGCGCGTTTTCGTGGTGCTGCCGAATGGCGAAGCCGCGCCGGCGGGCCAGGGTTACTTTCAAGGCGGCGGGCCGCCCTTGGCGCCGGGGAGCCTGGTGATGCTGCCGCAAGACCCGGCGCCGTTCGAAACCTGGGGCTATATTCGCGACATGACGCAGATATTGGGGCAGATCACGATTTCATCGGCGGCGCTGGCGGTGATTGCGCGAGAGGCGCGGCGGAGTAACTGAGCCGCTCACAAATCCACCTTGATATTCGCCCGCTTGATCACGTCGCGCCATTTGTCGCGTTCCGCTTCCAACCGCTTGTCGCCATCAGCGGGTGAGGAGCCGACATAGTCAAAACCCATTTCCTCAAAACGCTTCATGATTTCCGGCTGGCGCGCAGTGGCGATGGCGACTTCATGCAGACGATTGACGGCGCGATCAGGAGTCGCTTTCGGTGCCACCAACATCGCCCAAGTATAGACATCATAATCCTTCAGGCGCGGATCGCTTTCCGCCATGGTCGGCACATCAGGCAATTGCTTGATCCGTTCCCGCACCATGGTGGCCAAGGGCCGTACCGTGCCGGCCCTGATCTGGCCCGAAGCGCCGGGCACATCGGCGAAGACCATATCCACTTCGCCCGCAAGCAGTGCGGTAATCGCCGGACCACTGCCACGATAGGCAACATGGGTCAGGTCAACACCCATCATCAGCTTGTAAAGCTCGCCCCCCAAATGCAGCGGCGTGCCGCTGCCAGCAGAACCGTAATTCAGCCTATTGCCACGCTCCCGCGTCCAGGCATGGAAGCCCGCGATATCGCGGGCAGGGCTATCGGCGCGCACAATCAGCACATAAGGCGATGTGGAAATCAGGCTGATGACGCGGAGCTGTGCCACGGGATCATAAGGCATGGGATCAGCCGTGAGCGGCGCCGTCAGGAAGGAGATCGAGCCCATCAAAACCGTATGCCCATCGGGTCGCGCCTGCACGACCGCGCGGGTGCCGATGGTGGCCCCGGCGCCAGCGCGGTTTCGACGGTCACTGGCTGACCAAGCAATTCCCCCATCTTGGGCGCCATCAGCCGCGCCGCAATATCGGGCGTACCACCCGGGGCAAAGGGGACAATCATATTCACCGCGCGATCGGGAAATACCCCTTGCGCGAAAGCGGCGGGCGCAATTGCGCTACTGCCAGCGAGCACAAGCGCATGGCGGCGGGAGAGGATGGGGTTCATCGGCGTTTTCTTTCTGATTGATGCTAATTTGCCCAATAAGACCGTAGGCGAAAAGGCCTATTGGCTGCGCAGCCCATTCGCCGGCACTTCGCGCGGCAGCAAATGCGCCCGCCAGAACAGCGCAATCGCAACCGTGCATAAGGCACCAAAGCCCGCATAGAGCGCGCCGGCATCGGCAAAGCCGATTTCCCCCACCAAGGGCCCGGCCATCATCAGCCCAACCGGCAGGCCGTAGACCGCCAGCATGCGCAGCCCCATCACGCGGCCGCGGAAATCCTGCAAGGTGATGCGCAGCAACAGCACTGCCAGCGGCACCATGCAAAAGCTTTGCACGAACCCCGCCAAGGCGAGCACCACACCGCCCAGCGCCGGGTCCGTCAGGCGCGCGAAGATCAACAGCAGCAAGAACCAAGACAAGGATGCGGCCAGCATGGTGCGCGCCGGTGGCAGGCCCCCTCCCCGCGCGCTGATGAAAAGTGAGCCCAGCATGGCGCCACCGGCGAAACTCGCGGACAGGTAGCCAAGCCCAGTGCGATCCAGCCCATAAACATCGCGCGCCACATGCGGCAGCAAGCCACCGCTGATGGGATAGGCAGCGAAATTGGCAAGGCAGGCCAGCAGCAGCGCTGCCAGCACAGGCGGCGTGGAGCGCGCATAGGCAATGCCATCGCCAAGATCAGCCCAGGGTGTTTTCATGACCACGCCTTGGGCTGCGCGGGTTGGCGGTTCATCCACCTGCAAAGTCAGTGCAAAGGCGCAAAGATAGATCGCCGTCACCGCCATATAGGCCGGACCAATACCAAGAAACGCGACCAACCCCGCGCCCGTGAGCGCCCCGATCACGCGGGCGCTATCCGCGCTCATTCGTTCAATCCCCATCGCGCCCATCAGCAAGGGGGGCGGCATGCCAGCCGCGATCAGCGCATTGCGCATGCCCATATCGGAAGGGCGCACCAGGCCGCTGAGCAATGCCACGCCACAGACAAGCCAGGGGGAAAGCAGCCCCGCCATGGCGCAGGCTGTCAGCACCGCCGCCAGCACCGCATACCAGGCGCGCATGGCGGATAGCACGCGCCGATGCCCAACCCGATCCCCCATCACGCCAAACATGGGCGACAGCAGTGTGCCGATCAGCAATAGCGACCCGAAGATGGCAAGCCAGGTGACCGACCCCGTCTCGGTCAGCACATACCAACCCAGGATAATGGTCTCCATCTCAAAGGCCCAGGAGGTGGCAAGATCAGCCGGCCATTGAAAGCGAAAGCCGCGCTGCCCAAAGGGCGCAAGAACACCGTTGGCGCGGAACTTCCCGCCTGCCATATCGTTTCCCCCTTGCCGCGCTGAGTGGGCGACCTTGGCCCATGATGCCCGAACCAGGGGCGCGCGCCAGGGGTTGGCTGATTTCATTCACGCGGCTTCTGGGGTAGGCTTGCTCGCATGGTTACTGGTCGGAAAATCCTGCTGATCGTCTCGGGCTCGGTCGCTGCCTATAAGGTGCTGGAATTCACGCGTCTCGCGCGCAAGGCGGGGGCGACAGTGACCGCCATCCTGACCGCGGGCGGGGCGCGTTTTGTGACCAAGGAGGCACTCGCCGCCATTACCGGCCAGGCCGTGCATGATGATCTTTGGGCGGCGGAAGCGGATATTGGCCATATCCGCCTGGCGCGGTTGCCTGATCTGGTGCTGGTGGCGCCGGCCTCGGCGGATTTGCTCGCGAAGATGACGCATGGGCTGGCGGATGATTTGGCGAATTGCGTATTGTTGGCCACGCGCGCGCCGATCTTGGTGGCACCAGCGATGAACCCCGCCATGTGGGAAAATGCGGCAACGCAGGCGAATATCGCGACCTTACGTGCGCGCGGCATCATGCTGGCCGGGCCAGAAGTGGGCGCCATGGCGGAACCGGAATCGGGGCCCGGCCGGCTGATTGAACCGGCGGCACTTTTGGCAGCGGTGGAGGCAGCGCTAAAACCCGCCGCGCAGCCCCTGCAAGGCCGCCATGTACTGGTGACAAGCGGGCCGACGCATGAACCGATTGACCCAGTGCGCTACATCGCCAACCGCAGCAGCGGCAAGCAGGGCCATGCGATTGCGGCTGCCCTTGCTGCGCTTGGCGCGCAGGTGACGTTGGTCTCCGGCCCTGTCGCGCTGCCTGACCCGAAAGGCGTGACCGTCCAGCGCGTGGAATCGGCGCGCGATATGTTGGCGGCGTGCGACGCGGCACTTCCCGCTGATGTTGCGATTTGCGCCGCCGCCGTTGCGGATTGGCGAAGTGCGGCAGCCGCTGACCAGAAAATGAAAAAGATCGCGGGCGAAGTACCGCCGCCGATCGCACTCGCGCTCAACCCCGATATTCTGGCGACGCTTTCCGCCGCCGGGCCGCGCCGGCCAAAGCTGGTGGTGGGTTTCGCGGCGGAGACCGAAAAGCTGGAAGAACATGCGCGGGCCAAGCGTAAGAAAAAGGGCTGCGATTGGATCGTTGCCAATGATGTCTCAGGCGATGTGATGGGGGGGGCGGAGAACACCGTGCTGCTGATCACGCCCAAAGGCACGGAAGCCTGGCCGCGCATGAAGAAGGAAGACGTCGCGGCGAAGCTTGCCGCGCGCATTGCAGAGGCTTTGGCATGACCCCAGAAATTGCTGTGATACGCCTGCCCCATGGCGCGGATTTGCCGCTGCCGAGCTATGCGACGGAAGGTGCCGCGGGCATGGATTTGCTGGCGGCGATCAGCGCGCCGGTGGTGATCCCGCCGGGTGGGCGCGCCTTGATCCCGACGGGACTCAAAATGGCGATCCCCGCGGGGTATGAGATTCAGGTGCGGCCCAGGTCAGGTTTGGCACTGAAAAACGGCATTACGCTGCCCAATAGCCCCGGCACGATCGATGAGGATTATCGCGGCGAATTGGGCGTGATCCTGATGAATGCGGGGAATGAGCCCTTCACCGTGGAACGCGGCATGCGCATTGCCCAAGCCGTACTAGCGCCGGTGACGCGCGGCGTTTGGCGCGAAGTGACCGAACTGCCGGATTCCGCGCGCGGCGCGGGCGGGTTCGGCAGCACCGGCACCAAGGCCTAGTTTCTTTTTGAGCATTTTCAAGCCAAGTGGAATCACTTGGCGACTCGGAAAATGCGATCAAACAAAGCTCTAATCCAGCACGCGGAAAATCGCTTCGATCTCCACCGGGATTTGATTGGGCAGGCTGCCAAAACCAACAGCGGAACGCGCATGCTGGCCATTATCACCGAGCACCGCGACGAAAAGATCCGAACAGCCATTGATGATGCGCGGATGCTCGCGAAATTCCGGCACCGCATTGACCATGCCAAGCACCTTGAGCGCACGCAGCCGGGAAAGCCCGCCCGCAGCAGAAGCGGCCACGGACAGCAAGGAAAGCCCAACCCGGCGCGCGAGCTGATAGGCTTCATCAATGCTGATTTCCGTCGGCACCTTGCCGCTGATGGGTTTGCCTTCCGCATCGCGCGGCCCCTGACCGGAGAGGTAGATGATGTTCCCATCGCGCCGGAAGGGCACATAGGTGCCAAGCGGCTTCGGTGCCGGCGGCAGCACCAGGCCAAGCGCTGCCAGGCGGGCTTCGGGGGTGTCTTCGGCCATGTCTTTCTCTCCTACGTGTTCTGCACATACTCGACACGGCCTGGCCAAGGCTGGCAAGCTTTGGGCTTAAATGTTGGAGGTTCCCCATGCCCCAGGATCAGCACGGCCTTGCCATCACCAGCGCATCAGAAGCGGCAACGCAGGCTTATGATCATGTCGTGACGGGCTATCTGAAATATCGCGCGGATACGCCGGCGCGGATGAAGGCGCTGCTGGAAGCGGATGGCGATATGCCGATGGCGCGGGTGTTGCAAACAGCGCTCACCTTGCTCGGCTACAAGGCATCGCTTCTACCCGCCGCGCGCGAGGCAGCTGCAACCGCAACCCGCCTTGCCACCAAGGCCAGCGCTCGCGAGGCAGCCCACGCCGCTGCCGTGACCGCTTGGGCGGCGGGCGATTTGGACCAGGCGCTGGCAGGGTGGGAGACGATTTTGCGCGACCACCCGCATGATATCCTGGCGTTTCGTCTGCATCACTTCAACGCGTTTTGGCTGGGGCGCGTTGGCACCATGCAGCGCGTGGTGGATGGCGTTTATCCGCGCTGGACCGCCGCCCTACCTGCCTATGGCAGCATTCTGGCCTGTCGCTGCTTCGCGCATGAGGAATGCGGCAATTACCAGGTGGCCGAAGAAAGCGGACGCGCAGCGATTGACCTTGACCCGGGCGATTTATGGGCGGCGCATGCGGTGGCGCATGTGATGGAAATGCAGGGCCGCCGCGGTGAAGGTATTGCCTGGCTCGCGGGTTTGGAAAAGCATTGGGAAGGTGCATCCAATTTGGCGCATCATTTGTTTTGGCACCGCGCGATGTATCATCTGGAACGCGCGGAATCGGAAGACGTGCTGACGCTTTACGACAAGGGCTTTCGCAATCTGCAAAGCCCGCTGACGGAAGCCGCGCCTGATTTGTATATTGATGTGCAGAACGCCGCTTCCATGCTGTTTCGCTTGCAGCGCCAGGGCGTGAATGTGGGCGCACGTTGGGATGAATTGGCCGATAAGGCGGAAGCACGGATTGGCGATTGTCTTTCCGCCTTCACCCTGCCGCATTGGATGATGGCGCTTGTGGCGACCGGGCGCTTCCAGGCAGCCGCGCGATTATTGGATGGCATCCGTGATGCCATTGCCGCCGGTGGTACGCTTGCGCCCATTCTGCGCGACGCGGCGCTACCGGTATGTGAGGCCGTGCTGGCGCATGGGCGCGGTGATCATGCCCGCGCCGTGACCGTGATGCGTCCGGCGATTGGCGTGATGCACCGGATGGGTGGCAGCCATGCGCAGCAGGATGTGCTGGAACAGGTGTTTCTGGATGCGGCAATGAAAGCCGGCATGCTGGCCGATGCGCGCCTATTGCTGGAACGCGTGGCCGGGCGCCATCCTGTGCCGCCGGAACGCCGTGTTGGCTATGCCAGCGCCGCTGCCGCTGTAATGCATTGAAAGGAAGCTGAACCATGACCGAAGTGAAGAATTGGGCTGAATACGGCGCCGGGCTGAAGGCGCGCGGCAAGGAATTGGGGCAATTGCATCCCGAAATCGTCAAGGGCTTCGTTACCCTTTCAAATGGTGCCGCGCAAACCAAGCATCTGGATGCCAAGACGCGCGAATTCATCGCGCTTGCGGTTGCCATCACAACAAAATGCGATGGCTGCATTGATGCGCACGCACGCAAGGCCAAGGCGGCCGGCGCAACCAAGGAAGAAATTGCCGAAGCGCTTGGTGTTGCCATCGCGCTCAATGCCGGCGCGGCCTATACCTATGCGCTGCATGTGTTGGATGCGGTGGGAGAGTAGTTTCTATCCCAAACGCTTCTTGGCAACCGCAAGGGCGGCGCGCTGTTCCTTGGTGACAATAGGGTAATGCAGGTCAAGCTTTTCAAGCGCTTCAATGATCGCCACCACCACCACCAGGCGCGTGAACCACTTGGCATCCGCCGGCACCACGAACCAGGGCGCGTGCGGCGCGGCTGTCGCGCTGATCGCGGCCTGATAGGCCTTCATGTAATCATCCCAATGGCCGCGTTCCGCGACATCATTGGCTGAGAATTTCCAGTTCTTCTCCGGCTCCGCGATGCGCGACAGGAAGCGCTTTTTCTGTTCATCCTGGCTCACATTCAGGAAGAATTTCAGCACCACAGTACCCTGACGGGCCAGATAGCGTTCATAGGCCGCGATATCTTCCAGTCTTTCATCCCAGATTTTCTTGCCGATCAGTGATGGCGGCAATTTTTGACGCGCGAGGAATTCCGGATGCACGCGCAGCACCAACGCTTCCTCATACCAGGAACGGTTATGGATGCCGATGCGGCCCCTTTCCGGCAGCGCAATGGAATGGCGCCACAGGAAATCATGGTCCAATTCCATCGGACCCGGCGCCTTGAATGAATGCACCTGGCAGCCCTGCGGGTTGACGCCGGAAAATACATGCTTGATGGCGCCGTCCTTGCCAGCCGCATCCATCGCCTGAAAGATGCAAAGCACCGACCAGCGGTCCTGCGCATAAAGCTTATCCTGCAGGAGCGCGAGCCGTTCGATACCCTGCTGCAAAAACACTCCGGCGGTGGTTTTTTCCATATCAAGCCCGGCAGTATCACCTGGGTCATAATCCTTCAGGCGGAAACCGCGCCCCTTCGTCACGCGGTAGCGATCCAGGATTCTTGTTGCTCTTTTCTCCATTACGCGGGTTCCTTTCGTGGTTGCCACCAGGGCAGGAAAATCCAAAGTGCCGCCGCCAATTGGACAGAGAATGTCATGCCAAGCGCCCAGACATAACCCTCAGGCGCCCAACCGCCCGTTGCAGTGCGCGGCCAAAGATCAAGGATGGCACCAATGCCCGTCTGGAACAAGAAAACGATGCACAACATGAGAAAATTAATGGCCGTCGAAACGCGTCCTGCCAGCGCCGGCGGGAAGCCCTGCGCAATCGCGGCATAGCCCGCCGGCCCGACCGAGCCCGAGAATGAGAAAAGAAACCACAGAAACGCAACGGTCCAGAAATCACCTGACCCCATCATGAGCATTGCCTGCGCGGAAAGACAGCCCACAACACCGACATAGGGCATGAGCATGGGCGAAAAGCCGCGCGCTTGCGCCAAGGATGCGGCCTGCCCCGTAAACAGGCTGCCGAACATCATGCCAAGCGCATAGATCAGCAACGCCGCGGCGCGTGCGCCATCGTCCAAGCCGCCAACATCGCGCAACCACGGCCCCGCCCAAAGCCCCTGATAGGTGAAATTGAGCGTGGACAGCATGCCAACCGTCGGCACAAGGCGCAGGAAACGCGGGTCTTTGAAGATGCGGCCGTATTCACCAATTTCCTGACGCAGGCTGCGTCGCGCTGCGGGTGCCACGCCCGGTGGCGCATTGGGTACGGAGAACCAGACCCATGCCGATACCATGACGGCAAGCAGCGCGAGCACCACGAAAACACCACGCCAGCCAATGAAGGGCAGCGCCCATTGCACGGGCATGGTAGCCGCAAGCCCGCCCATGGAAGCAAAGAACAAGCCCGCGCCCGTCACCGCCGCAACGCGTTCCTTCGGATACCATTGCGTATTGGCCTTCAGCATCGCCATCAAGCCGGCCGCCACGCCAACGCCGGCGACGCAGCGCCCCGCTGCCAGCATCAGCACATCGGCCGACAAGGCGCTGATCGAGAAACCTGTTGCTGCAATCAATGCCAATGTCGCCTGCACGCGGCGCGGGCCCTTCAAATCAAGCGCAAGCCCGATCGGCAATTGCGCCATGGCGTAGCTTGCGAAAAAGCAGGCAGCGAGCAAGCCAAGTTCCGCCGCGGTCAGGCCGAATTCAAGCGCGAGTAGGGGTCCGATCACCGCAACCAGGGACCGGTTGGCCTGATTGATGAAATTGATGGCCGCAAGCGGCAGGGTGATGCGGGTGAAAAGTGACATTCCCACAGCATGACACGGGCGCCGTGCCCCGCCCATAGGGGTTTCAGGGCAGGCGTAGCCGTACCGAAATCGGGCAATGGTCGCTGATCACCTTACGCTGCGCGAGGTCGCGCTCCGCATAGGAAAACACGCGAAAGCTATCCTTGATGAACCAATCTGCCGCGCGTAGACCAAGAAGGATGTGATCAATGAAATGCCTTCCCTGCCCGTCGCGTGACCAGCAGGGATCCGAAAGCCCTTCTGTCGGACGACGCATGAAGGAAGCGGCATTCAGCATGGAAAGCACCTCATCATCGCGCGAAAAACGCCGGTTGAAATCGCCAAGAATGGCAAAAGGCATATTCTCGCGGTGCCGTTCGCTGATCCACTCTGCCAGAATCTGCGCCTGCTGGCCAAGGTTCTGGCAATCGCTATTGTTGGGCTTACGGACAGAACCCCGCGCACAGCCGGCATCCAGATGAATCGACAGCAGGCGCAGGCGGGTCCCGTTATCGCCATGCAACGTAATATCGGCACCGCGACGGAGCGAACGCCGCGCGGTTGGACGAAGGTCAAGCGCCATAAGGTCGGGATTGCGGGTCACGCGCAGACTCTTGCGCCAGGCAAAGCCCGAGCGCTGCACATCGCTTTCGGCCGGGAAGTGGAAGTCATAAACCGTGGCATCGAAAACCCGCGCGGCAGCCAATGGGCCATCCACTTCCTGAAGCGCGATCACATCTGCCGCCAGTCTTTCGGCATAGGCGCGCAGCCGGGCGAAATCCCGTTCCGTTCTTGGGGTCAGATCGCGCGGCAGGTCTGGATGATCAAAGGGCTTGTTGGTGAGCCAGGCTATATTCCATGCAGCAATCTTGATGTCTTGCGCCCCTGCGGGCAGTGCCAAGATCAACAGGGCCAGAAGGATCAGCGCGCGCATGGTACCCTCATAAAAGCCGGGCCAAATCTGGCGCGGGTTGGATTGACTTCGGTAGCGCTTCAAGTGGCCTTGCGCCAGAGGCCAGCAGGAATTCGGCCAGCGCATTCATCTCATCCGCTGGGCGCGTTTCATCGTGGAAGGGGTCATCGGCGGCAGAACCGGGCGGGACCCAAATGATCGTCTCATAACGCGCGCGCGTCAGCAGCACGCGATAGGTGTTCAGGATATAGCGCTGCTCCTCGGCACCGCGCACAATCTGCCAGTGATGGCCGGCAAAGCGGCGCGCGCGCCATTGCCCGCCCTGGCGGAGGAAATCGCCACCCCAGGCGAGACCCACCCCATCCAACTCCAAACCCTGACAATCATATTCGGTGGCGAAGGTTTCGAGCGCTTCTGAAGAACGGATATCTGGCCAGCGCTTCAGGAACCAATCGGCGATATCGGGCACCTGCACACCAAGCCCTTCAGCGCGCAGCCGCCGCGCGCCAGCGGAAGCAACCAGCCCGGCACGGCGCAAGCCCCTTGTGCGGGCGCGCAAGGCCGCGCGCCAGGCGCTGGCATCGCGCGTGATGTAATAGGGCAATTCTGGCGTTGCTTCCGCAATGGCACGCGCCGCGCGCGCATCACCACGCAAAACCGCATCCACCCATTCGGTGCCCCTGCTGGTCCGCAGACTACGAATGGGCGTTTGCAAATCAAGATCATCGTCGAAGGCAAGCCAGGGCGCGGCACCTTCGGCCAGGCGCTGCGCAGGATCAACGGCGGTGATGCTGCGCCGCGCCGCAATCGCACGCCAGGAAGATGAAGCCGCAATCACGCGCCCCCATTCGGTAAGGCCGGCTTCGCCCGTATTGATTTCCTGGCCATTGCCGATCAGCGCGACAATCACGGCCCAGCCATCATGCCGCGCCATGATTTCAAGCGTATGCGCGGGTTCACTCATGGTCAGGTGGCTTTTGCGGCGCTGGCCATCGCGTGTTGCTTGCGCTTCATCCCAGGCGCGCTGCGCTTCATCAAAGACAATGATGCGCGCTTCGGGCGTTTCATGCGGATGCACCACGTGATGTTCCAGAAAGCGATGGACATTTTGCAGCGCGGTACGCGCGGCGCGTTCCGCGGCCTGGAAGGCGGCGCCCCCCTGGGGGGCGGCATCGCGCGCCAAGGCTTCCCGCAGTACCGTCACCAAGGGCACATTGCCGGAGAGGAAAGCCGCGCCAGACTCTCGCAGCGCGCCAAAAACGAGATTGAGGCCGCAAAGCGTCTTGCCCGCACCGGGAATCCCGGTGACGAAGACAACATAGCGCCCGCCTTCGGCCTGGGCACGTGCAATGATGCGCGCGATAGCCTCTGTCGTGCGGGTCAGATTATGTGCATCGGCTCGGGTGGCGCCGATATCCGGCACGGCGTTGCGCCGATACAAAAGCCGCGCCGCTTCCAAAACGCTCGGCACGGGGCGATAGGCGGAGCGTGCCCAAGCGTCGGGGTTAAGAAGCGTTGCTGGTGGAGGAATCGCGGCCTGCGCGCGCGCCACAATTTCCCTTAACATGGCGCCATTGGCCACCATGACCGGCGCCACGCCATGCCAAAACAGCGGCAGGTCAATTTCACGCTTTGGCATGCTTGGCGCAATCAGGATCGGAATGATCGGCACGCCACGGCTGCCAGCATGGAAATCATGCAAATCCATGGCGTAATTGTCGGTCTGGCGCAGATCAGTCAGGTCCGGCTTCTGCGCGCCCATCTTGAATTCCAGGAGGAAGATCGCACGATCGGTCAGCAATATGGCATCGGCGCGTTTCTCCAGGCGCAGCAAATCGCATTCCATGAAAATATGCCACGCAGCGTCGCCCTCAGCCAATGTATCCTGCAACAAGGCCGCGCTGACTTCCCAGGAATCGCGTTGCTTTAGTTCGATCCCCGCAAACCGCGCCGCCTGTTCATAGGCCAAGCTCGCTGCGATTTGTGCTGGCGTCTGATGGCGAAACTCACCCAGGTTCTGCGCGAACCACGGCCTCATGCGCTTTGCCTGCGCGGCCAGGTGGCGATCAACACACTTAGCATCATCAGCGCAAAGCCAATGGCGTGGATGGCGGTAAACGCCTCCTGCAAGATCACTACTGCCACCAGCGCGGCGGTCGCAGGCAAGAAGGCCGTGAAAATGCCAGCCACGCCGGCACCAACGCGCTTCAAGCCGGCATACCAAAGCAGCAGGCACAACACACTTGCGGTCACACTATGAAAC
>Ga0208788_1001204_pt1 | contig 12599 bp, 11 predicted proteins | sample Wag4_2014_7_11_3_FD_187363 | JGI IMG/M metagenome (GOLD analysis project Ga0208788, IMG submission 187363) | Fresh water mixed with fracking chemicals microbial communities from Ohio, USA - Utica-2 Time Series FC 2014_7_11 (SPAdes) (version 2) ... | reverse complement strand
CATCAAGGCTGGGCTGGCCGAGTTGATGGAGGTCGCACGCACCTGCGATGTCATTTACGCAACCACCCGGACCCGCACGATGGGGCCTGACACCTTGTTGCGGAAATTGGGGTTCGTGAGTCTGGGAATTTTCCCGAATGTGCATCGCACCAGCAGTTACGAGACCCATGGCCTCAAGGCTTATTTTCACCCTGATGCGTTTGAGAGTCGCAGACGGCTGCCTCAACTGATACCTGAGGTGCAAGGATTTTACGACATCATTCGACGGTCCTACAATCTTGAGCCGGCTGAAATCGTCGCGGTCCCGGATCGGTTGCGCTTGCGCATCGAACGGGGCGAACTCGTTGAAGAGGCTTATCGGAGATGTCAATCCGAGGGTGCGCTGTTGCTTGACTTTTTTCCGTTCCATCCGCCGACGCACTTGTTGATGTCCGATCGTGGAGAGGTCAAGGCCTTCATCAATTATGAAGGCAAGGATGGTCATGGTGTGTTGGTGGGGTTGAAAGTTGATCGTTCCGAGGTGCAGCATCTCGAACACGTTTTTCACGTCGTGTTTGAAACAGCCCGCAATTTGGGTGTCGATTATATGGAGTTGTTGATTAGCGCTTATGAACCCACCCATCAACGCGCTGCGCTCTCTGCCCAGTTCCTGCCTTGTGCCTATTTTCCCAGTATGGGGTTTCACCCGGCGAGTGCGGGGCAGGGTCGAGAAGATTTTTTGGTTTTTGCCCGCTCAACCCTGCCGCTGGATTTTTCCAATGTGCAACTGACCCCTCGCGATCGCCATTTCCTGGATGTGTACTTGCGCAACACGGAATTTCGCAATCTGGTGGTTCAAATGCAAGAAATCGCACCACCTGAAGAGCGTTTTTGATGATGGCCGGTGTGATGATCGATCCCTTGGATTCCTTGTCGCTTGCCGAACGCCAATGTTTGGCGGATGAACGGCTTAAAACCCTGCTGCTGCACGTCTACCGTCAAGCCCCTTTGCACCGTGGGCGCTTTCTGCGCGAACCCACGGGCGGGCTTTGCGAACTTGAAACACTTCCACTGTTGCACAAGGCTGAGTGGATGCCGCACTCCCCGCCCTATGGAGAGCGCGCTTTATGTGCACCAATGGCATCCGGTTATGTCTTTCGCACCGGCGGCACGACCGGAGAACCCAATTTCTCGCTTTTCAGCCATACGGAGTTTCAGACCGCCATCGCAGCTTTCAAACGCGTGTACCTTGCAGCGGGGCTAGCCCCCTTTGACCGGGTTGCAAACCTGTTTGCAAGCGGAAACCTTTATGCGTCGTTCCTTTTCGTCAATCGCCTGCTAGAGGAACTCGACTGCCTGATTTTTCCTTTCAGCCAAACCAGTGATCCGGAACTCGTCGCGTGGCACATCAAACAATTCAACCTGAACGTCTTGTTGGGTTTTCCGACGTGGTTGCTCACCATCGCGGACACCCTGGCAAAACAGAAAATCCCTGTTCAAAAAGTTTTCTACGCGGGAGAGCATCTTTACGCCGCCGAGAAAGCGCATCTCAAGGCGATGTTGAATGCTGACACCATTCATTCCGCGGGTTATGCAGCCGTTGACGCAGGCTTGATCGGATACCAGTGTCCTTTCACCGAAGGCGGCCACCATCACGTGCTCACTGGCCATTGTCATCTTGAGATCATCAATCCTGAAACGCTCGCGGCGTGTGCGCCTGGTGAAACCGGGCTCTTGGTGGTGACGAATTTCGAACGGTTTTGGCAGCCCGTCATTCGCTACGTCGTTGGGGATTTGGGGCGCTGGCAAGCAGAGGATTGCCCTTGTGGGCGAAGTTCTCCGGTCTTTGAGTTATTGGGTCGGGGTTCAGACAGCCTGCGCATTGGCTATGCCGTGGTTAGCCATGCTGAGATCACCGCTGCATTACAAGCATTACCCGATCGCCATGCCCATCTGCAACTGGTCAAAAGTCGCGCGGATATGGTTGATCAGTTAACCCTACGGATTGAACTGACCGAAAAACCAGCACCGGATCACGGTCACGCCCGCACTGCACAGATTCGACACGCGATTGAAACGGCGAAACCGGATTTGAAACGTCTGATCGACCACGGGTATGTCGCACCCTTGCTTATCGAGTGCGTCGAGCCAGGCGCCCTGCCTCGACACCCAACCACCGGCAAACTGCTCCGCACCCTCGACCACACGTTGGGTACAACCTGATACCAAACCACCGTAACCAGGCACGAGACAGAGCAAGTCACGATACCGCAGACCTCGGTCCTGCTTGTAAGCACTGACCAGGCAGCAAAGGTTATACAGCGACGCATCGGTTTTTGTTCAAAGCTTAAGCGAAAAACTTAAAACATCAAGCGCTGACTCGCTTTTTATGAACAACAACCAAAATTTGATCACCAATCAACGCGTTTCTTTATAAAGGTGGACATCTAATCGAAATAGGTCACCCGCTTTATCAGGAGAGTGACCACACCTGCTGTCAGATTCTCTTGGTTGGTTCTGACCCAACCAGTTAGTAACCCAAGGGCTCACATCCCGTTTTTTCAGTCGGTTTTCCAAAGATGGCGTTGAATAACGCGACGATCCGACCCCCATAATCACTCTCACCGACGGCCTGCTCGCTTGCTTTTACCCTGCCTTCCTCAACAGCCTTGTCCACCGCTGCGAAGTCCCCCGATTTCTCAAAAGCAGCAACGCCTCCTTGGCGGTACAACTTGTCCACGTAAGCAGACCCCTTCTGGCGTCCCACGGCAATCACTTTCTGAAAGGCATCCTGGCTGATGATTCCCGCACCGTAGCGTTGGCTGAGCGCCATTGAGGTTTCAGGCGACAATGCTTTATCGTTGGCTGCCGACACCATCAAACCCTGGTCGTACCGCGTCGGCGCCAAACAGGCCATGTTCTGGGGCGTCGAATGGCGATCGATCAAACTCATAAACTCTTGCACTCCTCGTATTCTCAACTAGCAGACCGCTGGAACCAACTCAATTGGCCGTCACATTCCGCTTATCGCTACCTGAACCACCCAACTGACGCGCCAATTGGTAATGTAGGGTTTAATCCTGGATTAAATTTTGTTTAACATTTTCACGGTTTGCGCATGAAGGAATCGCACCGGCCAGATACACTAGCTAGGGTGAAAGAAATATTTGGCGTGCGGATTCGTTTGGTTGTGAGTGGGGGGTGTCTGTTGGGTTTGTGCGGATACCGGGTGCTGCATCATAAAGGCTTGTCGCGGCATGTTGGGCGTTGGGTGTCGTCTGGGCAGCGAGCAATGTCGGGGTTTATGTTGTGCGGTGTGATGGTCGCCGGCTGTGGGAATGGCCTTGGCAGGCCGCTCGACGCAGTGGGAGATGGCGTCGCGAGGGCAGGCGGTGCAGCGGGCGCATCGTTGGCGGAGTTGAGTGACCCGGAACGGGTTCAGACGCCGTTGGATCTTTATCGTAACCTGGATGTGATCGCACAACGTATGTCTGCTCAGAAGGACCCCGCTGGTATGTTTCCACTGGCTTATGTGGCAGTCAGCAGGCAAGCGTGGGAAGCCCTGGAGAGCGGCAAGCTCAAGCATCCTCAGATGACCGCTGCATTGATGGTTGATTTTGGCAGGCGATTTTTGGCGCCGTTGCACGCACATGTCACTGGAAAGCACCCCGGCGACGTTTGGGCGTCTTATTACCAAGTCGCCAAGGAGAATGCCAAACCCACCCAGCGTACCTTGGGGATGGGTTTCAATGCCCATCTGTCGCTGGACTTGGCGGAAACGCTGGCGGCCATCAAGGCGCCGTCGAGTTTCCGAGAGGAGTACGTTGAACTGGGCGCCGCATTATATCTCGCCAATCCCGAAATCGCCCGTAGCATGAAGGAACGGTACCAACACTCCTGTGACCCGCTGCTCGAGGGGTTTGCGTTCGGACGAGGCCTTGACCGTTTGCTTGGAGAAGGCAACTCCGCCAAACTGACGTTTCAGTTGATTCGGCAAGAAGCGTGGGCCCAAGGACAGTTGTTGCAAAAATCCCGAAATCCAGCGGAAGTTCGCAGCCAGATGCGCCGCGCGTTTGAGGTGAGAGAAAAGCTTTTGGCTCGCCTGAAGGACTAAGGTTTTCAGAACCTGGCAAGCGTGGCTGGGTCAACGTCCGATTTGGGGTTGACTCAGGGCACGCCTGAGGATTTTTGGCAGTTCCGCTGATTGTGTGTTAACTGTTTGTGTAAAACAGGGCCTGTCTTGGCGCGCGAAAGCGATCGTGTCAGCTGTGCGTATGGTTATTGCGTGTTCCGCGAAACGGATGAATTCAATGGGGTTCTAACGGTTAGAATGACGCATTTCGGGGTATAAGTCACCAAGATTGCAGGCGAGAGTTCCAGATGAGGAGCGTTTCATTGTGGAAGCCTTACGTGCATACCTTCAGGCGATGCCCCAGTTGTCAGACAGGCTCTTGGAGCAGTTGTCAGTGGCCATGGATTCAGAAGGTGGCTTTGATTACAACAATGCGGAAGAGATGCGTGCAGCTTATGCGGATGCCCAGCAGTTGGCGTTGAGTCGGGTCATCGAAGAGAAAACCCCGTATTATGCCGTCACGTATCCTCAGGTTTTTTACAAATGTCAGACTTGTGCGGCCGAGGTCCGGGGAGCGTATTACGAGATCTCGAATCCGATCACAATGAAGCGCGGGTTGTTTCGTGTGCGTTTGATGCACGAGTTTTTGGCGCATGGTGCAACTTTCTACCGTGAGCCGATTTTGAACGTGAGTGAAACGCTCATCGGTTATGACGAGCATCATCTGGATGTCAGGAAACTCACGACCGTACTTGCGGGCTTGGCGCTTCCGGAGGCTGTACGAGAGGATTTGGGCCAGTAGTGATGATGACCGGAAGGCAATTGTAATGACTGTCATTCAAACCGCGCCAAATGTGCCCCCCGCATCGAATAACCCGCTGCTCGGTATTTTACAGGCTGCTTATGCGCACCAGGCCGCGGACATTCACCTCAAGGCGTATTTGCCCCCTAAAGCGGTGATTGATGGCCAGGTGAGGGTTGTTCCAGGTTATGAGCGTCATGTTTTGGATCCGCGCATCATCCCGCAGATGCTTTTCGCCATGCTGCCCAGTGCACAGGTAGAACAATTCAAGGTCGACAAAGAGGTGGATTGTGCGTTCGATGTACCGGGCCTCGCGCGGTTTCGTGCCAACATTTTTATGAATCTCGGGACCGTGGGTGCGGTTTTGCGCATTATCCAGAATGATATTCGTTCGGCGGATGAACTTGGATTACCGCCGGTTTTGAAAAAAATTGCGTTGGAGAAGCAGGGCCTTGTGTTGGTAACAGGCCCGACGGGATCAGGCAAGTCCACCACACTGGGAGCGGTAATCAACTTTATCAATGAAACCATTCACGGACATCTGGTCAGCATCGAAGACCCGATCGAATTGGTGCATCCGCACAAAAATTGTATCATCAGTCAACGCGAGGTTGGCAAAGACACCAATTCGTTTGCGCGGGCGCTCAAGTCCGCGTTGCGTCAAGCGCCAAACGTGATTCTGATTGGTGAGTTGCGGGATCGCGAAACCATAGAGCTTGCCATCAAAGGCGCTGAAACGGGGCATTTGGTGTTATCGACCTTGCACACCAATGATTCAGTTCAGACAATCAGCCGCTTGGTGAATGCGTTTCCACCGAGTGAGCAAGAGACAATCCGCAAATCGATTGCCAACACCCTGCGTTGTTGTATCGCACAGCGCCTCGTGCCGCGTTCGGATGGCAAAGGGCGTTTACCAATTTTGGATATCATGGTGAACACGCCAGCCGTGCGCGACTTGATCATCAAAGGGCAATTGGATCAACTCTACGAGTTAATCAAGAATGGCGGCTATGATGGCATGCAAAGCACCAATCAGGCACTCTTGACCCTGTACCGCTCGGGGTTGATTGAATACGCCACTTGCATGTCAACCGCGGAAGACAAACAGGGCATGGCGATGCTGCTGCGCGCCGAGATGCGCAACTTCAAGGAATCTGCGGATGCGATTTTGCGTGCTCGCAAAGAAGCGGTCGAGGCCCGGGAGCGGGCGGAGCGTGAAGCACTCGCGCAGCTGGAGGCGCCCCCCGAGGCACCTGAACCGGAACCAGTCGTGCCCCCAGTTCCACCACAATCGGTGCTTCGCGCAGAAACGGGCACATCTGAGCAGCGGCCAATTGCCCGCAACAACAACGTGCAAAGCGCGAATCCGCCGGCGCGCACCCCTTCCAAACCCCTGCCCTCAAACACACCGCAACGCGCGGGCGAGACCGGTGCAGCGCGCGGTGGAACCGGTCCTTTGAGGGGACCGCGTTAAAAAGGGCAGAACGTCAATTGGTGGTTACACGAGAGCCCCTTGCTTTAGGGTGTTTTCTTCCGGCATGATGCCTGGTGTGGCGATCAATCAATCAAAGGAGTTGCGATGGATCGGGGTGAATTCGTCGACCTGCTGGACGATTATGCCATCTTGATGGCTTTGCACGGCGAGAACCCTTTTCGCGTCAAGGCATATCAAGCGGCGGCTCGTCAGCTTCGCCAGAGTGACATCGAGTGGTTTGACTTTGCCAGACTCGGTCAACCATTCAAAGTGGCAGGCGTCGGCAGCGGCATACTGGCTGAATTGCGAGAATACCTGGCAAAAGGCAAACTGTCAGGATACGACCTGCTCGACCAACAGACCCCGGAGGGATTGCGCGCGCTCCTTCGTGTACCTGGTCTCGGGCCAAACAAAGTCAGGGCGATTCGGCACGGTCTTGGGGTTCAAAGTTTGGGGGAACTGGAATATGCGTGCATGGAGAACCGTTTGGCCCAGTTGCCCGGATTCGGTGCCAAAACCCAAGCCAAGATACAGCTTGCGATCGCCTTTCTGAAACAACACGCGCATCAAAAGCTGCTCGCCGACATCTGGGAACGTGCCCAAAATCAAACGGCAGATATCGCCAGTTGGCCGGGTATCATCGGAGTCTGCCCCACTGGGGAACTGGCACGGTGCATGGAAGTCCTTGCAAGCCTCAGTTGGGTTGCCGCCTACCCGGACGGACAAGAGCCCAGTCTCCCGACATTGCCGTCATGCTCATATGCAGCGGAACCCCACGGTGGGCGCGTTACTTGGTTCGATGGATTGCCCCACACGCTGCGACTGGTATCCGAACGTCACTTCGGCGCGGTCGTGTGTTGGGAAACCGGCAATGACGTGGTGCGTGAGGCCCTTTTGACACGTGCCGCACAACGTGGCCTGGCTTGGACATCCAATGGCTTAAGCGACGGTGTCAACACCGTTGACACCCCGTCAGAAGCTGATTTTTTCAACATACTGGGCCTGCATTGGGTTCCGCCTGAGCAACGTGAAGATGTATCCGTTCTGCGTGAGTTACAGGAGGCACCTCCGCCACAGTTGGTGCGTGATGAGGACATAAAAGGCGTATTCCATGTCCACACGCGCGACAGTGATGGCGATGCCTCGCTGGAAGAAATGGTTCAAGCAGCCCAAGCATTGGGTTACCAATATGTCGGCATCTCCGACCACAGTGAGGCCGCAGCCTACGCCCAAGGCTTGAGCCGGGAACGAATCATCGAACAGCGCCAAGCCATCAGCCGACTCAACGCCTCCTTGGCACCTTTTCGAATTCTGGCTGGCATCGAGGCTGACATTCTTGGTGATGGCGCACTGGATTACGATGACGAGACCCTCGCTGGTTTCGACTTCGTTATTGGCTCCATTCACGCCCGTTTTGGCGATGATGCCGATCGTACGACCCAACGCTTGATCCGAGCGTTGAGCAACCCGCACCTCACAATTTTGGGACACCCCACGGGCCGACTGCTGCTGAGCCGCGCAGGCTATGCGTGCGACATCGAAGCCGTTTTGCGCGCAGCCGCGACCCACGGCAAAATCATCGAACTCAATGCCAATCCCCATCGCCTTGATTTGGACTGGCGACATCTGAAACGCGCCAAGGAACTGGGCGTCAGAATCGCCATCAATCCCGACGCCCATCGCGTAAAGGGCTTGCTGGATACCCGTTATGGCGTTTTGATGGCACGCAAAGCCGGCTTGACACCAGCCGATATCGTGAATACACGCTCTCTTGACGTACTGGTGCAAGGACGCCGGCGGTTATCCCTGATCACTGAATAAGCAAACCAAACCAGCCGGACGTGAGCGATCGTCCGTTTTGCGCACCGTTTGCTTCATTGTAGTCGACGCTTGGCACCGCGCAAATTGTTTATTCTGATCGATGCGTCATGCTTGCGCGAAGATTAAGATAATGTTATGCTTTGTTGGTGATGAACATCCTTGTTGGGTGCGTATCGGGCGTTTTCGGTGTTGAATACGTCAAGAGCCTTCACAAGCGTTTCACGTGCATTCATTCTCGATGGGGAGGATTGACTGATGAACGGTAGCTTACGTGCAACGACAAGTTGCAGTTGTCCGACATGTGACGCCTTTACAGTGGCGATGCCGAGTGGGCGTGGTGACTATTGCCCAAGTTGTTTGACAATCGTCACCCAATTGCGCGGTGTGAAATTGGTGCAACCGCACGCGTTCAGACAGGATCTCCGCGCCCATTGAACCATTTGGGCTTGAAACTTTGAAACCCGGTCGCTTGGCCGGGTTTTTTTTGCGTGGTATTATGTCCTAAGCTTGATTGAGTGTGTTGTGGGTTGGTGCCAGAGCGTGGTGGGACAGAGACCCTTTAATGTCTGAAAAACAAACGAATGGCGATATCGCAGATGAGATTGCGATTCTCAGCCAGTGGTCTGCGAAGCCTGAGGGTCTTCCAAGCGAAGCGCTCGGGGGCGAACTGTTAGAGTTGTTGCAACAGGTGGACCCAGGTGTTGCTGAAAAGGTTCGTTCGCCCAATCCTGAGAAGCGGGTGTCGTCGCGTTCAGGCCGGCGCGGCGTTGAAGCGCCAAGGCGTTGGTTGTGGTGGACGCTCGGAGCACTGGCGATTGGCACGGTTAGCGTCGCGTTGATGTTTCGGCCGGCTGGTTTCAAGCCGGGGGGGGCGCGTTTACAGCCTCCCAGTGAAGATTTGGTACCCTCGTTTGAGCCTGTGTCGCCCGTTCCGGCGTTTGCTGCGAGCCCGAATGAGCCAGCTATCGTTGTGCCGACGCTTGGGCGGGATGAGGCGTCCAGCGCCCCTTCAACGGTTCCCCCTTTGACGCCTGAAGCCGCGGAGGAACCGTTGGCTACGCCACAAAGCCTGCCTGCCAGCGTGCCGGCTTTTTCTGGCTTAAGGGAACCAGTGGGTGCCGATTGGCGGAGTAAACCGGTCCAGGCATTGGTTCGACGGCACGACCGTGCGCCAGAGAGCGCGCATGTGGTTCAACGTGGCGAGAGTTTGTCGCTGATCGCCTTGCGGCACTTGGGGCGTTATCAACGGTGGCCCGAAATTTACAACCTGAATCGGGAGACAATACGCGATCCGAACGTGATTCGGGTCGGTCAACGATTGCTGATGCCTGGCAAGAGGTGGCGGGTCAAGCCAAGCTTCTATCGTAGTCAGCCGGGGGATACCTTGAAAGGGATTGCTGAGCGCCATTTGGGTTCTGCTTCGGCGTGGGCGGTCATTCACGCATTGAATCGTTCCGTGGTGCCTGACCCGTTGCTCTTGCGCCCCGGCACGTTGTTGCAGCTTCCGACCGTTCGATCGCGACGTGCAGACCAACCTGTCACGGCTCCTCCGGCGAGTGAAGGTTTCACGCGTTATCGGGTGCGCCTTGGGGATTCGCTCGGTTTGTTGGCCCGGCGTTACCTTGGCTCAGCCTCGCGTTGGCAAGAAATCTACCGCGTCAACCGTCAGCGCATCAGCCATCCAAATTGGATCTATCCGGGTCAAGTGTTGCTGATTCCACAACAGTTGGAGCCAGCACGAACGCGTTACGTGGTGCGTTCAGGCGACAGTTTGTGGGTGATTGCGATCAAATCGGGGGGCGTTGGGCAGGACTGGCGTGCTTGGTACGACGCCAACCGCGACAGCATCATGGACCCACATTGGATCTGGCCAGGACAGTCCCTTCGCGTACCCGCTTTTTGATGACTCACCGTTTGCCGGAAGGCGACGGCGCGATTGAGGCTAACGGCGTATGGTCCTGTTCCCAGGCGCCACCCACTTGCATATACGGCAACAGGGACTCACCGGAACTAAGGTCTGAGTCCGTGCAAGCGCCGATGATTGCACCAATTGCCGCCAGGCAAAGACTTGCTTTCCACACCATCGCCTCCCTTCGTCAAACCCGGAACAGGGTCTCGAATGCGAAGCCTTTACCCTAGACGATACGCGTGCTTGCTACACCATTCAAACCATTCAAAAATCACGCGACATGGTTGAAAAGTTAGCGATGAAGCGCGGTTACATCGTCTTGACCAAGGTGGGAATCCCCTTGTGAAAGGTACGTTCGATTGCCAAAACAGCCGATGCGCTCGAAATGCTTTCAATGCCGGACGTTCACGTTGTGGACGGCGGATGCAAGTGACGTGAGAACAAAGGCTTTTTCAACAAGGTCTTAAGGGTTGATGGGCGGAGGGGTGCGAACGTCAAGGTTCGCGAGGGTTTCTTGCCATTTTTCGCTCAGGATTGCTTGCACAAGGGGTACATCGGCTGGGCTTTTAACCGGCCAGAACCGGGAGCTGCGTTCGACTTCGATGAACTGGCTGTTCATAAAGGCGCTGAGATCACCTGCTAACCGCTCAAACTGCGTGACACGCTGACCATCAACGGTCTTTTCAACGATGTACCAGGGTAACGAGCGGGCATGACGTAACGCTGCCGCGTTGAAAACGTAATTGGCTGTATTGAAGACCGTGATGGTGCTTTGGTTGAAATCAGGGGGGAAAGCAAAACCCTCAACCAATTGAAGTCTCCCGTTGACACGTGCGGGCGCGCCGCCTTGGTCGCCTGGATTTTTTGCGGCGACTTCGACCGTCATCTCTGGCCCGTTTTGGATGTGGTGACCGATGATGAGTGGATTGATGGTCGCACCGAGGTTATCCACGTTGGAGAAGAGGAGGTACCGGCCGCCTTGGGTCAGGAAGCGGTCAAGCAAGCCGGTTCGTTGAAAGACGAAGGGGAAATCGCCATGCCCGCTCGCGCAGTAATCGACTTGGCCCTGTCGATAGAAGGTTTGGCCGTTTGCGTCGACGCGTGGCAGTCGGTCCTGTTCAAAACAGGTGACCAAGGGTTCCGGTAAGCCAAAGTGGCGGTTGGTGATTAGGTGCTCTTTAATGGCTGCGTCGGTAGCAAAACTGGTCATGATGAACACGGGAATGTTGGCGCCGACCGTGCGGATGGCATCCAGTTTCAGGTTGAGAAAACTTTTTTCGTGATGAATGGGATAGAGTGCTTTAGGCTGGGCGTAGCCGAAGCGTGTGGCCATGCCGCCTGCCAGAATGACCACGCCGATTTCGCCTCGGGCGATCGCACCCGCGCCAATTGCCTCCGCTTCCCTGTGCTGAATCGTTCCCAATTTGGGCAAAGGCACGATGTCACCGTGCCGTGGCGCCTCTAAAACTGCCGTCAAAACGTTGTTGCGAGGCGTCCATTCACCCGAACGCATACGCGCCACGAGTTCGTTGAACACGTGCGTGTTGATGGTTTCTGTCACGCGCGATGTCTCCCCCCATTGAGGACGGCACAGTTCGCACCCGTCCAGCACGCCCGCACACGGACGATGTGATGTCGACCCGTCCGGCCATCAACCGTCGGAACGTTCAGTATAAACCGCACCCATTGAAATTTACAGACAAAACTGCAAAAACACTTTGTGAAGCTGCAACGGAATCGACGGAGACCCGAGTTTTTCGATTCGGTGCGCTAGCTTTTTGTTTACCAGTCTTGAGCAGGTGCGACGATGGGACACTTGGAACTGAGCAACTGATGGTTTGTGACCGGTTTTGCGTTTGACGCGGGTGTGTGGATCTTTTACTATGGCAACCATGCAAGATTGTTTGTTTTGCCGTCTGGTTGCGGGTCAAATACCGAGTGAACGGGTTTACGAGACCGAAGCCGTATTGGCTTTTCGGGACATTCACCCGCAAGCGCCAGCGCATGTGTTGGTGATCCCCAAACAGCACCTGGATGGTTTTGCGAGTTTGGATGAGCGTACAGCTGAGTTGCCCGGCCAAATGGCGCTGGTCGTTAACGAAGTCGCGCGTCGTTTGGCTTTTTTTGATAGTGGTTACCGGGTGGTATGCAACCAAGGCGTGGACGGCGGGCAAACCGTTGGACACCTGCATTGGCACGTCTTGGGCGGGCGGGCGCTGCATTGGCCGCCGGGGTAGGCACGGGGTGCGGCATTCTTTGATAACGAGACTTGCTACGATTTTGGGCAGGCTCCGGTACTTTGGGGGTCCGTTCGTTGCGATCGCAGCACTACCTTTTTGTGCGAGCGGTTGTGACGCATTTTTGGTTGGGCGTTTGATGCCGCCTTTCCTTCCCGGTGTGGGAACCCCGTTGCGCGGACAGGTTTTGGATGCTCGCACCCGCTTGCCGATTGGGCACGCCACGGTGTTGAGTGGCTTGGGCTGGACTGGGACGGATGCGCAGGGACGGTTTGAGTTATACGGTGGCTTGGGCAGTACGGAGG
>Ga0208788_1001201_pt1 | contig 12620 bp, 17 predicted proteins | sample Wag4_2014_7_11_3_FD_187363 | JGI IMG/M metagenome (GOLD analysis project Ga0208788, IMG submission 187363) | Fresh water mixed with fracking chemicals microbial communities from Ohio, USA - Utica-2 Time Series FC 2014_7_11 (SPAdes) (version 2) ... | reverse complement strand
ACGTTGGCGGCCTGTGGGATATCGATAACCCGCACAGCAGCATGTATCACTCGGCGCATCTGATTTCCTCCAAGGGCACCACCGAGTTCCGCGAGTTCCTCATGTGCGCCGAGGTGGCGCCCTACCCGCACCACAGCGAGATGCGCCGTTACTTTCGCGACTACGCCAGGCTGTTTCGTATCTACGAGCATTATCAATTCGACACCGGCGTGCTGCAGGTGCAACGCGAGCAAGATGGCTGGAAACTGATCAGCGAGCGCAACGGCGAGCAGGGCGAATGGCGTTTCGACGGTGTACTGATCGCCAACGGCACCCTGCATACGCCCAACCTGCCGCGCCTACCCGGTGATTTCTGCGGAGAGTTGTTGCATTCGAATGCCTACAAGAGCGCGGATATCTTCGCCGGCAAACGGGTGCTGGTGGTCGGCTGCGGCAACTCGGCCTGCGATATCGCCGTCGATGCAGTGCATCGCGCCGCCTCGGTCGACCTTTCGGTACGCCGTGGCTATCACTTCCTGCCCAAGTTCATCCTCGGCAAACCCACCGATACCTTCGGCGGAGCGATCAAGCTACCGCGCGTCTCAAACAGCTGGTCGACGGTCTGCTGGTGCGCGCCCTGGTCGGCAAACCCTCGCAGTACGGTCTGCCCGACCCGGACTACCGCCTGTACGAGTCGCATCCGGTGATGAACTCGCTGGTGCTGCACCATATCGGCCACGGCGACATCCGCCCTCGCGGCGACATCACGGCAGTGAGGGGGCAAAGCGTGACCTTCGCCAACGGCGAACAAGCCGAGTACAACCTGATCCTCATGGCCACCGGCTACAAGCTCGACTACCCCTTCATCGCCGCGACGAGTTGAACTGGCCGCAAGATACCGGTGCACCACAGCTGTATCTCAACGTATTCCACCCCGAGCACGACGACCTGTTCATGCTCGGCATGGTCGAGGCCTCCGGCCTGGGCTGGCAGGGGCGTGACGAGCAGGCGGAGCTGGTCAGCATGCTGGCGCAATTCGTGTTGCTGCCGGCGTTGACCTGCCTGGCTTGCTGGGCCCTGGCCATCGAGGCGCAACTGGCGCTGGGCATGACCCTGATCGCTGCCTGCCCAGGCGGCAGCTTCTCCAACATCATGACCTGGATGGCTCGCGGCAACGTCGCGCTGTCGGTGAGCATGACCGCCGTTTCCAGCGTCGTCGCCAGCGTGCTGACACCGCTCAACTTCGCCCTGTACGCCTGGCTCAATCCACATACGCGACCCTTGCTGACGCAGATCGAACTGGACCCGCTGAGTTTGCTGCTGCTCGTGCTGCTGGTGCTCGGCCTGCCTCTGCTGGCTGGCATTGGATCGGCCGGCGCTTCCCGCAACTGACGCTGAAAGTGGAAAAGCCCCTGCGTCTGTTCGCCTTGCTGGTAATGCTCGGTTTCGTCGCGGTGGCGTTCAGCCGCAACCTCAAGCAATTCACCCGACATTTCCATCTGTTCTTCTGGCTGGTAGTGGCGCACAACGCCCTGGCACTGAGCATTGGCTACCTCAGCGCACGCCTGAGCAGGCTATCGGTGGCCGACCGCCGCGCCCTGACGCTGGAAGTGGGCATCCAGAATTCGGCACTGGGCCTGGTGATCATCTTCACCTTCTTCCCACAGGCCAGCGGCATGCTGCTGATCGCGGCCTTCTGGGGTTGCTGGCATCTGGTGTCCGGCCTCAGCCTGGCCTGGCTGTAGTCACGCAGGCCGCCTGCAGCCGCTGCTGCACCGTTTCACCCGCCTTTCCGGCTGGCTGGCGAACAGGGTGTTGCGCGGCCACTTCCGCTGGCAGACCTTGCCAGCGCCTTTCACCCTGCGCCTGGAAGGACTCAACGTGAATGCCTTCGAGGAATTCGGTGCCGGCGAGATCCTGCGCAATTTCAAGGACCCGGACGAGCCCTATGCCAAGGTCAAGGAGCCGGAATTTCGCGCTCTGTTCAAGAAGCAGGCAAAGGCCGTGCTGACCAAGGACCTGTGGCACCGCGACTTCTCCGATTGCTGGGTGACCGAATGCCTGGCCCCCAGCCTGGTCGGTAATAACTTCAAGCAACTGGGCCAGTCGCGCGGCCTGGATGCAGTAGACGCCTACTTCGAACTGGCCTGCCAGTACCGCGATGCGAGTGGTCAAACGCAACGATGCAGCGGTCGCGCTGACGATGATCAACTGTCGCATCGCCTATCACTGCTGCCTGGAATACCCGGATGATCTGGGCAAGGCACAGCACTACGGGCGCTTCCTGCCGGCGCGCGATGTATCGCCGCGCATGCGGCCTGCGCGCACATTCGAGCCCGCCCCGGCGTCATGAGCCAATACACGTACGAGCTGCGGGGCTTATCGGTTACCATGTGTCTCCGCCTGATCAACCGCTAGAGACGCAGCATGTCGAACGCCTGGAGCCCCGAAAGCTGGAGGGCCAAGCCCATCCAACAGCAGCCTGAATACCCTGATGCCGCGCACCTGACTCGCGTCGAACAAACCCTGGCCGGCTACCCGCCGCTGGTGTTCGCCGGGGAGGCGCGCGAGCTGCGTCGCCAGTTCGCCGAGGTCACCCAGGGCCGCGCGTTCCTGCTGCAGGGCGGTGACTGCGCCGAGAGTTTCGCCGAGTTTTCCGCCGCGAAGATCCGCGACACCTTCAAGGTGCTGCTGCAGATGGCCATCGTCATGACCTTCGCCGCCGGCTGCCCGGTGGTCAAGGTCGGGCGCATGGCCGGCCAGTTCGCCAAGCCGCGCTCGTCCGGCAGCGAAACCATCGATGGCGTCACCCTGCCCGCTTACCGCGGCGACATCGTCAACGGTATCGGTTTCGACGTCGCCAGTCGCGTACCGGACCCGGAGCGCCTGCTGCAGGCCTATCATCAGGCCACCGCCAGCCTCAACCTGCTGCGCGCCTTCGCTCAGGGCGGCTTCGCCGACGTGCATCAGGTGCATCAGTGGAACCTCGATTTCATCGCCAACTCGGCGCTATCCGAGAAGTACCACCAGTTGGCCAATCGCATCGACGAAACCCTGGCCTTCATGCGCGCCGTCGGCATGGACAGCGCACCGCAGCTGCGCGAAGTCAGCTTCTTCACCGCCCACGAAGCGCTGCTGCTGAACTATGAAGAAGCCTTCGTGCGTCGCGACAGCCTCACCGGTCGCTGGTATGACTGCTCCGCACACATGCTGTGGATCGGTGACCGCACCCGCCAGCTGGACGGCGCACACGTCGAATTCATGCGCGGCATCGAGAACCCCATCGGCGTCAAGGTCGGTCCGAGCATGGCCCCGGACGAGCTGATCCGCCTGATCGACACCCTCAACCCGGACAACGATCCCGGTCGCCTCAACCTGATCGTGCGCATGGGCGCGGACAAGGTCGAGGCGCACTTCCCGCGCCTGCTGCGCAAGGTCAAGGAGGAAGGCCGCCAGGTGCTGTGGAGTTCCGACCCGATGCACGGCAACACCATCAAGGCCAGCAGCGGCTATAAGACCCGCGATTTCGCGCAGATCCTCAGCGAAGTCCGGCAGTTCTTCGCCGTACACCAGGCCGAAGGCACCTACGCCGGTGGCATCCATATCGAGATGACCGGGCAGAACGTCACCGAGTGCATCGGCGGCTCACGCCCGATCACCGAAGACGGCCTGTCAGACCGCTACCACACCCACTGCGACCCACGCATGAATGCCGACCAGTCTCTGGAACTGGCGTTCATGATCGCCGAAACGCTGAAGCAGGTACGCCGCTGACCCTCCGCGCCCTGGCCACTGGCCAGGGCGCGAACCGGCTCGCACATCTTCTGTGCGGTGTCCGGCATAATGCTTTCCCATCGCGAGCACCGGACAGGTGCCCAAGCTACACCCAGCCGGAAAGGACTCGCGCCCCCCCCAACAAGGACGATAAACCATGCAACTGCGCACCACCGTCTCCGCTTTCGCCTGTCCAGCGCCGTTCTGCTGACCGGCTGCCAGAACATGTCCCCCGACGCCATGCTGCAATCGGGCCTGATGGCCGTGCAGGCCGCGACCCTCAGCGACGCCGAAGTACGCAGCACGTCCGACCAGGCCTGCGCCGAAATGGATGCCGAAGCCAATATCTCCGGCCCGAACAACCCGTACAGCAAACGTCTGGACAAGATCGTCAACAACCTCGGCCATCAGATCAACGGCACGCCGATCACCTACAAGGTGTATCAGGCCGACGACGTCAACGCCTGGGCCATGGCCAACGGTTGCGCGCGCGTCTACAGCGGCCTGATGGACCTGATGACCGACAATAACGACGCAGAAGGCCTGGCTGGTCTACCGCAATGGCCAGTGCGAGCTGCAGGGCAAGCATGTCGGCTCGCCGATGTATAACTATTGCCCGATGCAGATGAACATCCAGCGCGTCGAGCAGTTGCTGCTGGAGAATGGCGGTTAACCGAGCAGCCCGCGCAGACTCACGCTCGGCGCCAACCACACCTCATCCAGGCCCGCGCACTGTGAATCGCCCAGCGCCAAGCGCGCCTCCTCGCTCAACACTACGTCCTCCAGATGCACGGCATGCACCGCCAGGCACCCGGTAGCGCGCTCGCTGTGCAGATCCACCCGCGCCAGCAGGCGTTCATGGTCAGAAACGGCAGCACGTAATAGCCATACACGCGCTTGCTCTGCGGGGTGTAGATCTCCAGCCGATAGCGGAAGCCCAGCAGTCGTTCGGTGCGCTCGCGTTCCCAGATCAGTGAATCGAACGGCGACAGCAAGGCGCTATGGCGAATACGCTGGGGAATGCGCGGCTCGCCCCGGCAATAGGCCACCTGCCGCCAGCCCTGCACCGCGACGAGCAACAACTCGCCCGCCTCCACCAATTCGGCGATACGGCGCTTGCTGTCACTGACGTCCAGCCGGAAGTAGTCGCGCAAATCGCGCTCGGTCGCCACGCCAAGGGCATCGGCAGAACGCAGCAACAGGCCGTCGAGGTCCGGGGGATTCAGCACATCCGCGGGAATGACCCACTCCGGCAGGTCGTACAGCCGCTCGAAGCCACGCTGCCCAGCCACAGTGACCAAACCTGCAGCGAACAGCCATTCCAGCGCCATCTTTTCGCGCTCCAATCCCACCAGGGGCCGGTCTTCTCGGTGCGCGAGGAAAGGCTGCCGGCGCTCAGTGCACCGCGCTCGCGCACGGCCAACAGCACGCGATCTATCGCATCGCGCCGCTCCACGCCAAATTTCGCAGCTGGCTGTAGATGCCCTGCCCATCCGCGGCTCGGCGCATTCGCCAGCGCAGCAGCGGAAAAAGCTCGAGCGGCAACAACAAGGCTTCGTGTCCCCAGTACTCGAACAGACGCCTGCGCCGCGCCCTGCCCCAGGCCAGTTCATCGAGGTGCTCGGCCTGGTAATGACCAAGACGGGAAAAAGTCGGCAGGTAGTGCGAGCGCACCAAGGGATTGACCGAGTCGATCTGCACCACGCCAAGGCGCTCGATCTGCGCCTGCAGCTGCTTGTGAACGATGGCGCCGCGCGGCATACGCCCGAACCCCTGGGCAGCCAGGGCCAGACGACGCGCTTCAGCGAGAGAAAGGGTCATGGCGACTCAGCCTATCAGGCTGGCGCCGCGAACGCATGACGGAAGGTAAAGGCCTGCGCCGTCGCGCCATACTCGCGCAGATGAGCCAGGCGCTCGGAGGCCTCGACCACGCTCGGCCGATGCCCGGCTGGCACCCACCACAACACCTGGTGCGCCTGCTCGACACGCTCGAACCATTCACGACGGCGCTCGAGCATCTCGGAATGCGCCGATTTGTAGACGTAATCGCTGAGCGACGCAGGGCACCTCAAACGTAGGCGAGGCAGCCAGCGCAAGGCAAAAACAGGCGAGAAAGCGCAGTTTACGCAGTGTAAATGAGCATTTGACCGGGCTGGCGTTCCAGCCTGTTTTTAACGCTGCGATGGCAACGCAGGTAGTTTTTAGAGGTGCCCTGCACGTCCTGCCAAAGCGACATGTTGACCCACACCTCATCACCGAACGGTCGGATCGCAGTGGTATCGCCCGCCTCGTCCTGCAAACGCCAGACATAGCCGGGCGAGCCTTCAGCCAGTGCATTGATACGCTCCAGATTGGCGACGAAGTCAGCCATCTCCGCTGACTCCAGCGACGCCCTCACCCAGGCAATGTTCAGTTGGGCCAAGTGATAAGCCTCCATGCGTCAGGGTTGCTGCGGCAGGCCACGCCAACCCGACAGGCGACGGCGCAACCAGGCCTCGCTGCTGACCAGGGTGATGCCCGACAGCACCAGCGCCGCGCCAATGATGAAGTTCAGGGTCAGCGGTTCGTCCAGCACCAGCACGCCGAAGGTGACGCCAAACAGCGGGGTCATGAAGGAGAACACTGCCATGTTCGAAGCCAGGTAGCGGCGCAGCAGCCAGAACCAGGTCAAGTAGGTGAAGAATGACACCACCACGCCCTGCAGCAGAATGCTGGCGATGGCCACAGGCGTCCAACGCAGCTGGGACAAGTCCACCACCACCAGCGCGTACGCCAGCAGCAGCACGAACGCCACCGCTAACTGATAGAACAGGGTCAACCCGGCCGGCGCTTCGGACAGGCGCGAACCCCGCACGACTACCGTGGTCGCGCCCCAGGCCATGCCGGCGCACAGCCCCAGCGCATCGCCCAGCAGCATACCGGCATCGACCTCAGCCCAATTGCCACCGACACCAAATGCCATCACTACACCGCCGAAACACAAGGTGATACCCAGCCACTGCAGGCGTCGCAAGCGCTCGCTGGGCAACAGAAAGTGCAGCCCAAGCGCCGAGAAGATCGGCGCGGTGTAGAGAAATACCGCCATATGCGAAGCCGTGGTGTAGCGCAGGCCAAGGGCGATGAAGAAGAACTCCAGTGCGAACAACACGCCCGCCAGCAGTCCAGCCAGCCACGTCGAGCTGACCCATTCGCGCCATCCGCGCTGCCACAGCAAGAGCAAGCCGACCAGCACGGCGGCGATGCCGGAGCGCAAGGCCACCTGCAGCATGGGCGCGATATCGCCCGCCGCCAGCTTGATTGCCACCTGCTGGCTACCCCAGATGGCGCATAACAACAGCATCAGTTGGAACAGGAAAAAATCGGCGCCCTTGCGTACCGCGGTCATTCAACAACTCCTGTCATGTACCACTCTCTTTCTCAGCGGGTAATCCCAGAACGGCCGTTCGGCCTCCTGCAACACATCGGCGCGGGACAGTCCCAGGTCCTTCAATGCAGCATCATTCAGTTGCGCCAGCTGTGCCCGCTTGTGAGCCAGTTGACGCCAGCGCCGCAGCATACGCCATACGCCGACCAGTGACGGCAACCGTTCGAAGTGGATGGCCTGAGCCAACGCATAACCTTTCTGACCTTTCATCTTTTCGCCCTCCCTGTGGGGTTGGCGTCAGTGTCGGGCCCAGCTTTAGATCAATCCAGCGAATGTTTCTTATGGCATCCATCTCGAGGATTGATGAATGGCCTTCCACCCCAGTATTGATGCCGAATTGCTGCGCAACTTCGTTGCCATCGCCGACACCGGCGGTTTCACCCGCGCCGCAGAAACGGTCAATCGCACCCAGTCAGCCGTGAGCATGCAGATAAAGCGGCTGGAGGAAGACGTGGTGCAACGCCCGTTGTTCGAGCGCGACGGCCGTCAGGTGCGGCTGACGCCCGAGGGCCAGGTGCTGCTGGGTTATGCGCGGCGCATCCTCAAGCTGCATGGCGAGGTACTCAACACCCTGCGCGAGCCGCATATGGTCAGTGTCGTGCGCATCGGCACGCCGGACGACTACGTGATGCGCTTTCTGCCGAAGATTCTCTCGCGCTTCGCCCAGGCCTATCCGCTGGTGCAGGTGGAAGTGCATTGCGAGCCTTCGGGACAACTGCTGCTGCGCCAGGATCTGGACCTGACCATCGTCACCCGCCAGCCCGGCAAGGAGATCGACCAACTGCTGCACCAGGAGCGCTTCGCCTGGGCCGTGGCCCAGGGCTTCTGCCCACATGAACAGAACCCCATGCCACTGGCCATGTTCAACGCCGAGTGTTTCTGCCGCGAATGGGCCTGCAACGCGCTGGATGCGATGAGCCGTCCCTATCGCATCGCCTACACCAGCCCCAGCCTCTCGGCGATCTTCGCCGTGGTGCGCGCGGGCCTCGCGGTCACTGCGCAACTGCAAAGCCTGATCACCCCCGACCTGCGCATCCTCGGCGAAGCCGAAGGCCTGCAGCTGCTGCCGCTGACCAGCATCGTGCTGCTGAGCAACGACAGCAGCCAGTCACCCGTCACCGAATGCCTGGCCGAGCATATCGTCTATGGTTTTCGCCTATAGGCGGCCACCCGACTCCAGCGCGAGCAGCAGTGCACAGAGCAGCAGGAAGCCACAGAACAGGCTGCGCAGCAGACGCTCCGGCAGCGAATGCGCCAAGCGCACACCCCAACTGATGCTAAGCAGGCCGCCAACCGCCAGCGGCACACCCATCCACCAGTTGACGTGATCGTGCAACGCGTAGGTAAACAGCGTCACCCCGGTACTGGGCAACGCCAGCGACAGCGAGAGCCCCTGCGCCACCACCTGCGAGGTGCCGAACACACTGGTCAGCACTGGCGTCGCCACCACCGCGCCGCCCACGCCGAACAGCCCGCCCATTGCACCGGATACCCCACCCAGCACACCAAACCAGCCCCAGTGATGACGTAGCTCGCCACTGGCCGGCGTCTGAGCCATCAGCATGCGCAGCAGGTTGTAGGCCGCCAGGGCCAGCAGAAAACCAACGAAGGCCCAGCGCATGGTGCGCGAATCCACCTCCACTGCATACAGCGAGGCCAACCAGGCGCAGAAGAAACTGGTGAAACCGAGCAGCAGGGCATGTCGCAGGTCGATACGATTGCGTTGGTGATAGCGCCAGATCGCCAGCATCACGTTTGGCACCACCATCACCAGCGCAGTCCCCTGAGCAAGCTGCTGATCCAGGCCGAAAACGATGCCCAGCACCGGAATGGCGATCAGGCCACCACCGATGCCGAACAAACCGCCCAAGGTTCCCAGACCCAGGCCCAGCAACAGATTCAGCAACAGGTCGAACAGATTCATGACACCTCCAGACAGTGGGCGCATGTTAATCAGTCGCGGCTAGCGCGGAAACGCATAGCAACGCACAATGGCTTTGCTTATCTCGCATAAAAAGGCTGCCATGAACCCCGATGCACTGACCGACCAGTTGGAGCTCTTTCTCGACGTGCTGGAGACCGGCAGCTTCTCCGCAGCGGCAAGGCGCCATCCGCTCACGCCCTCGGCAGTGGCACGGCGCATCGACGCCCTGGAGCGCGCCATGGGCAGCAGTCTGTTCAGTCGCACCACTCATGCGGTACGCGTCACCCCGGCGGGCCTGGCGTTCGCCGAGCGCGCCAGGCGTATCCTTGCCGAGCTGCACCTGGCCCGCGCCGAAGCGGTGTCGTTGAGCAGTGCACCGGAAGGCCTGATTCGCATCGACGCCCCCTCACCCTTTGGGCGCCGCCACTTGGCTCCGGCGATTGCCGAGTTCCTGCGCGCAAACCCCGGCCTGGACGTGCAACTACGCCTGATCGACAGCTTCATCGACCTGCAGGGCGAACACCTGGGTGAGGTGGATATCGTCGTGCGTATCGGCCCCCTGCCCGACAGCCGCCTGGTGGCCACGCCGCTGGCGTCGATGACGCGCATCGTCTGCGCCAGCCCGGAGTATCTGCGTCGACGCGGCATTCCGCGCAGTCCACTGGAACTGGAACAGCACGACGGCCTCGATTGGGACAGCCTGGCGCCCCCCTACGCCTGGCGCTTTGAAGTCGACGGCAAGCTGCAGTTGTGCAAGCCCAAGCGCCTGCGCCAGACCAGCAACAACGCCGAAACCCTGCTGTTCAGCGCCCTCGCCGGCCTGGGCATCGCCCACCTGCCCACCTGGATGAGCAGCGAGCATCTGCAACGTGGCGAGCTGATCCCGCTGTTCTGCGAACAGGGCCTGCCACCCATCGAGCCGGTAAGCATCTACGCCCTGCGCCTGGAGCGCGAGGCCAGCCCGCGGACACGCCTGCTGCTGAGTTTCCTGAAGCAGCGCTTCGGCTTTCCGCCGCCCTGGGATCAGGCACTGCAAACCAGCCTGGCCATCCCACAGCAGTAAGATCATGACCCTAGGGCGCGCCGCGCGCACCACGAAAACCGCCGCGTGACAGCCACAAAAAACCCGGCACCTAGGCCGGGTTTCTCGTACAGTTTACGCTCAGGCCGGAGCCTGGGTGCGGCCCTTGTAGGAACCGTCACGGGTATCGATCTCGATCCAGTCGTCGATGTCGACGAACTCGGCAACCTTGATCTCGGTACCGTTGCGCAGCTTGGCAGGCTTCATGACCTTGCCGGAAGTGTCGCCACGAGCAGCGTTCTCGGTGTAGACAACCTGACGCACGATGGTGGTCGGCAGATCGACGGAGATCACCTTGCCTTCGAAGAACACGGCTTCGCAGACATCGTTCATGCCTTCTTCAATGAACGGCAGAACGCTTTCCAGATCTTCGGCGCGCAGCTCGTAGGAGTTGTACTCCGGATCCATGAATACATAGTCCTCACCGCTGATGTAGGACAGATTCACTTCCTTGCGCTCGAGAATCACCGGCTCCATCTTGTCGTCGGCTTTGTAGACGGTCTCGGTCTTGGAACCGTTGAGCAGGTTCTTCAGCTTCATCTTGACGATGGCGCTGTTACGACCGGACTTGGTGAACTCGGCCTTCTGGATCAGCCACGGCTGGCCATCGATCAGGGCCACGCTGTTGACTCTCATTTCTTGTGCAGTTTTCATGCGAATATCCGAAATATGCGGGAGGTACAGAAATCTAGGCCGCGTATAATAGCCAATTTAGGTAAAACTGTTCCAGCGTCGTGGCAAGATCCGACCGAGTGGCCTGATCGTCACACCATTGCTCGGCGTGTCGCTGCAGTACCGGCCATACCTCGAGAAGCGCAGGCCAGGCCGTTTCCATCCCTTCCCCCGCATTCCAGGCTCGCCAGAATTCAGCCTGAACGGCAGCGGCTTCAGGCATCAGATCGGCGTTATAAATCGCCAGAAACGCCTCAAGTTTGTCCCAGTGCGCCCGTTCCTCCTGCGGGTAGATGTGCCAGAGCAGCGGCCGCCCCGCCCATTGCGCTCGCACGAAGGAGTCCTCGCCACGCACCGCGTTGAGGTCGCAGCACCACAACAGGCGGTCGTAGTCATCCTGCGCCACGAAAGGCAGCACATGGATCAGCAGATTGCCGCGCCGCCGCTGATCACCAGGCAACAACTGCGCCTCGCCCAGCCAGGCCTGCAGATCCGCCAAAACCTTGCCCTGCGGCACCAGCAATTGAGTCGACTGCGAATCGGCTGCCAGCGCATCAAGCCAGCCCGCCACCCCCGCATTTTCATAAGCGAACAACGAAATCAGTCGCGCCCCGGCTTCCCTTATCACGCCAAGCGACTGCAGGAACGCCTGCTGCGCCTGCGCGTCAGCCTGAAAGGAACGCCGCCTCGCCAACAGATCGGCTTCGCGCAGCAAACCGCCCGTGCCCTCCACGAATCCAGGGAAGAAAAAGAATTTTTGCAAGCCTCCAGGCTGCGGCGATGGTAGGCCATGGCAGCCTGCCACCCAGTCCTCGGCACTGAGGTATTCCAGATTCAGCCACAAGCGGCGCGTGCCGCTGGCCACCATCGCCTCGATATAGGCAGACGGCAATTGACAGGCGAAGGCCTCGATCACTACCTGCGCAGGCTCAACCGCAGGGAACGGCTCCGCCCACTGGCGCACCTCGACACCACTACAATGCTGACATTGAGCATCAAGGCTGGCCTCGGGGCACAAGCGCACGAACGCCCCCAACTCGTCGACCCACAGGCGCACCGCATGCCCCTGCTCGGCCGCCAGTTGCCGAGCCAGCCGCCAAGTCACGCCGATATCACCGTAGTTGTCCACCACGCTGCAGAAGATGTCCCACCTGGCCACACTGCGCCCCTTCGGAAAATGATCGCCATTCTAACCGGCGAACAAGAAAAAGCCCGCCAGAGGCGGGCCAAGGGGAGCGCTGGAGCGAGCGCGGGGTAAAACAGTGAATCAGGCCAGCAGCGAATCGCCCTCACGACGAATAGCGCTGCTGAGCATCCAGACCGTATGGCAAGCCAACGCAGCCTCGCGGGAAGCGAAGGGGCCGGCTTTCGGTTGGCCGTCCACCATCACCAGCCAGCACGCCATATGACCGTCGGAGCGGAGCTCAGCCGGTACCGCACTACCAACCAGGGAAACCACATCGATACGGGACATCATGACCTCCAATCCAACTCAAGCTCTGTTGGGCTCAACATTAGGCCGATGCAGCGCTAGACAGAAATCAGTGCTCTCGATAGTGACCATGGATATTGCCAATGGCAGCAGCACAGGCGCCGACACAAGCTGCGCCATGCACCTGACAGGCAGAGTGGCCACGCAATCGGCATAGGGGGCAGTTCTGATGAACTGCGCCCCTGCCACACCACCCGGCATGCGGGTCCGCACCGGGCGGTTCGAGGGATTGAGGTTATGAGAGTCGGGCTAATCCCAGGCGGTCGAACCAGGC